>Ga0209487_1001808_pt1 | contig 17732 bp, 20 predicted proteins | sample Poulit2012_FD_187524 | JGI IMG/M metagenome (GOLD analysis project Ga0209487, IMG submission 187524) | Agricultural soil microbial communities from Georgia to study Nitrogen management - Poultry litter 2012 (SPAdes) (version 2) | ecosystem: Environmental > Terrestrial > Soil > Agricultural land...
GGAATAAAGAACATGGTTGACATCTGCAGCGTGGTCCGTGAAACACGGAAATAAAAACCCTGACATAGGCTTCTTCAGATTGATAATAGGGTCTACAACAACATGATACTTAAACTCTTTTTCCACATAATCAAACAGTAATTCCTTTTTAGGATCTTGCGTTTTATTCATGCTGCATAGAATAAAAGGATTGGAATAAACTGCATCTCGTGCATTTTCTTCCGTTTCTGCATTGCTGCGTTTCATCGGCTTCCTATATTCTCCGCGAATAAAGGTGATAACGATATCCATTTCATATTGTTTGTCTTTAAGCATTTTTTCAACCAGACGCAGCATCTGGCTAGACCATTCCTCTATATCATTACTTAATAACCCCTGATGTAAAATGAGCTGGCTGTTATCTTCTACATCACGCTGGAACTTTAATTCAAATAATTTCTCATCTAACTGACCTGTCAATACTTTTTTAAAGTTGGCCATAAATAACTCTTTTTGCTCATCTTCAAGTAATTCAAATGGGACACTTTGATGGTGGTAGATGTCACTCGATTCCTTCATAATGTACACATTAAAGATGTCATGTATTTCTAATAGATCATTATTAACTTTAAATTGTTTACGAAAATCAGCAATGTCCTTTTTATTCAAGCTTGTTCCACTCCTAAGTCGGTTGTCGAAGTTTTTCTCGGGTATAAATTTAGAGACTCTACTATTTTATCATATATAAGCGCTCCTTGCCCCGCCTGTACAAGCAAAAGTGATTAATGCAACAAAACAATCCCTATCGAAAAAATAAGTTGATAAGAATTTTGGTAAGGAACTATATCAATTTTAACTTATTTTCCGTTTAGATTCGGATAAACACTGTTAAATAGACTTAGCTCTACAAAGTATCTTCAATAATTTTATTCAACATAATGACCCGTGAATGGTATTTCAGCTCTTTTATATTAAAACAGCTTTTCAATTAACTTTTGAATGACACCACTCGTGAAAATCGTTACGCAAATAATTATTGCGAAGATTCTTGCCTTTTTTCTTGTCGATATACTAATTGCATTGTTATCATTTCTATTCTGATCATATGACATAATAAAAATGCCACCTTTCACATATACTTTTGCACTCTGGCCCTTTTACGGAACAGATTTTTTCTGCCTTCGCGTCCGATTGCTTAAATAAAATTAAAGTAATCTGCTACCCCATAAATAACCGACCCTAAAATGAATAAGACACAAGTTATAGCACTTAAAAGGTAGGTTTTACTTTCTCTTATAAAAATCCATTTCATAATGGTACGAAAAGCGAACACAGCAGTCATACCAACAAAAATCAATATTCTAAGATTTAGGAATTCATTTATTTCTATAATCATCACAATAAAACTAGTCCAATAGAGTATTCTTTCGCCATATTTATGTAGTTTATTTACGTACTTTTTACCCAATTCAGACTCTTCTATACCCAATTTTGTTACTAGCTTTCGATTGATAAATTGATCTAAAATTAGAATAGCAATTAGAATGGTAATGATAGCTACCATTTTAAATGCCCCCTTGTAAGCCATCGTCCCACTTCATTAGTGTAAATAGCGGTTTTTATATAAAAGTATAAAAGTTTTACATAAATGTACCAGCCAGATAAAAACAAGTATCCCAGTTAGCCACTGCCTAACTGAGGAGAATTCTCTCCAACTTTGTAACCCTTGCCCTAAGATAATGAGAAAGATACTAACAGAAGCAAGCAAATGAATACTTATTGGATTTTTCATAAGTTCCTCCCTTCTCATTCAATTAACTTGCTTCGATCACTCTAATAATTATTTCAATATTAAGCCGTTTTCGCAATACGTTATTCCACAATATGGATCTTTAAAGGAAAAATTAGCGCTGATCCTTATTAAAGGGGGCGATTCTGGAAAAGTTAAAACCTAATTTGCATTTATAAAGTAATTAAGCATTAAAATGTTGATCTATGAAATAAGTTTTAATCCGATTGCAGAACATAATATCATAGTTACAAAGAGCATTCTCTTCCAATCTTTTGACTCTCCAAAATAAATCATTCCAATTAAGGAACTGCCTACAACACTAATGCCTGTCCAAATCGCATATCCTGTTCCCATCGGAATCGTTTGCAAGGAATAGCTCAGAAGACCAAGAGCCGATCCAAGCCCAAAAATTATTAAAACAACTGTTTGCCATTTACGTTTTACAGACAATTGATTAATCATTGCAACAGCAAACGTCTCGAATAAACCTGCTATAATTAAACTAAACCAAGCCATTACGATCTTCCCCCTTCCGGAACCTCATCACTTTCGTTATCTGTAACTAATTTCAACCCAATAACTCCTGATAAGAGTACTGCGATTAGGAAAATCTTCGCCCACCTGAATGGTTCTCCGAAGAATAAAATTTCTGCAATAACCGTACCTCCTGCACCTAACCCCACAAAAACAGTGTAAACCGTTCCAGCGGGAAGCACTTGTGCTACGGATATCATTAAATAATTACTTGCGATAATCAGAATAACTGTAACAGTCCACGTCCAAAAGTCATATGCATGAGCTAATCCAATTACCCAAAAAACTTCTAAAACGGCTGCAACAATTAATTTAATCCAGTGTATACTCATCTGAATTTACCTCCTATTTTAGTATTAACATAAAGTGAAACTTCAATAAGTAGGGGTTTTCTTTCTTCCCCTACTGAAGAAAAGGAACATAGGCTAAGTACGCAACTTGTGCTCCTGCGATTACTCGTCGCATGAAAACCGCCGTTGTCAACGCCTATGTGACCTGCACCCTGAGCAGGCCCGAACGAACCTTAGCGATTACGGGCAGTTGATCCCCCACTTACATTTCTTCGTTTTTCCTCGAAACCTTGAAGTGGGGGTCTTACTGCCAGTTAACGGGGGATAAAAACAATATAAAAAAGCCTAAGAGAAACTGTTGAACAGTTATCTCCCAGGCTTTTATCCTTCCGTGGCACGTTTTGCGTGAGTTTTCTCTCGGACCTGACCAACATTGGTAGTTGCGGAACCCTAGAAAACATTTTATTTATGCGATTTTTTATCATTATACATACATTTTAGACTAATTCAAATTAAAATGCAAATTCAGCAAAGGCCCAGTTTGTGTAACACAAAATATTTTGACAGACAAAAGTTATTTCCACACGATACTCCGGATACAAAAAATAATCCCTACCAAAAATAAGATGGTAGGGTTCTTCGTAGGAAACTATATAACTTTTATTTTATTTCTTCCATCTTTACTTTTGAAAAAAACTCCCATATCACATCGTTTCCACTTCTATTTCCACGCTGCTGTGGTCTGAATTTTTTTAAGCATGTACGGCTTCTTCCTTAGACTTATCTTTTTCATGACGATAGAAATCCACTTTTTCAGGTGCAAGGGCTTCACGTCCCATTATTAAATCGGCGGCTTTTTCCGCTAACATCAGCACTGGTGCATGGATATTTCCGTTCGTAATGTAGGGCATCGCAGACGCATCGACTACGCGTAGGTTATCAACGCCGTGAACCTTCATGGTATCTGGATCAACGACGGCCATGGGATCCGATTCCGGCCCCATTTTTGCTGTACAGCATGGATGAAGCGCTGTTTCCGCATCGCGCTTTACCCAATCCAGTATCTCTTGATCCGTCTCCACAGAAGGACCTGGAGAGATTTCTCCGGCGTTATAAGCGGACAGCGATGGTTTCGAAATGATCTCTCTTGTTCGACGTACAGCCTCTACCCATTCTCGGCGGTCCTGCTCGGTCGATAGATAGTTAAATACCATGCTTGGATGTTCCGCTGGATTTTTAGAGCGTATTTTAAGCGAGCCTCGAGAGTCGGAATACATAGGACCCACATGCACTTGGAATCCGTGCGCTGTTTTGGCTTTTTTCCCATCGTAGCGTACGGCTAGCGGCAAGAAGTGATACATTAAGTTCGGGTATTCCACATCGTCATTCGACCGAATAAATCCACCACCTTCGAAATGGCTGCTGGCAGCAGGGCCTTTCCGTCCAAGTATCCACTGTAAGCCAATCCAAGGCATTTTTAGCTTGTTTAAGCTAGGCTGCTCGGAAACAGGTAGTGGACAGGAATGTTGAATATAAACCTCAAGATGGTCTTGCAGGTTTTCTCCGACTCCCGGAAGGTCCACTACAGGATCGATGCCTAGTGAGCGGAGGTGTTCTGCCTCGCCGATGCCGGAAAGCTGAAGCAATTGCGGGGTATTAATCGCCCCTCCCGCAAGGATGACTTCCCCTGCAGATACAACATGTTCTTTTTTATGTCGTTTAAAGCTGACACCTGTCGCTTTTTTACCGGACATGTTCACGCCGGTGACAAACGCCTGCGTCAAAACAGTGAGGTTTTCCCGCTTCATGGCCGGACGCAAATAGGCACGGGAAGCAGATACGCGTCTCCCATTATAGATATGCCTGTCGAAAGGCCCGAACCCTTCTTGCTGATAACTGTTCACATCCGATGTTCTTGGATAACCCGCTTGTTCTGCCGCTTCAAAAAAGGCGCCGAATAACGGATTCACAGCTGGGCCGCGAGTTAATGTAATCGGTCCATCATGACCGCGAAGATCATCGTTTGGGGAATCCACCGCATTTTCCAGGCGCTTGAAATACGGCAGGCAATGCGCAAAGTCCCAATTTTCCATCCCTGGATCCGCCCCCCAGCGTTCATAATCCATTGGGTTACCACGTTGATAGATCATGCCATTAATCGAGCTCGAACCGCCCAGCACCTTCCCTCTGGCGTGTCCGACACGGCGCCCATCCATATACGGTTCAGGGTCCGTTTTATAAATCCAGTCATACAAGGGATTCCCTGCTGGAAACATCAATGCGGCTGGCATCTGGATAAACAGATCCCATGGATAATCACTTCGTCCGGCCTCTAAAACCAGAACACTTTTTGAACCATCCGCACTCAATCGGTTTCCTAGAATAGATCCCGCACTGCCACTTCCCACAATGATATAGTCATAGTATTGATTCATTTCTGATGCCTCCTTCAACATTACTCATCAGCATTTAGTGTGAAATGCTGATGAAAAATCTTTCCTTTTTTTGAATGTACGTGCTATGCCTCTTTTAACCAAACCAATTCACTGGTTCCGGCTTGAGATTTTGATAAATATGTTTCGTTTCGGTGTATTCCTCCAGACCGGCTTTACCGAGTTCACGGCCGATACCAGACTGTTTATAACCGCCCCACGGTGCCTGAGGGAAGTAAAAATTCACCTCGTTAATCCAAACCGTACCCATTCGCATTTTTTTCACACAGCGCTCAGCTTTGGCAATGTCATTGGTGAAGACGCCACCAGAGAGTCCGTAAATGGAGTCATTCGCCAGTTTTACCGCTTCCGCTTCACTGGAAAATGTTTCGACGGTGATGACTGGGCCGAATCCTTCTTCTTGCACTACATGCATATCGGTCGTGCAGTCGGTCAAAACGGTCGGAAGGTAGAAAAATCCGTCGTTCAATTCAGGATCGTCAGGACGCTCGCCTCCTGCTGCGACGGTTGCCCCTTCTTTTCGTCCTATTTCCACGTAACGGCTCACTTTGTTTAAATGTTCCGCTGAGATTAAAGGTCCCATTTGGGTTGTTTCATCAAATCCGTTTCCAAGCTTAATTTTGCGGACGCGCTCCACCAGTCTTTTTACAAACGCAGCATGAATACTTTCTTCCACGATCAGCCGTGTACCTGCTGAACAGACTTGGCCGGCATGAAAGAAAACAGCGTTCATGGCCTGATCGACAGCGGTCTCGAAATCGGCGTCCGCGAATACGATATTGGGATTTTTACCACCGAGTTCAAGGGCGATGTTTTTCATATTGGAACTGGCTGCCTGCATGATGCGTTTGCCTGTTTCAATGCCACCTGTAAACGAAATCAGATCCACATCCTGATTAGCAGAAAGTTCGGCACCTACCGTATCTCCCGGACCGAGCACTAAGTTGACAACACCCTTGGGAACACCTGCCTCTTCCATTAATTCGAATACTTTAACCGATGAAAGCGGCGTGATTTCACTCGGTTTCATGATGAGCGTATTCCCGGCTACAAGCGCTGGCGCTAATTTCCATGATGCCTGTAGGAGCGGATAGTTCCATGGTGTAATCTGACCGCAGACCCCAACAGGTTCACGAACAACCCTGCTTGTAGCATTGGCAATCGGCGGATCCAGCGTATCGCCACCATCTTTGTCCGCTAATTCTGCGTAATAACGGAAAACAGCTGTAATATCATCCATATCGCCACGGCTTTCTTCCAGCGTTTTCCCCGTGTCAAGCGATTCAAGCTCTGCCAATTCCGCTTTGTCCCGCTGGATGAAATCAGCGATGGTATGAACGATTTTGCCTCGATCGGCCGCAGGTGTCATCGGCCATGGTCCATGGTCAAATGCATAACGTGCTGCAGCTATAGCTTCTTGCGCATCTTCTGCTTGTCCTTCAGCTGCTTTGGCAATGACCGCCTGATTATAGGGATTGATAATGTCTCGGGTCTGTCCGTTCCGGGCCTCGACCCATTCTCCATTGATAAACATTTTGCTTCTATTCAAAGGTCATTTCTCCTCTTTGTTCATTATGTTAAATATGTTTTAAATAAACTTAACAGTAATAAACTTAGCATGTATTTTTGAATTTGTAAACTCATTGACATTATCGCCTTATACGTTATAGTACAACTATATGTTAAAGGTATATGAAACGTATTTAATTTTTAAAATAAAATAATTCTTGAAGAAAGTAGGTTATTATATGGAACACAATACTGAAGCGTTGAATCAGGCGTCTGCCGAAGAAAAAATTAGCCAGGCCGAAGACACGATGGTCAATACCATTGCCGAAACCATGGACCTTTATGGGGTGACATCCTCGGTCGGGCGTTTATATGCGACATTATATTTTCAGCACGAACCGATGAGCCTGGATGGAATGAAAGATAAACTCGGGATGAGCAAACCAAGCATGAGTACCTCCGTACGGAAACTCCAAGACATCGACATTGTCCAGAAAGTATGGCAAAAAGGCACGAGAAAGGATTATTTTGTTGCCGAAAAGGATTATTTTCAATACTTCAAGAAATTTTTCTGCAAAAAATGGGAACGTGAAGCCAACATGTTTCTTGACAGCATTGATTACGCACAAAAACAGTTGGGTGAAGTTTTGGACCAAGCTGAAACTGAGGCGCATTTACAACAAAAAGCACAGTTAGATTACGATCAATTGGAAGAAGCCAGAAAATACTACCATTGGTTGCAGCGACTGATCCGCTCCATTGAGTCAAATGAAATCTATGACTACCTTCCCAAAGAAAAGCCAAACGACGTATAAAAGCTTCATCCTAACTTTTTATATACGGATTATCATAGTCAAACCCCGGTGACAGGTCATGCCCGGATCGCATTACTATCTGGTCATAAAATGATTCCGGGGCTTGACATATGATTAGCTTTTGTTACGATACAACTACGTTAATGTTGTTAAATATATTCTAAACAAACTTAACATAAGGAGCAGGATTTATGACTGACAGATGACGCAAACGGGCTTATCGGCAGCACGATGGTTACAGCAATTGGTGAATCCTATTACATTTAGAAGGGTGAATACATACGATGAATTTTTATAAAAAAGGCACTTTTATTCTATTACTGAGCTTGATCATGTTACTGGCAGCATGCAGTAGTCCCGGTGAATCAAGCGACGCAAACGCAGACGAAAATAATGCAGGTACGGACGATGACGACAATACCATCACCATTGGACAGATTAGTTGGCCGGAAAATATTGCAGTGACGAATATGTGGAAAGTTATTCTGGAAGATGAGGGTTATAACGTCGACTTAACCCTTGCTGATATGGGACCGCAGATGACTTCTGTTGCTGATGGCAGCCTGGATGTTGCGCCAGAAGTTTGGTTACCCGTACAAGACAAATCGTATTATGAAGAATATAAAGATCAAGCTGAATTTGCAGAAACCCCTTGGTATGATAACGGGATTGTTGGATTAGCGGTTCCAGAGTATATGGATGACATCAATAGCATTGAAGATTTAAATGACAACAAAGATAAATTTAACGGCGAAATTATAGGGTTTGAACCCGGAGCAGGAACAATGGAAGTCACATGGGATGTGATCGATGACTATGATCTTGATTTTGAACTGGTCGAGAGCAGTGAGGCCGCCATGATTCAATCCATTCGCGCGGCGGTGGATAACGAAGAACCCATTGTTGCCCCATTATGGAAACCGCATTATATATTTTCCGAAGTCGATATGAAGTTTTTGGACGACCCTAAAAAAACATATGGAGAAACAGAGGAAATATTTATGGCCACCCGTGATGGATTTGAGTCGGACTATGAAGATGTCTATAAATGGATGACCAACTGGGAATTAAATGATGATGAACTAGGTGACTTAATGCTCGACGTGCAGGAAGATACAGATAACCCCTTGAAAGGTGCAAAAAAATGGGTGGAAGAGAATCAAGATGTTATTGACGAGTGGAAGGAATAGTGATCATCGGGCAGGAGACAGTGATCCTCTGCCTTCTCTCCTCCCTCTAACGATCATGAAGCAGACAGATAACCTTTTTGGTCATCCGTTTGCTAATTATTGCAGCAAAGTGAAAAAATCTTAGCCCCTTCTATTCACGATAGAGGGGGCTTTTACGTGAATACCAGGCCGGGACAGAACACTTTTGATGAAAGTGAATTGCTGAAAAATGAGAACTATATGAAGTGGGATCACCCGCTCCGGAAATCAATAATCACGCCTCATTAATTCAGATACCCTATAATATATAGCCACATAACCACTCTTACAATAGTTACTGAATAAAGACATAAGATAGATGTACGACACGGTCTCTCACGGTAGGAATTCCAAGAGGTCTTTCTGATCCGTCCGCCTTTGGGATATAAACTCTTTTCACTGGTCTAGGCTTATATGTCTTTTCTTGCAGTTCCTGTTGAAGAATTTGTACATTATCCTTCAATCCGTTCTCAAAAGCCTTGATCGTTATTTTGTCTATTCCTGCAGTGCCACGGTTTCGTTTTACCTCTCTAAACGCTTCTTCCATGTTGGGTAATGCCCATATTTTATCTATGAGACTATACCATTTTCTCTTTTGGGGATTCTTTACTCCCTCATGAAAGCTTCTCTTGCTTATTTGTTCGCTCATGCCTCGATCCCCATCTCTTATAGCGCCGTTTGGATGACTAGCCTGAAGAGGCATTCTCCAAACTCTCCATAAGTTACTCCGCCCCAGACGGGCTTCATATCAATTCCCTTCCTTTTGGGTTGGGATTGTCTTCATAACTTGGTACGAAGTCACCTGCCTTTGCGACTTTTCCAGCAGGCTTGATCACTACTATCCCCTGCTCTGACTTCTCACCACCCATAATCTCGACTTGTCCATCGCGAACTTGTCTAAGGTTTACCATCATGTGGAGATGATTGAGACCTCCTTGGGTCACGTCACCGAACTTTCCCTCGAAGCCAGTCCTCATAACTTTCAGAGCCCGTATCGGGTATAGGACGTCCCCTTCTTTTGCAGGGTTATCCGACTCTGCCAGCCAACATGGTAAATGTCGCCTGTTCCGAGTTTTGCCTTCAATCCCTCCGCACATTGCCTCACGACCATGCACTGCCTGTCAGCTAGCCACTTTCGCCACAACGACGTGGTAGGGACTTTCACCCATTAGTTCGGAGCGCTGCCAAGCGCGAAAAAGCTTAGAGAACTAAATTCTCTAAGCTTCATTTTTTATAATTGCTTCTTCAACTAAAGCACACTTTACTTTAAGAACACTTTTTACCAAACTTATATTAAAGGATTCATTAAAATTAAATGATCAAAAAGCATTTATCTCGATTTATTGTATAAACGATAATCTACTTCAGTCGGGACTTCTATAAGAAATATTCTAAGGTCTTTATCTGTAGATTTAATAACCACTTCTCCACCTTTTTCGGATTGAACGATGACAAAGTCTTTATGCTTAAAGTGAGATGTTTCATTTGCATCTAATGAAAATGAAACACGCCTATAATTGCTAGGCCTGCTAATGTTCTGTCAGGCGATAGAGTTTGAGTGTAAGATTTACCATATTCTATGCTTACATCCCACATTTTTGCATCTGCTAAAATTTTAATCGGTGAATCATTTCCTAATATTGTTTTAATCGATACACCATCGTCATCTAGTACTGGGAACGCACCTGATTCATATTTTGAGTAGGTTGGTTTGCGCTTAATAGCCTGGCTTAAATGGGGCTCAAACCAGATTTTGAATGTTTCGGATGGTTCCTTTAAGGCCTCTCCATGGGACACACCAGAACCTGTTTGCATCAACTGAGCGCCACCCTCACTTACCACACTTTCTGTGCCTAACGTATCGGTATGATAAGCTTTCCTTTAAGGACATAAGTGATAATTTCATATCCTTGATGTGGGTGTAAACCAATTTCAGCTGGCTCTCTCGACTCCGCCCAAGCCCAATAGAATAAAGGTCCAAGTCTTTCTATAACTGCATCCTCTCCAGGGAAGCCAATTGGCTTTTGCTCTGTTATTTTTCCACCGTCGAATTGTCCAGTTGCTTGATCTTGAGGTTTAATAATTTGAGACATCATAAAAATTCCTCCTTGATTTATTTTAATAAGAGCACGCATTATATCCTAACATTAGGATATAATGCGTAATAAAACCTAAAAAATTAAAATCCATACTGTGCATCTTTTATATCACGTATCTGGTGGAAAGCATCCACCATAATAAATGTATCCTCTACTAATCGGTCCATTCGAAAAAGTATATCGTCATTGACAATCTCTTTTCGATAAAAATCAACTTCTTCGATAAAGACATAGGTAGGAACTATATGAGCTTTCATATAGGTTAAAATGGGCATTAATTGATGTTCAATCATCAAGTAATGCTTTGAGGATCCTGCTGTCACGAATAGACTGACAACCTTATCACGTAAAGCATTTTGTGGAAGCAAATCAAATATATTTTTTAAAGCTGCTGGTATGGATGCTTGGAAAACTGGTGTACCAATAATTATTGCATCTGCTTCCATGATCTTTTCAGCGACCATTTTTGTATCGCCTTCGTAGTCAGAATAATTGCGTCCATCGCTGAAAACCATATCCACTTCAGCAAGATCAATAAGCGTAAATTCTGCATCAGGATATCTTTCAATCGCAACTTTTAGCACATAATCCATAGCTGTTCTGGTCTTATTACCTACATTTGAACCTGATAATCCCACGATTTTCATTAGATCTTCACCTTATTTTCTTTCGTATATTTTTTAACGGCTGGCACGATTTCTGTAGCAATCAGTTCAATGTTTCTCTTAATTTGATCCATGGTAATTCCACCCACATCAATTTCACCTAAAAAACGTTGGTGTCCATACAGTTCATATTGATATAAAATCTTTTCTATAATCTGCTGTGGAGAACCAATCATTAACGCATCTCGATGATCGGTAGCGGCTGCAAATTGTTGTTTTGGATATGGTCCACCTTTTACTTGTATCATTGCACTGTTAAGATACGGATAATATTCTCGTAATGCTGATTGACTTTCTTCTGCGACATACATCAAACTCGTTGTTGTAATTGGTAATGTTTTCGGGTCAAATCCAGCATTTTCAGCTGCATTACGAAATCCTGAAACCGCCGAGGTAAATACTCTTGATGGTCCACCAAGAGTTGTTAGCATCATTGGTGCACCAGCATAGCCAGCTTTAATTGCGCTTGCAGCTGGTCCACCTACTGCACGCCAAATAGGCATAGATCCATGTAGTGGTTGAGGTAGGATTTCCGCATCATTTAAAGGTGCTCGGAATTCCCCTGACCATGTAATCCGATCCTCTTTGTTAATTTTTAAGAGTAAATCAAACTTCTCTTCAAATAGTTCTTCATAATCACGAGCATCAAAGCCGAGTAAATCATAAACACCCAGACGTGAACCTCGCCCTGCTACGATTTCTGCTCGGCCATTAGAAATAAGATCTAACGTTGCAAAATCTTCGTACACCCGAACTGGATCAGATGTACTGAGAACAGTTGCTGAACTTGCAATCTTAATTTTATTTGTCACCTGAGCAATCGCACCTAAAATAACAGTATGTGCTTGAGTTGCAAATAAAGCTTGATGACTTTCACCTACTGCAAAAACGTCGAGACCTGCTTCTTCCGCTAATTTTGCTGTTTCAATTAATTCTTGAATTCGTTGTTGAGCCGATATACGTTTACCTGTTAATGGATTTCTTAAGTGATCACCTATAGAATAGAGACCAATTTCCAATCCATCATTAGAATTAATCCGATACTTCTCCATTTATAATGGTCCTCTCTATTATAATTTCTTTGCATTCAATCCTACTTTTTTTAATAATACTGCTAACTGTTCCTTCTCATTATCATCTAAGGAACCTAAATTTTTTTTAATGGTTTTTATATGTTGAGGGAAGATTTCATTAAATAACTCTTCCCCTTTTTCTGTTAAACCCACTCTCCAATAACGACGGTTTGCTTCAACTTGCTCTCTTTTTACAAGTTCTTTTTTCTCTAACTTATTAACCACATACGTAATACTTCCACTTGGGATCATAAGCTTTTCACTTATTGTTTGAATATAATGTGGACCTTTATTGTAAAGTAATTCAAGAACCATAAAATTTTCTGCTGTTAATCCATAGCCTCTAATATCCTCTATTACATTATCAAATACTGTTTTCGTTGACTTTAACCAGATTCGGAATAATCTTAAATCTCTTTCTGTTTGTTCATTAGCTTGATACATTTGATCACTCCCACTTTTGTATAAGATTAGTATATCAGAAGCCATAATGTTCTTTCTATCCAAGTAATGAATCAAAGTTTAACGCCAGTACAATTGCACCGAGAACAAGAAGAATAATTGGCATTACCATATTCTTAACCTCATCTTTAATCTTAATATGAGTAAAAATTGCTCCAAGCATGATAGCAACAACAAAGAGTCCTCCAATAGCTGCCAATTGTTCGTTCCAAATTCCAGCAATTAATAATACAGCAGCCACAAGTTCAGTCACACCAGTGATCATACGAAACCATGAAGGATAACCATAAGTTTTAAATCCTTCAATCATATCTTTAGAAGTGAATTTTGAAAGACCGAACATAATGTAACCTAAACCTAAAAGAACTTGAATAATTATTGATAACATGTAATTTCTCTCCTTATATATATATCCTAATAATAGGATATTGTTTAAAATAAAAATGATTGCTGATATTGTTTTGCTTTTTCTACTACTAACTTTTCAGGTGTCACGTCTTCTCCTTTTTCATCAAGAACCGTGACACTGGACATGGTACTTTTCACTTGCCCACGAATCTCTTTTAAATATGCTTGACGTAAATTGTCTCTTTCGGCTATTTCTTCCTTTGTTAATCCTTCATGATTAGCTTTCGCTGCCAGCTCGTTGATTCGACTCAAACTTTCAATCATTGGGGGTTTCTCCTTTCTCTAAAAACTATATCCTAACGTTAGGACTTAACTACATCCTACCATTAGGATATAGTTAAGTCAACACTCAAGCAAAATAATTTTACAGATACAGATATTCTTCTATATATGTAAGTAAATCTAAAGCTTAATTTATTGTACCTATATTTTCATTAAACCAACCATTCCATTAGAGATGATGAGGGCCTTATTAAATGACTATATCCTCTTATGATAAAGAGTTTGTTATTCGGGGTATGATATAATAGATAACTAAAGCAGTGTTCAACAAACGGGCCGGATTGTGGAATAAATCATTAAAGACCAGATGATTAATTATTCTTAACGAGTTATGCTGCAATAAAATAATGTAATGAAATGTGGTGATTAAATGTATCAGAGAATAAACAAATACAACCAGCCAATTGGCAAAGCAATGCCTAACTGGCAGAAACGAGCACTCCCTGCAGATATGTATTATGTTGGGAAATATACGATTGTCACTAAGTTGACTTGCGAGCATAGTAAAGCTCTCTATGAATGCTTTAAACACTCGAACCCAAGTAATTGGACTTACTTGCCAGAAGAGCCCCCTCAAAACTATGAAGAATTTGAAAAGATTTGAAAAGATGCTACTGAAAAAAATAGCAAGCAAGACAGAAGTTTTTTATGTTGTGCTGAATAAAGAGACGAAACAGCCTCTTGGAATTTTTAGTTTGATGAGGATTGATCAAGAAAATGGGGTAGTTGAAGTAGGGCATATCAATTTTTCAGATGCATTAAGAAGGACACGCATATCTACCGAGGCACATTATCTATTAGCTGCATATGTATTTGAGGAACTTCAGTACCGACGTTATGAATGGAAATGTGATTCTCTCAATGCTCCTTCTGACAAAACTGCTAAAAGGTTAGGGTTTCAATATGAAGGGACATTAGAAACAACCAGATTTATAAACAACGTTCACGAAACACCAACTGGTTTTCAATGCTAAAAGAAGAATGGCCTCTACATAAACAAGCATTAACCCAATGGTTGGCAGAGGAGAACTTTGATGACAAAGGAGTTCAAGTTCAAAGATTAGAAGCATTCAAGCAATAGGAACAAAATTGCTTGCTTTTTTTTAATGCAAAAGGGCGCTTTCCTTTAGGATCGCTTCTTTTTTATGACCCCTAGTGAATATACATGTATAAATAATTTTATATGGGGGGTCTATGGAGATACGAGGGAGGGCAATTTTAAGTGTTAGTTGGATAACTTTGTTTCTAATGGGTACTGACTTATTTGTAGTGTCTCCGTTATTACCGTTCATTTCGGAAGCATATAAGGTTAGTCCAGAGACGACTGGATGGATGGTACTGTTTTTGCGGTTACATATGCCTTTTCGGCTCCATTCTTTGGTTGGCTTTCAGATAAAAAGGGACGAAGAACAATTATTACGTTTGGTTTATTATTTTTCGCTATTTCTAACGCGCTAACTGCTTTTGCTTCTTCATTTTTATGGCTAATTGTTATTCGTATTTTAGCTGGTTTGTCCGTTGCTTCAATTACTCCTTTGATATACGCAATCATTGGAGATATTGCTCCACCAAATCGAAGAGGAAAATGGCTTTCGATTGTTGTCTCAGGACACTTAACAGCTCTTTGGGCAGGGGCGCCATTCGGTACGCTATTAGAGCATTTTCTTGGTTGGCGTCCAGTATTTGTTGTAATGGCAATCATAGGAGCCATATTGGCGGCAGTGAACTTCAAGACATGGAAATCTATTCCTAAAAGTGATTTAACAAGAAGTCGTCTAATTAGAAGGGAATCTTCTAAGAATACTTGGTTCCGTAAGTGTTACTACCATTTGGGCGATTTCTATGTATGCCCTTTATGTTTATTTAGGTGCAGCGCTTTACTCCGAAAATAGATTCTCATCATCAGAAATCGCATTGGCTGTTACCATTTTTGGTGTCGGTGCTGTTTTAGGAAGCCTTACAAGTGCGCAATTAACAGATAAATTTGGAGAAAGAAAGATTTCGAAGGCTACGCTAATTTTTTTGACTCTAGTACTCATTTGTTTAGGGATATTCTTCTCATCTGGCGATTGGATTTATTTCTTTCTGTTTATATGGGCTTTAGTCGGGTATGCAGGATTTACATCATACCAAGCGAGATTAGCAGTGGAATATCCAAAAGAACGAGGAATTGTTATGGCATGGAATAATACTGCTCTGTATATTGGTATCACCATTGGTTCAATGATTGGAGGTTATGTCATATCTATTTGGGGATATTCTCTACTCCCATATGTTTGTAGTATTGCAGCAATAGCTAGCTTTGTGCTTAGTAACCAAAAAGTGAAAGATTCAAAAAAGAACCAACTTTTTCAATAAATACTTGACATCAGAACGAGATCTTTTTGCTTTCGTATCAGGTACTTGTGGATGATTCCTTTTAGATTTTAAACAATCGTTTTCTAATATCGCGATATTCAAGAAAAGGGCGCGATTGTGGAAGATGCTTGTATAAATATAAATAAACAGCAAAAAACACAGACTTAATATCTGTGTTTTTTGCTGTCTATTTACTTCGCTGCTAATATCTAATTGATAGAAGCACCAATTGTTACGTTAATTGTTCTTTGATTAAAGATTTTCCCCTACTAAAATGAACCCGTTAATCCACCTTCTCTTCTCTAATAAAATAAATCTAAAATTGGTTATATAAATTACTAAAATTTGGTTAAAATTTCATTTAGGCAGGGTGAATAGCAGGGAGTTATTTGCCTCATATTTAAGGACAGCAAATAACTTCCTTCTAAATCAACTCAAAACAAGGTAAGTTGACTTAGTTTGATTTCACCATCATTCCCACTCAATCGTCGCCGGCGGCTTACTCGTAACATCATACACAACGCGGTTAATATGCTCCACATCATTCACGATCCTTGTAGATATTTTTTCTAAAACATCCCACGGAATCCGTGCCCAGTCCGAAGTCATGCCGTCAACAGAAGTAACTGCACGAATGCCGATGGTGTAATCATACGTCCTTGCATCACCCTTCACACCGACACTGCGAATATTAGGGAGTACAGTGAAGTATTGCCAAATGTCACGCTCTAATCCAGCGGCAGCAATTTCTTCTCGTAAAATGGCATCAGATTCACGAACGATTGCCAATTTCTCTTCTGTTACTTCGCCTAATACTCGGATAGCAAGTCCCGGTCCTGGGAATGGTTGACGCCATACAATGTGATCTGGCATGCCCAACTCTGTGCCTAATGCACGAACTTCATCCTTAAATAAAGCATTCAATGGTTCAATTAATTCAAAGTCCATATCTTCCGGCAGACCACCAACATTATGATGCGATTTTATCGTTTGGGCGGTATCTGTTCCACTCTCGATAATATCGGTATACAATGTTCCTTGGGCAAGAAAATCAATATCCTTTAACTTTGCTGCCTCATCATCAAACACATAGATAAACTCATTGCCAATGATTTTGCGCTTTTGCTCCGGATCGTCGACACCTGTCAACTTAGATAAAAATCGGTCTTGGGCATCGATTTTTATGATATTCATATGAAAATCATCTTCGAAAAGTTTCATTACTTCATCCGCTTCATTTTTCCGGAGTAAACCATGATCCACAAAAATACATGTGAGCTGATCACCAATCGCTTTATGGATCAATGCTGCTACGACAGACGAATCAACACCTCCGCTTAGGGCACATAAAACTTTTCGGTCGCCCACTTTCTCGCGGATTTCTTCTACTTCCAATTCGACAACATGTTCGATTGTCCAGTTGCCGTCACACTTACATACATCAAACACGAATTGATGCAATAGATTCGTGCCGTATTCTGTATGACGAACTTCCGGATGGAATTGTACACCATACAACTTTTTCTCCGGATGACTCATTGCAGCAACAGGGGTTGCGGAGCTTGTTGCGTCTACTTGAAAGGAATCCGGTATATCAACAACTTTATCGCCATGGCTCATCCATACATTTTGGTTTTTCGGTGCATCTTTAAATAATAGTGCGTCATGATTCAGATCGATCACTGCTTTTCCGTATTCACGGTTGTTATCTTTTTCGACTTTCCCGCCATAATGGAGCGCCATTAACTGCATACCGTAACAAATGCCTAATACAGGAATGCCTAAATCAAAGATGCCTTCATCAC
>Ga0209487_1001809_pt1 | contig 17731 bp, 18 predicted proteins | sample Poulit2012_FD_187524 | JGI IMG/M metagenome (GOLD analysis project Ga0209487, IMG submission 187524) | Agricultural soil microbial communities from Georgia to study Nitrogen management - Poultry litter 2012 (SPAdes) (version 2) | ecosystem: Environmental > Terrestrial > Soil > Agricultural land...
CATAACTCCGTTCCCGCTCCAATTAATCTGTAATAACGGATTCCTCAACATCATTGTCATTTTGCGGTGCTTTACGTACTAAAGCCATAATTCCAGCGATTAGATATAGTACGAATGAAAAGAATCCCATACCAATAGTTGCTAATAAAATAATGATAGATCCAACAATTAATATGATTCCAGCAGCCTTTGGTTTTTTATTATCTTTTAAAAATATAATTGCAATAATGCCAACTACAATTCCAACGATTGAGATAAATGTTAAAAACCATCCAAAACCCGCAAAAATATTTAAAAATTCACCTGCTTCAATTGTACCTTCTAAACCCTCTTCAGCTAAGCCTTCATTAAAACCTTCTGTAAAGTTATCTACAATGAAGTTAGATTTCATCATAGAAGCCATACTGATTGAGCTAATCAATCCAAATACACTAAAAATCAAACCAATTACGGTTAGAATAATTTCCCCAGTTCTTTTCAATTTAATTTCACTCCTTTAATTTATATACAAACTGTATTTTATCGTATCTCTTTTTCAAGTGCAATATTAAGTGAAAATATAAGTCGAAATAACTATTGTTTATAAATGGGATCAATTTAATCTTTTAAATAAAGAGTATATTAGACTATCGTATCTGTATAAATTCTATCCTTCATTCAAATTAGTTATACAATATAATAGAATGGTATTTAACAAATTTCAAAAAGTTAATAAATTTTCTACTTTACTGTAGGGGTTAGTTCTATAAGTTTCGTCTATTATAGTAGACGGCTGAAAAAAAGGGGGGAGAGAATGCTTGGATTTAAAACTTATCAAAAAAATAATTGGTGGGGATGAACATGCATTTACCTTTCTAGTAGAAAAATATCGCAATCATATTTATCAAAGTGTTTTTCCTATTCTCCGTAATCAACAAGATGCGGAGGATTGCACCCAAGAGGTATTTGCAAAAATCTTTCATTCTCTTCCTAATTATAGGAAAGAAGGGTTTAAAACTTGGATTACTAGAATAGCGGTAAATCATGCTATTGATTTAAAACGGAATTATCATACAAGAAGGGAAACATTAATGGAAGAGCTTCCGGTAAATAATATAAATATCCAAGAAAATAAGATAGAAAAACAACTAATTTCTAATGAGACTAGAGCTTTCATTAGAAGAAAAATAGAGGAATTACCATCTAATTACCGGGATGTAATCTATGGCTTTTATATTGAGGAAAAAACTTATGCACAATTAGCAAAAGAACAAAATGTTCAAATTAAAACGATCGAAACAAAATTATATCGGGCTAGACAATGGATAAGGAAAAACTGGAAGGAGGATGACTTTAAATGAAGCATATTACATATGAAAATTGGATTGAATATGTACAAGGAAACATTGAGAATGTAGAGCAATATGAACAGCACCTCTATAAATGTGATCAATGTTTAACACTGTATATGAAAGCTTTAGAAGCTGAAGTAGTTCAACTTCCAACCATAACTACAGAAGAAATAGTCCAAAGTGTCAAAAGTAAACAAGCAGAAAAGACAGTGTCAGAAAAAGTTTCATCATCCAACTCTTTTAAGAAAAAAATGTTCCATTATGCTTTAGCAGCTTGTTTAACTTTATTCCTTATGTCAACAGGTGTTTTTTCTGAAATGACTAAAATAGTTGATCAAATAGAATCAAATACAAACAACGATCTATCTGTAATTAATCGATTTGTTGAACATTCCATTTCAATTACTAATCAAGTGAAAAAGAAGGAGGTACACACTCATGAAAAATAAAAATCCGTTACTTGCGTTTTTGTTAGCATTTTTCCCTGGAGCGGGACTATTGTATCTTGGTAAGTTTCGTGGCTTATTTTATACATTAGTTGTATTTGGTTTTCTCATCTTTTCAGCCCTTGTTACAATTTTTATTTATTATGATGTATTGATTATTGTTTTAATAATGGGAGCGATATTGTTTTATATCATTAACTTTATCGATACCGTATTAACCGTTTCGAAAGTATTTAAAAATCAATCAATGGAAAAAGACAGTCCAAAAAATGGTCAGATAGAATCAGAACGATTTTTTACAATTATATTATCTTTTATTCCAGGGTTAGGCCACTTACAACTTGGTTTAGTAAATCGAGGGATGACAATCCTCGTAAGCTTTATTGGTTTTATAGTAATGGTTGTCTTTATTACCGCTTTTTCTGGTCGATCTGAGTTTATCTTCTTTCTCGCTTTTTCGTTTATCATTTGGATTTACAGTTTTTTTGATGCGATGAAACAATTAACGAAAAAACAAAATGGAGAAGAGTTGAGTGATCATTCTATACTAGAAGATTTTGAGGCTAGACGAGAGGATGGTAAGAAAAGCAAAACGATTGCGACCCTATTATCCATTTTTCCTGGTGCGGGCCACTTATATATGGGGCTTCAAAAACGTGGAATTCAGTTAATGGCAGCCTTTCTATTTTCAATTTATATTCTAGACGTGTTGCGATTAGGTATTTTCCTGTTTCTAGTACCGATTATTTGGTTTTATAGTTTTTTTGATGGATTACAAAAAGCTTCCACTTTTGAAAAAAATGTGTTGGAAGATGAGCCGATCATATCTTACTTAAAGAATTATCAAAAATGGATTGGGATAGGACTGATTGTTTTAGGGATTTACTATTTAACAATAAATATTTTTATCCCGATTGCTGTACCGTTTGTTGAACAATATTTCGATTTACAATATGTTTTTCATCGATATTTTCAAACAGGTGTCGTTTGTCTCCTACTCATTGGAGGAGGAGTAAAATTATTGAAAGGTAATAAGCGTAAAAAAGGGGAATAAATAATGAGAACATGGCGTGTCGGTAGTATTTCTATGGGGGTTTCCTTGCTGCTATTAGGTGTTCTGTTATTATTATCACAGTTTTTTCAAGTAAAAGTAACCACTATTTTTCTTACCTGGTGGCCAGTTATTTTGATTGTTCTTGGGTTAGAGTTATTAGTTTATTTGTTTTTGTCTAAGCAAGAAAATCCAGTCATTAAATATGATTTTTTAAGTGTTGTTTTTGTTGGTTTTATTGGCATGTTTGCCATTGGGATGACCCTGTTAATGACAACTGGCATTCTAGACCGGGTAAATAATTGGGTGAATTTAGAGGAGCAGACATTAGAACTTCCTGAATATGATCTAGTTTTAGGAAAAAATATTAAACGAATTGTGATGAATACAGCAAATCACAATGTAGCGATTGAAAATATAAAGTCAAATGATATTAGTATTTTTGGTTCCTATCGAGTATTCACGTTAAATGAGGAAGCTCTCGTAAAATCAACAGATGAATATGTACAAATGAATGAAAAAGAGGATACATTGTATATCGAATTAAAACAGATACCAAATAAATATATACCGTTTCAAGATGTTGCCAGTGTATCTACGACTATATTGGTGCCACAAAATATAGAGTTAGAGGTAGAAGGTGATTATTCTACGATAACTTTAAAACCAAGACATTCTGAAACAAACTGGACAATTTCAAATGTCTCCAGTGTTGATCTATTCTTAGATGAACAAATGGATATAGCATTGAATGCAACTGATGTACAATTTATTCCAAATTTTTTACTTGAAGGGAGCCAACATACTTTGGAAGATGACGGTACGATAAAATCGTTCACATTTGGAGAAGGATCAAATACATTATCTGTACATCATGTTCAAGCATTATCTATCAATACTCAATAGATATATGTAATAACATTGTAAGGGGTCAGCGGACCACTAAACGATTTATTGTACGAGAACAAACCAAACATATATTATAATAGGTGTAAGTTTATACTCTTCCTGAACCGTTGCATAAAATATTGATAAGGTTGAGGAAAGGAGTAAAAAAGTGAGGAAATATGTTGGTAGATGTAGCTGTCAGGATCATCGTGATGTGAGTGGAAGTCAGGAAAATTATTGTTGTGAAAAACAGGTAGAACCTACTTATACAAGAGGAAGAAATGAGACAAAACCTTATATTTCAAATGAAGTACGTGGAAATGATTATAGAGAGGTAAATAGATGTTCTACATGTGGTCAAGTAAGTGTGGCTGGAATGAATTGTCGTTGTTCGGAACAACGAGAAAGGTGCCACCGTTGTCGTTCAAATCAATGTCGTTGCCGGAGAAGAAGATCTTGGTTGTAATATAGATGGATATGTATAGATGAAGGAAAATCGTTATTATTATATTGGAGTAGACATTAAAAATTATGTCTACTCCTAATATTTTAAATCATGGAAAATAAATTGTTATTTAAGTACTTACATACGCTCTTTTTTCTATTTAATATAGCAGTTCAATGGACTTTTTACCTAAAAGATACTAATATTGTAAGAAGTACCTACAATAAAGGAAGTTGAATGTATGTTAAAAGCAGTAATTTTTGATTTGGATGATACATTGTTATGGGATGAAAAAAGTGTTAGTGAAGCATTTAAAGCAACATGTGATTTTGCAACGGATTATTATAATATTGATCCATACCAACTAGAGAAAAATGTCCGACGTCATGCGGAAAGAATATATATGAATTATGAAACATATGAATTTACAAAGAAAATTGGCACAGGCCCCTTTGAAGCGTTCTGGGCTGAATATGATGATGATGGCGAAGGTTTTGCCGAGTTGCGAGAAATTGTTCCTGAATATAGGAAACTCTCTTGGCAAGAAGGGCTTAAAGAATTAGATATTGAAGATGTGCAACTTGCTGAACAATTAGCACATAAATTTCCAGAAGAAAGAAAAAAACATATTTATTTATATGATGAGACAATCGAAGTACTAGAAAAATTAAAAAACAACTATAAGTTATTACTTCTTACAAATGGTTCTCCCAACCTACAACAGTTGAAATTATTTCTTTCACCAGAGCTAGAACCTTATTTTGATCATATAGTTATTTCAGGTGATTTTGGTAAAGGTAAGCCAAGTATAGAGATTTTTAATTATGCCCTTAGCCTACTAGAGGTTGAAAAATATGAAACAGTAATGATTGGTGATAATCCTTTTACAGATATACTAGGTGCTATTAAAGCAGGGATTGATTCCATTTGGATAAATCATCATAGAAAAGAGTTAGAAGAAATTACACCGACATATGAGGTAAATCGACTACGAGAAATTCTTCCAATTATAAAATCATTATCTAAAAGTTAAGAGATAGTATTTATAAACAACTGTAAAACAGATTCCTTTTTAATTAGAACTATATGTTATACCTTCATTCATAAATTATCATTAAGTTTTAATTTTGAAAATTCTAATATCAGTCATTGCAGAAAAAATCCGTAAATTAACTTATAAGATACAATTCCCCAATTTATTAAATATGGGGTTTTATTTTAGTTAAAGTTATACTTCGTATGTTAAAACAAAATAAATGGAGGAATGAACTTGGGTTGGTTATATGTCTTTTTAGCGGCTTTTGTAGAGATTTTTTGGGTTTTAGGGCTAAAATATTCTACAAATTTACTTATGTGGACTGGAACAGTTATTACCATCATATTTAGTTTTTATTTTATTATAAAGGCTTGTGATATACTCCCGGCTGGAACGGTATATGCAGTATTTACAGGCTGTGGTGCAGCAGCAATTGCTATCATTGACTTTTCCTTGTTAGGTGCGGATTTTACAATTGCAAAGGCATTATTTATTAGTCTTATCATTACAGGTGTTGTGGGAATTCAATTAACGACAGTACCAAAACAAAAAAGTGAAGAGAAAGGATCATCATAAAAATGGCATGGTTTTATTTAATAATCGCTAGTTTTGGTGAAATTTTTGGAGTGGCTAGCATTAATATGTTTTTAGAAAAACGTTCTTTTCGTTGGCTCTTTATAGTTGTCATCACATTTACGTTTGGCTTTCTTTTTTTAGCATTAGCTATGAGGGATATTCAACTTGGTACAGCTTATGCAATTTGGACAGGTCTTGGTGCAACTGGAGCAGTATTAATGGGGATATTATTTTTCAAGGAATCGGCTAGCATGAAGCGATTGTTGTTTTTAACATGTATTATTTGTGGTGCTGTAGGTTTAAAGATAGTAAGTTAATATATAAATTTTATGTACCTAATACTGAAATGGAACAGAAAGAGTCCTCTAACTGTTCCATTAAAATACTGAGTACCATTACAATTTATGTTTATAATAAACTTTAAACTCCAACTAACTATATAATTCCCAAGCAAGTTTCAACGAATCAATAATATAATCCGCAACTTCCTCCACACTTACATTATCTGTTTTTAAACTAGAGTTATGTTCTCGGTAAAAGTTTTTTCTCTCATTAAAAAGTTTTTCTATTTCGTCTAAAGATCGATTTTGTAAAATTGGTCGGCTATCAACTAACATATGCAAACGATCCTTCCATGATTCCCACGAAATATCTAAGTAAAATACTATATTATTTTCTAAACATATGTTTCGAATGTCTTCGCGAATAAAAGCCCCGCCACCTAACGCAATGACCTTTAATGGTTGTAAGCTGTAATGGAAGACATATTCTTTTTCTTTTTCACGGAATGATTCCTCTCCAAATTGCTTAAAAATCTCAGTCGTTGGCATTCCATATTCTTTTTCGATTTCTTGATCAATATCAACAAAATCTCGATATAATTTTTTAGCAACTAGTTTGGCAACCGTCGTTTTTCCGACACCCATAAATCCTATAAATACGATACTTTTTTCACGCAATGAAAGGCTGTTAATCATGATCGACATCCTTAAGTATAATATTAAATTGTTTTTTCATAGATTTCTTGTATTCTTTTTCTTCCGGCATCAATGTGTGGATGAAATTGAATCGAAGCTGCATCACGTACCGCTTTTACTTGCTTCATGGATTCCACAATATGCGAATCAATATTATCTTTGTCTAAAACCCGATTGACAATCGAATAACCAGCAACAGTTCCTTGTTCCCTAGCTACTTTGGCACTTTCAATTCCTGTTATATTCCCCGCAACAAAAATTCCTTCTACCGGTGTTTCCATTGCTTCATTATGGATTGGAATATGTCCTCCAAGTTCTTCTACATATTGAAAAGGACACCCGACTACTGCAGCCAATTCTGTTAGCGGATATAAACCACCAGCAATACAAACAAAATCTACGGGAATAATTTGTTCACTTCCGGGAACGATATCACCGTCCGCTGTAATATTTACGATTGTTACAGATTCAACTTGATCTGTTCCATTAATTTCCTTAATAGCTTTTCGTATGTGGATTGGCATATCCCACATTTTTACACCACTTTTTGGGAAAAATTGTACAGCAATATTTTGGATAAATTTTGCCTTTGCAAACTTACTACCAAATTTAATAAAAGCAGATGGAGCTAAATGTGCAATTCGGACTAAACGTTCCATTACTTTCTTTGGATGAGCTTGATCTTCAGCAACAAGATTTTTTGCTGGTAAAGCCATACTATGTAGATGAATTCCTGCTAATTGTAATTCTCTAGCAATAGCTGCAGATAACACGTTTACACCTACGACAATCCCTTTTTCACCAACACTTACACGATGTACATTTGTCATTACTTGTGCAGCACCAATTGACATAACTCCTGGTAATGTCCATCCTGGAATAGGTGCAGCGGATTCTGCAGCACCTGTCGCAATTAATACATTTTTAGTTGTAATATTATTTTTGTTCGTATGTACGACAAAATGATCTTCATTTTTTTCAATATGGTGAACTGAAACACCACACTGTATGGTTGTGTTTAGGTCATTGGCTTGTTTGAGTAATTTATTCGTTTCTTCAATCCCATTCCACCATTCACCACTAGGCTCTTGATGAAGTTGACCTAATAAACGACCACCGGGTTTAGGGAATTCATCAAGAACTTCTACTTTTAAATCGTGTTTTCTACAAATGATGGAAGCTGCTAAACCAGCTGGGCCAGCACCAATAATTACAATATCATTCATTTTTATTACTCCTTTTTTCTTCCCACTGTTGAAATTCTTGATATGTTTTAGGAGGCTCACCTTCCTGGTTTGGGTCCAATGGGGAAGGTTGTACATCTCCTGATTCTACGACCATATTCGGTTGAATTGGTGTTAAACATGCCCGCACATTAGACACGCCATTTACTGTAACACGACACTCAAAGCAATGTCCGATATTACAGTATATTCCCCGCGGGGTACCAGATGCTTCGTGATAACGTAATGTACGAATCCCATTAGCTAATAAAGCAGAAGCAATTGTATCATTTTCATAGCCAAAAAGTTCTTTACCATCATATGTGAATGTTATTTTTTCACCTATTTGGAGTTTATCTAATACAGGATGGTCTACAATACGCTTACTTGTCATCGGAAACACCTCCTAAATCTTGTAAAGAAATTGGTCTTACTGGTGGTTGTACCTTAAGTGGTATTTGATTTGTCGGAATGTCATTCGTTATATGTTGAATTACCTTATCCACGGCAGGTCTACAAGTGCGCCCTCCACAAAATCCCATACCCGCCCTCGTTCTTAACTTTAGTTCACGGGCAGAGCATTTGTATTTTTCCGCTGTCTCTTCCAAATTTTTTAAAGATACTTCTTCGCAACGACATATGATTAAATCTTGCACTTATTTTCCCCCTTTTGTTAAAATTAGATTGAATACCAATAACATTTATATTCTAACACAAAACTACAAGTTATATGGTAAAATTAAAAGGTATTCGTAAAATTTGATATAAATCCAGTTTTGGAGGGATAAAAATTGAGTAGTAAAAGCTACGAAGTTGCCATTATTGGCGGAGGAATTGTAGGATGTGCCATTGCTTATTACGTGGCCAAAGCCGGGATAGAATGTATATTAATTGAAAAAAATGATATTGCTAGTGGGACAAGTTCTAGGTGTGACGGAAATATTACAATCGTCGATAAAGATCCTGGATTCGATAGTTTAATGTCACTTGTTAGTCAAGAATTAACAATTGATTTACATAAAGAATTATCTATTCCATTTGAATATCGTGCTAGTGGAAGTATCTTAGTTTGTGATAATGAAGAGGAAATGGAAGCGGCCAAAGAATGGGTGAAAACACAAAATGAGGCAGGACTAAAGTTTAATGTACTAGATCCAAAAGATATACAAAATGAATCCCCGTTTTTTGCAGATGATATCCCTGGTGGATTAGAGTGTGAGACCGATTCATTGATTAATCCATATTTGTTTTGCTACTCATTAATTGATAAAGCAAAAGAATACGGATTGGTAGTAAAAACAGAAGCTGAAGTAACGAATTTACGGAAAGACGCTGATTTTACGATTGAAACGACAAGTGGAAACGTAATAGCTCAAAAAGTAGTAAATGCTGCAGGTGTTTGGGCACCTTTTATAGGGGAAATGGTCAATATTGATATTCCGATTGTACCAAGAAAGGGGCATATTCTAGTTGGTTCTCGTCAACAACCCGTTATGTTACGAAATGTGATGGAATTCGGCTATTTAATGAATAAATTTGGCAGAAAGAGAATTGCAGATGAAAGAACAGCTGAACATGGTGTGGCACTCGTACTTGAACCTACGGAAAGCCAAAACTTCCTAGTTGGTAGTAGTCGTCAATTTGTAGGGTATGATAGTTCAATTGACATTCAAGTTGTTCAAACAATTGCAAAACGGGCATTACGATTTTTCCCTAAAATGAATGACTTTAAAATTATCCGTTCTTATACTGGTTTTCGTCCTTTCACGGAAGATCATCTTCCAATTGTCTCAGAAGTAGATCAATTACCAGGCTTTTATATTGCAGCTGGGCATGAAGGCGATGGAATTAGTTTAGCTACTGTTACAGGAAAACTAGTTGAAGAACTAATCACCGATAAAGCGGAAACAATCATTCCTAAGGAGCCATTAAGCTTTGAACGGTTTAACAAGTCAACTACTCATGTTTAAATTAAATAATAAAATTTAGAAATAGATATTTTTGTTATAAAAGCTGATACATTGTATAATGCTATCAGCTTTAAATATGATTGATAACCGAATTGAAAGCCGTCAACAATTTTAAATGATTATTCAAAAAGGTGAAATCAATATGATATTTTGTACAAAAAGATAACTTAACTGAGTTTTAAAAATTGCAAAAATATTAATAAATATGAAAACGATTAAAATTTTGCTTTTGTACACTAAAATAAAAACTAGTCTTATTCGGAGGAAGATATGTGGAAAACATTGAAAATAGCAAGTGCATTTATTGGAGTAATTGTTGGGGCTGGATTTGCTTCTGGCCAAGAAATATTAAAATACTTTACTAGTTTTGGTTATTTAGGCATGTTTGGAGTATTTCTATCAACTGCACTATTTGCCTATTTAGGTATGAACTTAACAACGGTTGGAAGTAGATTGCAAACAACATCTCATAAAGAGGCTATTTATAAAATATGTGGGAGATATGTAGGTTTTATTGTAGATGCGATTATTGTTTTTACACTTTTTGGTGTCGGAGTTGTTATGATTGCAGGTGCTGGATCAATTGTAAAGCAACAATTTAATATGCAACCATTTGTAGGTAGTTTAATTATGGTTATCATTGTTATTTTAACGATGATGTTAAACGTTGATAAGGTTGTTGGTGTTATTGGTAGTATTACACCTTTTTTATTTGTCATGATTGTTATTATTTCTATTTACAGTGTATTTACGATGGATTTGTCATTTTATTCATTAAATCCAATAGCGAAAAGTCAAGAATCGACCTTACCAAATTGGTTTATATCAGCAATTAATTATGTTTCATTTAACATAGCTGTTGGGGCAGGAATGGCACTAGTTATAGGTGGTGCTGAAGAAGATGAGAAATTAGCGGGAAAAGGTGGATTTATAGGTGGAATAGGGATTGGTATTTTAATTATGTTTGCTAATTTAGCAATATTTACTAGAATTGATACCGTTGCAAATGCAGACATGCCTTTATTGAAGTTAGTTGATGAAATTTCTCCTATTCTTGGATTTATAATGTCAGTTATTTTATTTGGGATGATCTTTAATACAGCTGTAAGTATGTTTTATGCTTTCGTTGCAAGGTTTTTTGAGATGGAAAAGCGTTCGACAAATATACCAATTATTATAACTTGTACAGTTGGTCTTGTTGCAAGTTTTATTGGATTTACTAAACTAGTTGACTATGTATACCCTTTCATTGGATATCTTGGTTTGTTTCTTGTTTTTGCACTTATATATGCCCCTTATAAAATTAGATAAGAAAGCATTTTATCTATATTCACAAACAATTTCATAATATATTCAATATGATTTTTGGAACGTAAAGATGAAGCAATAAAGAGGAGTTGACTATGGACAAGCGTGTATATTTGCTTACAACAATTGCTTTTGTTGTAGGTATGGCTGAATTAATTATTGGTGGTATTTTAGATTTAGTAGCTGAAGATTTACAAATTACGATTAGTCAAGCTGGATTATCTATTACTATTTTTGCTTTAGTATTTGCGATATCGGCACCAATTTTACTTTTAGTATGTAGCAAAATTGAAAGGAAACGATTAACAATAATTGGATTAGTTGTATTTTTTGTTGGGAATATTATCGCTGTATGTAGCTTTAATTTTGAGTTGTTAATTTTATCTCGGATTGTTTCTGCTGCAAGTGGTTCATTAGTAGTTGTTTTATGTATTAATTTAGCCTCCCGTATCGTTGAACAAGCATATCGTGGAAGAGCTATTGGTTTAGTCGTGATGGGAACGAGTGCATCTCTAGTTTTAGGATTACCAATCGGAGTTCTGTTAGGGAATTTATTTCAGTGGCGCACTCCTTTTATTTTGATTGCTATTTTAACAATCTTATTAATGATTGGAGTTTTTTTGTATATGGTGCAAGTACCCCCACAAAAAGCCATCCCTCTTAAAGAACAATTAAGTACGTTGAAAAATAATAAACTTTTATTTGCACATTTAACGACGTTTTTCTTTTTAGCAGGACATTTTACTCTTTATGGGTATTTAACTCCTTATACTAAGATGATGCTTAATTTTAGTGGAATGACAATTTCAATATTGTATTTTGTTTATGGAATTTCAGCTGTAAGTGGAGGGGGAATAGCTGGGTTAGCAGCAGATCGTTTCGGATTAAGGCGGGTAGTTTTCATTGTTATTACATTACTAGCTACTACTTTGTTTATCATTCCATTTTCGGTGTCCATTGTTTCACTGTTCTGGGTTATATTAATTGTATGGGGTATTTTAAGTTGGGCGATTACACCTCCAGTTCAAACACATATATTATCTTTAGCGCAAGATACTTCTGATATCCAACAAAGCTTAAATAATGCCGCACTTCATTTTGGTATTGCCTTCGGAACGTTTGTTGGAAGTATTGTTATAAAGTTCTTGTCATTAGAGTATAATGCACATATTGGAGTAGTGTTCATTTTGCTTTCACTTATTTCTGCTGTAATTTCTTTTAGAGGAGAAGTTAAATCTCTAACGGAGAAACCTATTTAATCTATGTTTTACTCACTCGATTTTTTATAAGTTGCTTTATAAATAGCTACTAGAGTAACTATTATAGAACTTTCAAATTGAAGTTTAGCGAATTTTTGAAATTTATCCATAACAGAACGAAATGAATGGGAGGTATATCATTGCGAAAAATTGCTACCTACTTGTTAACTTATAAATATATGATATTATGTATCCTTTTTCTTGTTTTTTTACAAACTTTATCCCAGCTGTTTTTACCTACTTTAATGGGAGATATTGTCGATAATGGGGTCGTAACAGGTGACATACCATATATTTGGAAAGTTGGATTTTGGATGCTTGTTGTTGCGGCTATTGGAGTATTCGTTTCAGTTGTAATTAGTAGGTTTTCCGCAAATGTTGCAATGGGCGTAGGAAGGGATTTACGTGAAGACGTATTTACCCGTGTTAGTAATTTTTCATTAAATGAATTTGATCAAATCGGTACCGCCTCATTAATTACAAGGACGACAAACGATGTAAATCAAATTCAACAAGCAATGATTATGATGTTAAGAATGTTTTTAATGGCCCCTTTTATGTTATTCGGTGGTTTAATTATGGCATTAACGAGAGATGCAAAACTTTCATTAGTTATTTTAGTAGCTATACCGTTCATTATTATTTTTGTTTTATTCATTTTGAAAAAAGGATATCCACTTTTTAAAGCAATTCAAAAAAAATTGGATCATTTAAACTTAGTCTTTCGGGAGAATTTAACTGGAATTAGAGTCATTCGCTCGTTTACAAAAGGACCGGAAGAAAGAAAAAGACTTCAAACAGCGAATGAAGAATTAACAAATGTAACAATAAAGGTTAACCAACTAATGGCATTCACTATTCCATTTATGATGTTGCTATTAAATATAACAATTGTATTTATCATTTGGTTTGGTGGAATTCGAATTGATGTCGGAACAATGCAAATTGGTGATTTAATGGCATACATCCAATATGTCATGTTAATTATGTTTTCTTTAATTATGACCTCTATGCTTTTTGTTATCCTCCCTCGTGCAAGCGTTTCAGCAAATCGAATAAAAGAAGTTCTTGAAATGGAGCCTACCAATATTTTAGAAGGAGATAAAAACCTTACGTCTAATAAAGGACAATTGCAATTTAAAGATGTAACTTTTTATTATCCAGGTGCTAATGAACCAGCTTTACAAAACATAAGTTTTACTACGTCTCCGGGAAAAATTACGGCTATTATTGGTGGAACAGGTTCAGGAAAAACAACACTTATTAATTTAATTCCTCGCTTTTTTGAAATTACTTCTGGGTCGATACGAATAAACGGAGTTGACATAAAGAACACAACATTGCAGAAAATTAGAAAAGTTGTTGGTCTTGTTCCACAAAAAGCACTATTGTTTTCAGGAACGATAAAAGAGAATTTACGTTTTGGTAATGAAGAAGCGACAGATGGAGAAATTGTTCATGCACTTAAAATTGCACAGGCAACTGAATTTATTGAAAATATGCCAGACCAATATGATTCATATATTGAGCAAGGTGGTACAAATTTATCCGGAGGTCAAAAACAACGAATATCCATTGCAAGAGCGCTTGTAAGAAAACCAGATATATACTTATTTGACGATAGCTTTTCTGCATTAGATTATAAAACAGACGCGAAATTAAGGAATGCACTTTTAGAAGAGACAAAGGGTGCTAGTGTACTTATTGTTGCTCAACGTGTAAGCACTGTAATGAATGCGGACCAAATTATCGTACTAGAAAAAGGGCAGATGGTTGGAATTGGGACACATGAAAAGTTATTAAAAACGAATAAAGTATATCAAGAAATTGTTATTTCCCAACTTGGAGAGGGGGAAATAGCATGACGAAACAATCAAAACATACTGCTAGACCACGTGGTCATGGCGGTATGATGATGGGTTTAGACAAACCGAAAAATTTCAAAAAAACATTTAAACGATTATTGACTTATTTAAACCCGCACCGCTTAAGTCTATTTTTCGTATTGATAGCGGCTATATTTGGAACTGTGTTTAATGTAATAGGACCAAAAGTAATGGGTAATACCATTACAGTAATTTTTGATGGAGCTTATGCCAAACTTCAAGGGATATCTGGAGCGGCAATCGATTTTGCAATGGTTGGTAAATTATTATTACTTCTAGCCAGTCTATATCTTTTCGCAAGTTTTTTTCAATTTATTCAGCAATTTATAATGGCAAGTGTTGCTCAAAAAACAGTGTATCAACTAAGAGAGGATGTATTCAGTAAAACAAATAGCCTACCTCTTTCCTATTTTGATCAACATTCACACGGGGATACATTAAGTCGGGTGACCAATGATATAGATCTTATTGCAACGACATTACAACAAAGTTTAACACAGTTCATTACATCTTTCGTTACGATTATTGGAATTATAATAATGATGCTTTGGATTAGTCCATTGCTAACTTTAATTACCGTTCTGAGTATTCCGTTGTCCATATTTGTTATTCGACCATTGTTAAAAAGATCGCAAAAACATTTTGGTGATCAACAGAGTACATTAGGCCATTTAAATGGTCATATAGAAGAGATGTATCATGGCCATGAAGTAGTAAAAGCATTTGCACGTGAAGAAACTTCCATTAATCGATTTAAAGAGGTAAACGAAAACTTATATGAAGCGAGTAAAAAAGCACAATTTATTTCAGGTATAATTATGCCACTCATGTCCTTTATCGGAAATATTAGTTATGTGTTAATCAGTATTGTTGGGGGTATATTGGTGACACAACGAAGTATTTCGATCGGGGATATTCAGGCGTTTATCACTTACTCTAATCAATTTCAACAACCAATTACACAAACAGCAAATATTGCTAATATTATTCAATCTACGATTGCTGCTGCAGAACGTGTTTTTGAACTGTTAGACATGGAAGAAGAAAAGCCAGTTATAGATCCTGTGACGGTTGAAAAAGTGCGAGGACAAGTTCGATTTGAACATGTTAAATTTGGATATGAAGACACTTTGTTGATGGATGACTTAAATATAAATGTGCAGCAAGGACAAACGGTGGCAATCGTTGGACCGACAGGCGCAGGTAAAACAACATTAATTAATTTGTTAATGCGTTTTTATGAATTAAATGATGGTAAAATAACAATCGATGGAATTGATATTACAAAAATGAGTCGGGATATGTTAAGGAGCCAGTTTGGAATGGTTCTTCAAGATACTTGGCTATTTAAGGGGACAATTAAAGACAATATTGCTTATGGGAAAACGAATGCAACGGACGAAGAAATTATTCAAGCCTCCAAGGCTGCACGTGCGGATCATTTTATTCAAACACTTCCAGATGGATATAATACAATATTAAATGAAGAGGCATCTAACATTTCACAAGGGCAAAAACAATTAATTACAATTGCAAGAGCAATGTTAGCTAATTCCCCAATGATGATACTTGATGAAGCAACTTCGAGTGTAGATACAAGAACAGAAATATTAATTCAACAAGCAATGAACGAATTGATGAAAGATCGAACAAGTTTTGTTATTGCACATCGATTATCAACAATAAAAGATGCTGATGTCATACTTGTAATGGATAAAGGTGCTGTGATTGAGCAAGGTACCCATCAACAATTATTAAAAGCGCGCGGTTTTTATGCAGAACTGTATGAAAGCCAGTTTACAAAACCGCTCGTTGGATAAAGGAAGCGATAGAAATTGATGTGAACTCTACTAAGGCTTTGTAAACTTTTTGTAAGTTACAATTTAACTCCATAAGTTTAATTGACATTACAAAATATGAAGCTGAGTATGCATGTTAAGTGTTGAATCCGCATGGTCAATATATTATTTAAAAATCATGTAAGTGAATCAGTAAATTATGTGAGCCCCTCTTTAATTTATGGGCCTGAATCCACAAGATGTGAGCGACTAAGTAAGTTGCGGGATTGAACAAAAAGCGAAGGTTAACCCTCGCAAATTGCGCAGCAATTAGTTGGGGAGGTTCACTCAATAGGTTATGTGTACGAAGCGGTACATAGTGATTTTAGTTAAAACGTTGTAGAATTCATTTGTGATGAATTCTTTGCGAATTTAGAAAAAATAAGCGATACTTTTTAGTGAGTACATAATTTATAGTTTGGGGGACTATTAATGAGACAAAATGCAAATATACTTTTCGCACATGAGCTGACCGAAAACGAATCTTGGAAACAATATGTAGAACAAAGCACGGGAGATATTACAACAGTATTCGCAGATGGAATGTTACAAATTGTTGTTAAAGAGGTAAAAGAAGATAAGCGTACTTTAAATAAAGTACGAATGATTGCTGGAAGTATATCTAAAGAATTAAAGAAACAGAAGGTAAGTAAAGGAAATGTAAATGAAGAAGCATTGGCTAATGCGTTTAAACCATTAAATAAAAATGAATTAATCATAGCTTTTGTTGAAGGTTGGAATTTAGGGGCTTATGAATTTGATACTTATAAATCTAACAAGTCACAACAACCAAGCACAATCGTATTTAAAAATGAAATGGATGTCGATGCAGAGGTAATGATTGGAGAAATACGTGCAGCAGCAACTGCCTTTTCGCGTGATTTAATGAATGAAACTCCAAGTACATTAACCCCTGAAACATTTCCTAAAATACTAAAAGAAGAATTTGAAACATCAAGTGTAGAAGTTGTAGTGCATGATAAAGCTGCTTTAGAAGAAATGGAAATGAATGGGATTCTTACAGTGAATCGAGGTAGTAAATTCGACCCGGCATTTATAGAGTTACATTATAAAGGTGATGAATCTAAACCACTCATTGCCCTTGTTGGTAAAGGGGTAACATTTGACACTGGTGGAATTAGTTTGAAAAGTGGACGTGATTTAAGCGATATGCGCATGGATATGGGGGGAGCAGCTGCAGTAGCTGGAGCAATCAAATTATTAGCCGATTCAAAAGCAAACGTAAACGTAGTTGGTCTAATCCAAACTGTTGAAAATATGCCAGATCGTCACTCTATTTTACCAGGAGATATTATTACGTATAAAAATGGACATACTGTTCAGGTCGGCAATACAGATGCAGAAGGACGTCTTATTTTAGCAGACGGTCTTATACGAGCTGGAGAACTAGACGCTACCTATATTGTAGATATTGCAACACTGACAGGTGCAATTGCATTTGCATTAGGACCTAAATTAGGTGGTATTTTTGGTGAT
>Ga0209487_1001810_pt1 | contig 17717 bp, 21 predicted proteins | sample Poulit2012_FD_187524 | JGI IMG/M metagenome (GOLD analysis project Ga0209487, IMG submission 187524) | Agricultural soil microbial communities from Georgia to study Nitrogen management - Poultry litter 2012 (SPAdes) (version 2) | ecosystem: Environmental > Terrestrial > Soil > Agricultural land...
CCGCGCACATCCTCGATAGGCTGACGTTCAGGACGCGACGCCGAGCGCCGTGATCCCCGCAGAACCCGGCGAATCAACGTCACGAGCGGCTTGCGTGGGTTTGAGAACCACCCAGCGAGGTGCACCAGCCGGGAGACGAGCGCGGCAACGGCGCGTTCAGAAGACCGGGCCACCGCCACGCGGCCGGCGCGTCCACAGTCCGCACGGCCGGGTGGAGCCACGCCCCACGCCGAGGCAGCTGGGCATCGGGTTCGGGTAGGGCCGTTCCCGGCAGAGCACGCCGTTGATGACGGCGTAGCCTCCTGGCTCGCCCAGGTACTGGCGCCTCAGGTCGTATCCGTTGACGAAGATCTCGCAGTCGCAGAGGCCGCCGACCTGCCCGAGCCGGCGTTCCAGGGCGGTCGCTCGTGGGGCGCGCTGGTCGCGATATCGCGACGCCCACCGCAGCCCTCGGCAGCCGTGCTCGAGCATCCGGTACACGTAGCACAGCAGGCACTCCCCTTCCCTGGGGTCGGTCAGCTCGGCAGCCAGCTGACGTAGGTAGCTTTCCGTGTCCTCGATCGTCAGGTTGCTCATCGCCGCAGTGAACCAGCAGGCACCGACACTGTTGCCTCCGCCTAGTACTTAGCGTTACTGTCTACCAGTACTCAACATCACTAGGTAGTGTGAGGAGCCCAGGTGGGCCGGCAGATCACCGAGATGCTCAAGGGCACGCTGGACGGCATCGTGCTGGCGATCCTGGCCACCGGTGGCGCCTACGGCTACCAGATCACCGCCCGGCTGCGGGAGATGGGCTTCGCGGACACGGCCGAGGGCACCGTGTACGCCCTGCTGGTCCGGCTGGAGAAGCGGGGTCTGGTGGATGTGCAGAAGGTGCCCTCTACCCAGGGCCCACCACGGAAGGTCTACTCGGTGAACGCCGCCGGCCAGGCCTACCTCGAGGAGTTCTGGTCCACCTGGCACTTCCTCGCCGACCGCCTGCACCGGCTCAGCGCCGAGCGCCCAGCGGGCACAGGCAGCACCGCCACCAGCGGCACGGCGGACAACAACGCAGACGCACCGACAGCAGGAGGCTGACATGGTCGCGAGATGGGTCGAGGTCCTCACCGGGCCGCTGGACCAGAAGAAGCAGTACCGCCAGGCCAAGGCACGCCTGGCCGCGCTGCCCGAGCCATACCGCACCACCGCGAGCGCCGTCAGCCGCTACCTGATCCACTGCAGCGGCATCACCGACGGCGAGACGATCGTGGCGATGGTCACCGGCCTGGCCGACCTGTGGGAACGGGCGGCGCTCGACGGCACCCCGGTGCGCGAGATCATCGGCGAGGATCCGGTCGAGTTCGCCGAGACCTTCGCCCAGGCCTACGGCGGCAAGAGCTGGATCGACAAGGAGCGGCGGCGCCTGATCGCCGCCGTGCAGAGTGCGGAACGCGCGGAGCAGGAACCGTGACCGCCCCCGCCATCCACGTCGCCGGGCTGGAGAAGTCCTACCGGGGCACCCCGGTGCTGCGGGGCGTGGACCTGGATGTCGAGCCCGGCACGATCCTCGCCCTGCTCGGCGCGAACGGCGCCGGGAAGACCACCACCATCCGCATCCTGTCCACCCTGCTGGCTGCCGACGCCGGCACGGCCACCGTCGCCGGGTTCGACGTGGCCAGCGAACCGGCACGGGTGCGCGAGTCGATCAGCCTGACCGGGCAGTTCGCCGCGGTCGATGAGATCCTCACCGGCCAGGAGAACCTGCTGCTGATCGCCCGGCTGCGACATGTGGCCGACCCCGCGGCGGTGGCGGACGGCCTGCTCGCCCGGTTCTCGCTGACCGAGGCGGGCGAGCGGCGGGTGGCCACCTACTCCGGCGGGATGCGCCGCCGGCTGGACATCGCGATGAGCCTGATCGGGCACCCGCCCGTGGTGTTCCTGGACGAGCCGACCACGGGGCTGGACCCGCGGGCCCGGATCGAGGTGTGGGACGCCGTCCGCACCCTCGCCCGGTCCGGCACCACAGTCGTGCTCACCACCCAGTACCTGGAGGAGGCCGAACAGCTCGCGGACCGGATCGCCATCCTGCACGAGGGCCGCATCCTCACCCATGGCACGCTCGCCGAGCTCGCGAGCCTGCTGCCGCCCGCACGCGTGGAGTACGTGCAGAAGCAGCCCACGCTCGAGGAGATCTTCCTCGCCCTCGTGGGGCCACCGGCAGCGACCGACCTCCCTACCGCGGAGGACCCGAGATGACCGCACCACTGCTGTCCGATGCGGCTGTGCTCACCGGCCGCTCGCTGCGCCACATCAGCCGGAGCCTGGACACCATCATCACTACCGCCGTGATGCCGGTGGCGCTGATGCTGATGTTCGTCTACGTGTTCGGTGGCGCCATCCAGACCGGCGCTGCGCACTACGTGGACTACCTGCTCCCTGGCATCCTGCTGATCACCATCGCGTCCGGCATCGCCTACACCGCCCTGCGGCTGTTCACCGACCTGCGCAGCGGGATCCTGGAACGCTTCCAGTCGATGCCGATCGCACGCTCGGGAGTGCTCTGGGCGCACGTGATCACCTCCCTGGTGGCGAACGCGATCGCCCTGGTGGTGGTCGTGGCGGTCGCGCTGCTGATGGGTTTCCGGCCCGAGGCGGGCGTGATCGGCTGGTTGGCCGTGGCCGGCATCCTGCTGCTGTTCACGCTGGCGCTCACCTGGGTGGCGGTCATCGCCGGGCTGCTGGCCAAGACTCCGGACGGGGCGGCGGCGTTCTCCTACCCGCTGATCTTCCTGCCGTTCGTCAGCTCGGCATTCGTGCCCACGCACACGATGCCCGGCCCGGTGCGGGCCTTCGCCGAGCACCAGCCGGTCACGGCGATCGTGGACGCGGTCCGTGCGCTGCTTGCGGGCCAGCCGGTGGGTGCCACGCTGTGGCTGGCACTAGCGTGGGGCGCCGGCGTCCTGGTGCTCGCCTGGGCGGGCGCGATCGTGGTCTACCGGCGCCGGTCCGCCTGAACCGGCCCCCTGCCGCAGAACGCTCCCTGCCCGGCGGCCGGGAGCGTCTGCCGACTTCAGCCCAGCCACAGCCCCAGCCCTGCTCCAGCAAGGCTGACCAGCAGCATCACGACCGCGTGCCCGGCAGCCACCACCGCCGCCCGCACGCCGGCGCGCAACGCGATCGTCACCGCCTCCAGACTGGCCGTGGAGAAGGAGGTGTAGCCGCCCAGCATCCCGGTGCCCAGCACAGTCACCAGCGCATCCAGCCCTGCGCGGTCGCGGGCGAGGGCCACCAGCAGCCCGAGGAGGAACGAGCCGGTGAGGTTCACCACGAGCATCCCCAGCGGCACCGGCTGGTCCCGCCAGCGGGCCACCGCGCCATCCACGATGAACCGCAGCGTCGCACCCACCCCACCGGCGAGCGCCACGGCCAGCACGATCACAGCGCCACCCCGCGCAGCGGCACCAGCCATCGGGCCAGCAGCAGCCCGAGGCCAGCCGCCGCCACGCCAGCGAGCACCGTTCCGGCGGCATAGCCGGTGCCAGCCCAGGTGTGCCCCGCCCCGAGCAAGCCACACACCTCGACGGCGAAGGTCGAGTAGGTGGTGTACCCACCGAGCGCTCCAGTACCCACGCCGAGACGCACCCGGCGGCGCCACCCGACATCCGCACCGGTGCGCCCCAGCACAGTCAACAGTGCGCCGAGCAGGAACGCCCCGGTCACGTTGATCACCAACGTCACCCAGGGCACGGCACCGGACGCCGGGGCGAACGCGGTCTCCAGCAGGTGCCGGGCGGTGGTGCCGACCGCTCCCCCACCGGCCACCAGCGCCAGGGAACGGGGCTGCAGGAACGGGTGCGTTCTCGGTTGCGGGTGTGGGATCTCTGCGGCGGCCACGGATTCTCCTTCTGCGGGCACGTGCGGTCCTGCCCGCCATCTCGGGCGGAAGCAGGAACCATCAGCCTCGTGGCGGTTCGGGCTCGCGGCCCCGGCGGGATCCATCGCCGCCAGCAGCCTACCCGGAGCGCTCGAACATGACCTGGATCACATTCGCCGCGGAGACCCCTCACCGGAGGGCACGACTACGCCTGGTGGAAGCACCACCTGCTCCGGGTACTGGTCGAGACCCAGGGCTGAGCGCCTGGCACGCCCGCCGGACCCAACGCTGGCCTGCCCGGCTCAGGGCAGCAGACGGCGCAGCGTGCGCAGGTTCCGGGTGGTCACATCGGCCTTGTACCGCGCCCGGGCGAGCTCCTTCGCGACGGCCGTGTCCAGGCTGCTCCCGCGCGGCGTCTCCCAGTAGAGCACGCCGGCGCCCGGCGCGATCCGTTCCCTCCCATCCGGCGTGAGCTGCGCGCGCAGCCCGTCGAGCACGTCCGCCGAACGGCAGAACACCACGTACGGGTGGTGGCTGGACTCGTCGGTCTGGAACGGGTAGTCGGCCACCAGCTGGGCTAGCTCTGCGGTGCTGCGCACCAGCACCCACGCCTGGTAGCCGAACCGTTCGGTGAGGATCTGCTCGACGGCGGTCCCCACCGTGGCAGCATCACGCTCGCTGGTCAGCAGCACGTTCCCGCTGGCCAGCACCGTCCGAGCACCGGGGAACCCACCCTCGGCCAGGGCCGCGCGGACGTCCGCCATCTTCAGCGTGCGCCCGCCGACGTTCACCCCGCGCAGCAGGACCACGTAGTCGGTCACCCGCCCCACAGTAGCCACCTGCACAGCAGAGCGGAAGAAAAAGAGGTGACCTGCGCCGTCGACGGTGGAACAGTTGCTCCCCGTGCCCCTCCGGGCATGACACCGCCACCACCGAAAGGCCCACCGATGGACACCCTCATGCTGTACGAGATACGACGCCTCGAGCAGGCACACCTTCGCGCCGAGACCCAGCTTCGCAGGAGCATCCTGCAGCGGCTACGGGACAGGCGCAGCGCATGGGTGGCAGCGCGGGGCGGTCGGGCAACCGGCCGCCCTTCGTCGTCTCCGGCCCCCTACGACCCGCAGTCCTTCACCCGCGCGAGCTGAGCACACCTCGGCCCGCGCGGGTGGCGGCGCGGGCCGAGGCGGCCGGTGGCGCCCGTGACCTGCGGCCCGGGACGAGCTCCTCTCGTCCCGGGCCGCTCTCATGCCACCGCTGGCCCCGATAGGCTGGTCCGGTGAGTACCGCACCGACCGCTGGCCAGAAGGACCCGATCGTCTGGATCGACTGCGAGATGACCGGGCTGAGCCTGACCGACGACGCACTGATCGAGATCGCGGTGATCGTCACCGACTCCGAGCTGCACGCCCTGGACCCGGGCCTCGACGTCGTCATCGCCCCACCGGCGGCGGCGCTGGAGCAGATGGGTGAGGTGGTGCGGGAGATGCACACCACCTCTGGGCTGCTGGAGGTGCTCGAGGCCGGCACCACGCTGGCCGATGCGCAGACCCGGGTGCTGGACTACATCAAGCAGTTCGTGCCGGAGGCGAAGAAGGCGCCGTTGGCCGGTAACTCGGTGGGTACGGACAAGGCCTTCCTGGAGCGGGACATGCCCGAGCTGGTGGACCACCTGCACTACCGGATCATCGACGTCTCCTCGCTGAAGGAGCTCGCCCGGCGGTGGTACCCGCGCGCGTACTTCCAGTCGCCGAAGAAGAACGGTGGGCACCGTGCGCTGGCGGACATCGCCGAGAGCATCGACGAGCTGCGCTACTACCGCAGCGTGCTGCTGCCCGAAGGCGTCGGCCCGGACTCGGCGACTGCGAAGCGGAAGGCGGCACTCGTAGCCGCCTCCCCCACGCTGGTGGGCAAGGAGGCTGCCGAGCCGGCTGCCGAGTGAGCCCCCTGGCCCGGGTGGCCGAGAGCACACCGGTGTGGTCGGAGGCCGGGAGGAACTTCGCTACACTGGTCAACCGCAGGCTGGGCAGGTCCCGGTATGCACTTGGTGGCTGTAGCTCAGTTGGTAGAGCACCGCGTTGTGGTCGCGGGGGTCGCGGGTTCAAGCCCCGTCAGCCACCCCACGATCAGCTCCAGCATCCCGGTGCTGGGGCTGATCTGTTTTTTCACGCTTGTCCTGGTCAGAGGGCCTTTCCGACGTGGTGCGCAGTGGTGATCCCTGTGCCCGAGCTGGGGTCGGAGATCCAACCCGCATACTCTGACGGACCCGCTCGTCAGCGAGCATCCGCAGTCTCCTCGGTGAGCACACCCCGGCCGGCCCGGGCAAACCAGCGCCCGTCCTGGTGCCCGATCTGGATCGGGTAGGCGAAGCACTCCGAGACTCCTTCAGAGGTGAGCACCTGCTCTGCTGGGCCGGCCGCGGTCACCCGACCGCCGCTGACCAGCAGCGCGTGCGTGGTGGTCTCGGGCAGTTCCTCGAGGTGGTGGGTGACCAGCACGGTGGCCAGCTGCGGCTGGGCGCGGTGCAGGCCGTCGATCGTTTCCAGGAACTCTTCCCGGGCTGCGACGTCCAGTCCGGTGGAGGGCTCGTCGAGCAGCAGCAGCGGTGGATCGGTGAGCAGGGCGCGGGCGATCAGGGCACGGCCCCGCTCCCCCTGCGACATGGTGTCCCAGGTCGCCTCCTGCAGGGCCCCGAGGCCGAGCATCTCCATCAGCAGCTCAGCACGGGCCAGGGTGGCCTGGTCCGGTTGCCAACGCAGCATCAGCTCAGTGGTACCGGTGGCTCCGGTGAGGATCACCTCCCGCGCGGTCAGCGGGCTGCGCGGTGCGTGCCGCGGGTTCACGTGCCCGATGGACTGGCGCAGCTCGCGGATGTCCACCCGCCCGATCCGGTGACCGAGCACGTGCACGCTGCCGCGGGTGGGGTGCTGGACCGCACCGCACAGGCTCAGGATGGTGCTCTTGCCCGCCCCGTTGGGGCCGAGCAACGCCCAGTGCTCGCCGGCACGTACCGTCAGGTGGACATCGGTGAGGATCTCCCGGCCGGCGCGGACGAAGTCGACGGACTCGAGCCGGAGGATCTCCGTACCGGCCCTGGTCCCAGGGTGCTCGATCACAGTGAGACGCTACCCGCTCCTGCGCCCCGCTCTGACCCACCTGCTGCACGCTTCCCGGCGGGGCAGCGCCGCCAGGTCGGCGGCACCACCCCACCGGCGGCCGGCGGTCAGGCCTTCTGCACCGTGATCGTCCAGGACGCATCCCCGGTGCGGTCGAAGTGGGTCACCGGGTAGTCGTTCTCGGCCGCCCACTGCGGGATGGCCTCAGTGGCCTGGGTGCAGTCGAAGTCGATGACCAGCTCGTCGCCGACCTCGAGGCCGGCGATGGCCTGCTTCGCCTCCACCAGCGGGAACGGGCAGACCTGCCCTTCGGTCTGCAGGATGTGGCGTGCCATAGATGTGTCCTTCCAGTAGTGACCGGGCCGTGCTCGCCCCGGTTGGCGATGAGACGATCGGCATCAGACGCGGGCCGGCTGCGCGGCCGCGGCTGGAGCGGGGCTGGTGAGGGCGCCGGTGCGCCGGTGGCTGGTGATGAACAGCCGGGCACCAAGACCCACGCCGAGGAACGTGAAGAGCAGGGCGAGCCAGCCCTGGAAGCTGAACTGCGCCGTCTGCACCATGGAGTTGCCGATGGTGCACCCACCGGCCCAGGCCGCTCCGACGCCCATCAGCGTGCCGCCGGCGATCGCGCGCACGGTGGTGCGTGCGTCGGGCACCCGGATCTTGAACTCTCCTGCCCCCTTGGCGGCGGCGTAGGAGCCGACAAGGATGCCGAGCACGAGCATCACGCTCCAGCTCCGGGCAAAGTCCAGGTCTCCGGTGACCAGGAAGGAGACGATGTTCGCGCTCGGCGTGGTGATGCCCAGTCCGGACTCCCGACCGGTGGCGAAGCTCAGCGGGTAAGCAGCGATCGCGATCACGGCCACGAGCACGGCGGTCACGAACGGGTCCCACGGCTTCTCGAACAGCCAGTGCCGCAGTCCGGTGTGGCGCGCCGGCAGCTGCGCGACCTTCTTGCGCCGGGACAGATGCCACCAGACGGCCGCGCCGGTGCCGACCAGCAGCACCGTCACCAACACCCAGGGGCTCACCCCGAGGCTGCCGTGCAGGGTGCTGGCCTCCACCCGCTGGGCACGGAAGCTGTCGTTCACACCGGCCAGCGCGCCGTGCTTCATCACAGAGGCGAACAGTGCGTACAGGCCGAGCGCGATCCAGGAACCGACCAGCCCTTCCCCGGAGCGGTAGTAGGTGCCGGTAGCGCAGCCGCCGGCGAGCACGATGCCCACGCCGAAGAGCAGCGAACCGACCAGGACGGCGGGCAGCGCCAGGTTCGAGGTCGGCAGGGTGAGCACCCCGGCGGACTGCAGTGCGAACACTCCGGCACTCTGGATCGCGATCACCACGAAGAACGCGGTCAACCAGCGGGTGCGACGCGCGATCCACACGTCCCGGAAGGCGCCGGTGACGCAGAACCGGCCCCGCTGCATCACGAAGCCCAGTGCGGCGCCGAGCAGGAGTCCAGTCACGACCATCGGAGATTCCTTTCCGTCAAGCGAGGCACCGGGATCGGTGCGACACGGCTGGCGACGCTACGGACCTGCTCGACAAAGTCACAGGGTCGACTCGTGAGTCTCGGCGCGTGAGACGACGGACCCGCCCACCGGGACGTTGCGGCACCCGGCTGCGCGCGGGGGCGCCCCGCGTTCACATCGCAGGTCAGGGCATCGTCGGCAGCGGCCACTGCTGCCCGGTGCCGCTGTCCACCAGCGTCGCCCGGTCGGCACGCAGCACCAGCGGTACGACGTCCGCCACCGTCCGCGCGACCACCGCCAGCTGCTCGGCGCTCGCCCGGGTGGCCACCGAGACGTGCGGCAGCCATCGCCCCACGCCGTAGTTTCGGTGCAGGTCCGCACCGGTCCCCGCCAGTGCTGCGACCACCTGTTCTTGGCGCATGACCAGCGCACGGCTGGCCGCCGGCGCCAGCGCCACCCGCCCGCGCGGGAACACCAACGACCCCTGGCAGGACAGCGACACCGGACCACCGCCGTCGAGGTGCTGGAGCACCCCGCGCACCTCCACCACGTCCCAACGGCGCAGCACCGCATAGGACAGGTGCGGCAGGTGGCGGCCGTGGGTGTGGCTGGCCAACGTGGCCACGCCGAGGTCCTCCAACCGCGCCCACAGCTGCCGCACGCGGGCCGCCGACGGTCGGTCGAAGAGCAGGCACACAGCGAGGGACATGCATCCAGCGTGCCGCTGTGGCCCCGCCACCGCCAGCAGGCGGCGGGTCAGCCGGCAGCGATCATCCCGATCCCCACCAGCACCACCACGGCACCGATCAGCCGGCGCACCGGGTTCGGCTCGCGGTACAGCCACCACGCCAGCAGCGACCCGATCACGATCGAGGACTCCCGGACGGGGGCCACCAACGACACCGGCGTGGTCTGCATCGCGATCAGCACGAGCACGTAGGCCAACGGGGAGAGCACCGCCACGACGGCGCTGCGGGGCCAGCTGGTCCGGACCGTCACCTGCCAGTGGGCTCGTCTGCGCACCGCCCCCGGGGCGAGCAGCACAGCCTGGGTGGTGATGGTGAAGGCGAAGTAGATCAGCGGGTCCATGCCCCAGGTGACCACGGCGTGGTTGTCCCACAGGGTGTAGCTGGCGATCGCCACCCCGGTGGCGGTGCCGTAGACCAGGCCCTGCACCAGCCGATCCCGGTGGGCGACCCGGTTCCCGGTGGCCACCACCAGGATCCCGGCCAGCACCACCACTGCCCCGACCACGCCGGCCAGCCCTGGCCGTTCGCCGAGCACCAGGAGGGCCACCAGCATGGTCAGCAGCGGCCCCACCCCGCGGGCCACCGGATAGACCACGCCGAGCTCGGCCCGCTGGTAGCCGGCCTGCAGCACCAGGCTGTAGACGATGTGCAGCACGCCCGAGACCACCGGCCCCGCGAGGAACGTCCAGTCCCAGGGCCAGCCCGCCCGACCGAGCTGTACCAGTGCCAGCGGCAGGCACAGCACCGCCGATCCCACGGAGTTCAGCCATACGAACACGTAGGAGCTGCCGCGGGCGCCCTTGGCGGCGGCGTTCCACACAGCGTGGAACAACGCGGCACTGAGGACGAGGAGGAGCGCGGCTGAGGTCACTGCGGCTTCACCCTACCGATGGCTGCGAGTACGCCTCCGACCCCGCACCAGAGCACCCCTCCGACCGCGTACACGAGGTAGGGTGGGTCCTCAGCACGTCCACGCACGCGAAGGGAGATGGCCATGGACACCGGCAGTTGCAGCCGATATCGCCACGCCATCAGGACTGCGTGCCGCGCCGAGCACTCCTGATCCAGGCGAACCCAGGCGCAGTCCCGCCACCGGCGTGTGCACGTGCACCGCGCGATGGCTCCAGTTCGGCCTGGCCGCGTCCTGCTGCCTCGCCCGGAACAGTGCAGAGGTGTTGCCATGACGATGACCGACACGCTGGAGACGATCCACGACCTGGTCCAGCGCTCGGACCTGACCACGCTGGCGAAGTTCGCCGCGGAGGCTCCCCGACCGCAGATCTCCGAGCTGCTCGACCGCCTCCCCCCGGTCGATGCGGCGGTAGTGTTCCGGCTGCTGCCCAAGGACACCTCGATCGACGTGTTCGAGCGGCTGGAACCCGCCGCCCAGGCCGACCTGGTCACCGAGCTGGCCGAGGCCGAGGTGGTCGGGGTGTTCGAGGCGCTCGACCCCGACGACGTGGTCGGGCTGCTGGACGAGCTGCCGGCGAAGGTCACCAAGCGGCTGCTGCAGACCCTCAGCCCGCGCCAGCGCACCGCCACAGCCCCGATCCTCGGTTACCCGCAGGGGTCGATCGGGCGGAAGATGAGCCCGGAGTACCTCATCGCCCGCCCGGACGAGCTGGTGCAGACCGTACTGGCCCGGACCCAGCGGGACGAGGCGCAGTACGAGACGATCTACACCATCCCGGTGGTCGACCACTCCCGCACGCTGGTGGGGATCCTCAGCCTGCGAGAGCTGATGCGCGCTGAGGGCACCGACCTGGTGGGTTCGGTGATGAACACTCCGGTCTCCGCCGCTGCCTACGACAGCGACGAGGACGCCGCCCGCCGCTGCCTGGACGGCGGCCTGCTCGCGCTCCCGGTGGTGGACCGCGAGGACCGGCTCGTGGGGCTGCTGACCATCGACGACGCGATCCGCATCATCCGCGCCGCAGAGGACGAGGACCAGGCCCGTGCCGGTGGTACCGAGCCGCTGCGGCGCACCTACCTACTCACGCCGGTGCGCCAGATCGCGCGGGCGCGGGCGCCATGGCTGCTGGTGCTGGCGGTCTCGGCGATCCTGACCGTGCAGGTGCTGGAGCTGTACGAGGCGACGCTCGCAGAGGTGATCGCACTGGCCCTGTTCATCCCGTTGCTCACCGGCACCGGTGGCAACGCCGGGGCGCAGGCGGCGACCACACTCACCCGCGCGCTGGCGATGAACGAGCTCGGCACCCGGGACATCGGCCGGGTGGCGCTGAAGGAGGTCCGGACCGGGTTCACCCTGGGCCTCGTGCTCGGCAGCCTCGGGTTCGTGATCGCTTCCCTGGTCTATGAGCTGCCGATCGGGCTGGTGATCGGGCTGACGCTGCTCGCGGTGTGCACGATGGCGGCCACGGTCGGCGGGCTGATGCCGATCATCGCCAAGGCCTGCCGGGTAGACCCGGCGGTGTTCTCCACCCCGTTCATCTCCACGTTCTGTGATGCGACCGGCCTGATCATCTACTTCACCATCGCGCGGGCCATCCTGGGAATCTGACCGGCACTCTGCGCAGTGCAGCTCGCCGTGCAGATGGGCAACGCGTTCGCGACAACAGCCGATCCCACAGGAAGAATCGTCGTATGGGTACTCTCACCTTCAGCATCGACGACGTACCACCTACGAGATGATGGAGCGCTACTGGCCGGCGGTCGCTCGCGGTGACGTCGAAGCCGCGCCGGCGATGTGCGAGTGGGCGCTGAAGCTGGCGGCCGAGCCGACGTTCATCGTCTCCACGACGCGAACCGACTTCCCCTGGACGCGCAGCCACCACCTCACCGGCGACCTGCGCACTGCGGTGCAGGCGCTCAAGGACCGCACTCCCGATGGAGCGCTCGTGGGCAGCGGCACCCTTGCGACCGAGCTGGACCGACTGGACCTGATCGATGAGTACACGTTCCTCGTCCATCCCATGATCTCCGGTCATGGTCCCACCCTGCACCAGGGCGGACTGCCCAGCACCCGACACCTTGATCTGGTCCTTGATCTGGTCTCTGCGCAGCCGCTCAGCAATGGCGCTGTCGCCATGCACTACCGACAGGTCGACCGAGGTCGCGCCGGCGTCTGAGAGCCCTGCCAGGCGAACGGCGGGGAGAGGCGAGGCCCGCCGTCCCGGGCAGACGACCAGGACGAGCGGCGGGGAGAGGTGAGCTCCGCCGTCGCGATCGATACCGGATCAGGCGAGGTCGATGTTCGCCGCGTCCGGCCCCATCCGCAGCTCGGCGACCAACGAGTCGGCGAACCGGGCGAGCGCGTGGCGGCCCAGGGACAGGTGCAGCCTGGGGTCGACCAGCTCCATCTCCATCAGCACCGGCTCACCACCTCCGGCCGGCACCATGTCCACCCGGGCATAAGCGAGCGGCCGGCTGGACAGACTCCTACCCGGAATCCGCGCCCGAGCGAAGGCCAACGCCGTCTGACCAGCCTCGATCTCAGCGGGAGTCGCCCTGTAGGACTCCATCTCCTCGACGTCGGCGCCCTCCTGGCTGACCGCCTCGCCCACATCGGTGAGCGCAGCGCCCTTCTTCATCGCGTGCGAGTAGGTGCCGTGGAAGTAGACCAGGGCGATCTCCCCGTGCAGGTCGACCTTCGGCATGTACCGCTGCACCATCACCGAGTGCCCGTCGGCCAGCAGCCGCATGGCGTGCTCGATCGCATACCGGCGAGAGTTGGCGTCGGTGGCGGTGTACCGGCCAGCACCCACCGACCCGGCACTGATCGCGGGCTTGATCACGAAGTCCTCCCGGGCGGGGAACCGATTGTGCAGGGCACGCTTGTCATAGCCGCGCTCCGGTTCCAGCCAGGTGGTCTGCACCACTGCCAGGCCGTGGTCCTCGAGCGCCTGCAGATAGTGCTTGTCGGAGTTCCAGCGCACCACGTTCGGTGGGTTCACCAGCCGCGGCACCGAGCGAGCCCACTCGATGAACTCCTCCCGACGTGAGCTGTAGTCCCAGGTGGAACGCAGCACCACCATGTCGTAGGCCGACCAGTCCACCTGCTCCTCGTCCCAGATGACCGCTTCTGCGGCGATGTCCCGCTCGGCCAGCGCTGGGATCAGCGGTCTGTCCTCGGGGTGCAGGTCGGGAAAGTCAGCGCAGGTGACGAGAGCCAGTCGTGGAGTGGACACAGAGCACACCGTACCGGCGGTCTGGGCTGCGCACCGAGGTTCAGGGGCTGCCGGTGCCCGCTGCACGCCGTTTGCCTTGCTGTCCAGCAGCCGATGTGATGGACAGCGGCAGCAACATGGCTGCAGCCATGTGGTCGGCGTCAGGGAGGAGAGGCGGATGAAGGCCGAACAGTTCAGCGGCGTGGTCACCGGCCACGGTGAGGGGCCGGTGTGGTGGCCGGGCGCCGGCCTGCGGGTGTGCGACGGATTCGCGGGACGGATCCGGTCGCTCGACGACTCGGGCAGAGTGGTTGCCGACCAGCACGTCGGCACCTTCGTCGGGGCGTTCCGACCGCGCGAGGGTGGCGGTCTGGTCGCGGGCAACGAGCGTTCTTTCGTGCTGATCGACGAGGTGGGCAGCGTGCAGGACCTCGGCGATCTGTGGTCCTCGACGCGACTGCGAATGAACGACGGCGGGTGTGACCCCCAGGGCCGCTTCTACTGCGGGTCCATGGTGTTCAGCGGTGACGCCCCGGAAGGCGTGCTGTACCGGTTGTCACCAGATGGCCAGGTCGACGTGGTGCTCGACAAGCTGTTCATCCCCAACGGCCTGGTGTACGCCGCCGACGGGGCGCTGGTCTACTTCATCGACACCGGTACGCAGGCAGTACGGGCCTACGAGGTCGATGACGACGGCGCCTGGGGTGCGATGCGGATCGTCGCCGACCTCGCAGGTCGTTCGCCGGACGGGATGACGATCGACGCCGAGGGGAACCTGTGGGTCGCGCTCTGGGGTGAGGCCCGCGTGGTCTGCCTCGATCCGGTCAGCGGCCGGGAGCTGGAGTCCATCGAGGTCGACGGCGCCAGCCAGACCAGTGCGTGCACCTTCGGCGGTGCGGACCTGGACCAGCTGTTCATCACCACGTCGAACCAGGACGGGGCAGGCGGACCGCGCGCCGGGGCTGTGTTCGTGGCCAGTCCCGGTGTGCGCGGGGTGCTGCCCACGCCGTTCGCCGGGTGAGCGGCCCGCTGCGGCGGTGGCTCAGCGCACATGACCTGATGCTTCCCGCGGCGAGGTACCTGACCCGGATGAGTGAGTCCGATTGGTGAGAGGTCGTAGGCGATGCGGGAGCGTTTTGGTGAGTGCTCTGGATCTCCAGGCACCTCCCCTGGGTCGGATACGGTCGAGGACGGGGTCCTCACCAGAGCGCCAGTGACCACCCCAGTTCCCGACTGCGGCGATCTGGGTCTGGATGTGCTCACCTGGCTTCGCCCTCGAACTCGGGTGGCAGACCGCCACTAGTCGCTTTCGTGGCCGGGTTGAGGCGCGAAAGTGAGTGTGTTCTTTGACGATGTATATCCGTAGAGGCGCACCTTCTTTCCGTGTCATCATATGGGCAGATTGATACTGCTATTAGGGGCAATAATGGTACTCTTGCAAAATGAGTGTTCTTCGGATCGTTCCTGATTTCAGGAGTTCTGACGTTCGGGCTTCAGCAGATTTCTATTCGGACCTTCTCGGTCTGCAACAGGTGATGGATCACGGGTGGATCGTCACGTTGGCTGACCCGAAGGATCCAGCGCGGCAGCTGAGTGTGGCCTCCCACGACGAGACCGCGTCGGTGGTGCCGGATGTTTCGATAGAGGTCGACGACGTGGAGGCGGTCTATGCCCTGGCACAGCAGATGGGTGCGGAGATCGTGCATCCCCTTACCGACGAGCCTTGGGGTGTCCGGCGCTTCTTCGTGAAGGGTCCGGACGGTCACGTGCTAAATATTCTGGGCCACCCAGAGATTCCGGGGAGCTGACGGCAAACAGCGCAGGGCGTAGGGGCTGAAGTTGCGAAAGCCGAGGGCGCTGCCGTGCACAAGGGCACTGCCGCGCAGGTGCTCGAGTCGTCCGTTGATCGCCTCGACCGGCCCATTCGACTGCAAGATCCGGAGCAGAGCAGATAGATTCCACGGTAGGGCCCTGGGTGTGAGCAGGACAGTTCGACAATCTGCATCTCCACTCACCACCCGCCCACACTCGCCTCCCCGCGCAGCCTACGGCGACCTGCTACGCACTCTGAAACCGGAAGAGCGGGCAATTCCGTGTCGATGGTCAGCATCTTCTCCCAACCGAGTACGGCTCACGGCTAGGTACGGAGCACCTCGATCACGCCGTTGACGTCACCGACACGACATCGGCTTCCTGCCGCAGTGCCCGCAGCGCGCCTCCCCAGGCAAGCAGTTGCTCGCCAAGTGCAAGGAGTGTCGCTTCGTGCGTGGCGCGTGGCGCAAGCTCGCCGATGTCCATCGGCCCGTCGGACCTGAAGTCGTCGAACACCGACAACGCCACGTGCGAGCGCACAGTCGCCACTTTGACCTCGGCGAGAACCTGCCGCAGATGCTCCCCGGCGCGGACACCACCGGCGGTGCCGTAGCTCACGATGCCCGCTGCCTTGTCGTTCCACTCCGCGTACAGATGGTCGATCGCGTTCTTCAGGGCGGCCGGCAGCGAGTGGTTGTACTCCGGGGTGATGAAGAGGTAGGCGTCGAAATCTGCCACCAGGGCGGCCCAGTCCCGGGTGGGCCCCTGCTGGTAGATGCCGGTCATCGGTGGGGCCGGCTCGCAGAGCATCGGCAGGTCGGTGGTGGCCAGGTCCACGCTCCGCAGCGTGACATCGCCGCTCAGCACTGCGGGCTGGCGACCCAGGACGTCGAGGACCCACTCCGCGACCAGCGGCGCTCGCCGTCCGGGGCGGGTGCTTCCGGTGATGACGCCGATCTTCATGTCAGTGTCTCCTTCGATCCGTGCACAGTCAGTGGGTCGAGCTCGAGGTCGAAACCGAGGCGCCACGAAGGGACCTCTGGCTGCCAACCGAGGACGTCTTTCGCCCGGGCGTTGTCAGCGCCGCGAAGCTGGGTCATGAAAGCCACGCCCCAGCCGCCGACCGCGGCCCGGGCGAGGAAGGTCGGAACACTCCTCGGTGCGGGTGCTCCGAGCCGGTCGGCCAGCACCGGCAGCCAGCGGCCCATCGTGGCCGGGTCGTCGTCGACGATGTTGAAGATTCCGGGTGCCGGGGCCTCCAGAGCAGCGACGATGGCCGCTGCGGCGTCGCGGGCGTGGGTGAAAGAGAAGGTGGCGGTGCCACCGCCGACGATCGGCACCTGCCGGGCCCGTACCTGCTGCACGAAGGAGCCGTCCGCCGCATAGCTGCTGCCCGGGCCGTAGAGGTGCCCGAAGCGCAGCACCGTACCGCGCACCTCCTGCACCGCTGCCTCCAGCTGCTCCAACGCTGCGAGCACCGGAGCGAAGGAGCGCGGAGGATCCCGCCACAGCGGCTCTGACTCCGTGGCCGGGCCTGCCCCGTGCGGGTCGTACGCGTAGCCCAGGCCCTGGGCGATGATCCGGTCGACTCCGGCACGTCGAGCGGCACCGAGCAGATTCGCTGTTCCCTCCGTCCTGAGCCGGTTGGTCATCGCGAAGTCCTGGTCGATCCGCTTGGGGTTGATCTGGGCGGGTATCGCCGTGAGCAGGTGGATGATCGCCTCAGGTGCGGCGCGGTCCACGGCGGCGGCCACCGCGGCTCGGTCCAGGGCATTCACCGCCATCATCTCGACACCGTCGACGGTGCCGGCCGACCGGGCGAAGCCGGTGACCTCATGCCCAGCGATCGTCAGCTGAGGGAGCAGCTGGCGTCCGACGACGCCGCTGGCCCCCGCCACAAGTACTCGCATCTGCTGGCCTCCTTGATCTGGTTGTGGCCAGCAGTGTGGCAACGGCGCGAGGGCATCGGGAGTGCCTGCTGCACTGATTCGCGACCGGTGCGCACTGCTGCGAGGTGCACATTGCACCCCGTCAGAGCCAGCCTGCCTCCGTGGCGATCCGGATCGCGTCGACGCGATTGCGGGCACCCAGCTTCGTCACCGCGGAAGCCAGGTAGTTGCGCACAGTGCCATAGCTCAGGTGCATCGATGTGGCCACCTCACGTGGTGAGCAACCGTCGGCAGTGCGTCGCAGCACCGTCGTCTCTCGCTCGGTCAACGGACTGTCGACCGCGCCGATGGCGGTGTAGGCGACGTCCGGGTCGATCACCCGGTTGCCGGCAGCGATGGTGCGGATGGCCTCGATGAGGGCGCCGGGTTCGGTGTCCTTGAGCATGAATCCCTCGACCCCGGCCCGCACGCTGCGGCGCAGCACAGTCGGTTGCCCGCTGCCGGTGAGGATGAGGATCCGGCATTGTGGCAGCCGACGACGCAACTCGGCGGCCGCGTCCAACCCGTCCCGTCCGGGCATGGTGATGTCGATGATGCCCACGTCGGGACGATGATGCAGTGCCACAGGTACGATCTGGTCCCCGGAACCGACCGAGGCCACCACCTCAATACCGTCCTCATGGCCCAGCAGCGTCACCA
>Ga0209487_1001811_pt1 | contig 17712 bp, 15 predicted proteins | sample Poulit2012_FD_187524 | JGI IMG/M metagenome (GOLD analysis project Ga0209487, IMG submission 187524) | Agricultural soil microbial communities from Georgia to study Nitrogen management - Poultry litter 2012 (SPAdes) (version 2) | ecosystem: Environmental > Terrestrial > Soil > Agricultural land...
AGTCCCGGCGGGGTTACCCCCGAAAAAGCAAAACCTTTTGACTCTCCCCGGTGTTATTGCTTCATGTTCGCGTACTGTCGGCTCTTCACCGAGAGCATGAGGTTAGCCTGGTACTGCTCCTTCCCTGCATGTGAATCCCTGGCGCACTGCCTGGTACTGCTCCTGAGCCTAAGAATTCCTGAGCCTAAGAATTCTTGAGCCTGTGAATTCCTGAGTCCATGAATTCCTGTGACACACCTTCTGCGGAGTTACATGAGCCCGGAAATAACTCCGGAAAAAACTGGTTCAGCCAGAAACTTCACCGGGATCTTGACTCTATAACATGAACATGCGGTGAACTTAAGAAACTTTTATAGTATCTTGAGTTTCCTCTTTAAAAACAGCGAGGATCAGCAACCCGGTACCACAGACATCATGGTATTCAACACATGTTATTCACAGTTGAACCCACATGTTATTCACAGTTCAACTCAAAGCGGATCAGAGATCATTTGAATGAAAATAAAAGGTCTCCATCCTTCAGGCAGAAATGACTCTCTCTTTTTTTTGAACGCAAACGTAGCGCTTCTCCCTTGAATGCGTAGCGTTACACATACAATCTCGTGGATCATCTCCGGCCATCGATGCGTATATTCCGAAAACCTATGCAACCTCTTTCAGGGCAGTTCTTTGGATACACTACAACTCCGGCACAGGACCTCTGAAATCAAGACACTCGGATCAACCCCAATGCCACAGAACATGAAACAACTGCTTTTATCTGTTATATCGGTCTGGATAACAGCTCTCCTGTTCACGGCCCCCTCATTCGGGCAACAGCAGACCCTGTCTCTGAGTCTTGAGGATGCTGTAGAGCTGGCTCTTGAGAACAACCGGGAGATCAAAATCTCGGAATTTGACGTTGAAGCTGCTGAATCAGGTCTCAGAGAGGCAACGGGTGGTTTCCTGCCGGAGGTGAGTGCCAGCGGACAGTACCTCAGGAATGTCAAGAGACCGGTCATCTTTATCGGAGACGGTTTCCCCGGGATGGAGGGTGGAGCCATCGAGGTGGGATCCAACAACTCCTATCAGGCGACCTTGACAGCGACGCTGCCCCTCTACTCCAGGCAGCTCATCAAAGGGCGTGAAGCGGCATCACGAAGCAGGGATCTGAGTGAAGTAAACTATCAGAGCACCAGAAATGAGGTAGCGGGTGCAGTCATGCAGACCTACCACGCCATCTTGCTCAGCCAGGAGGTACTGGAGTTCACCGGCAGGCGCATTGAAAATGCAGAGCAGCAGCTCGAGAACGTAAAACGGCTTCAGAGCGAAGGACTGGCAACCGAATATGATGTTCTTGTGGCTGAAGTCCAGCTCGAGAACCTCTACCCCGAGTATATTCAGGCTGAGGATGATGTCGAGTCCTATATGCTCGAGTTGAAGAACCTGATGGGCATTGTCGATGAGGGAGAGATCGAACTGACAGGTGAGCTGGATCCCAATGTTGACAACAGCTGGCCTCACCAGCAGACAGCCAGAGAGATGCTTGCCAGCAACTATCAGCTTCGTCTTCTGGAGAGTCAGCTGAACCTGGTTCAGAACAGTATTGAGCTGGAGCAGGCGTCACTCTACCCCACCCTCTCGATCTTCGGCAACTATCAGTATCAGACAGAGGCCAATACCTTCGAATTCTCCAACTACGACTGGATCAACAGTGCTGCCATCGGTCTGAGCCTGCAGGTTCCAATTTTTTCCGGAAACCGGAACCGCGAGCGTATCAACCAGGCGGAGATCGATTTGAAACAGTTACAGGAGCAGCGATCACAGACTGAAGAAGCTCTTGTGACGGAGTTCACGAGACTGACCAACAGACTGGGTCAGATACAGCGGCGCATCGAAGCGACAGAGCGTGCCCTGGCCCAGGCCGAGCGTGCCTACGAACTCTCGGTCATGAGATTTGAGCAGGGCCTGGGAACGCAGATTGAGATCAATGATTCTGAGCTGGCCTTCGCATCCAGCCAGTTCAACAACCTGCAGGCCCTGTTCGATTATCAGGTCGCACTGATTTCACTGAACCAGCTCCAGGGACAACTGACCTCACAATAAACTATCCGACATAATCTGACGAATCCATGAAACAGATTTCTGAAATGAAACAGGGCTACTCTCGAACGGCTATGATTGCCCTACTCATCATACTCCCGCTATTCCAGGGGTGTGCACAGGATGAGGTCGACAGCGATGATGAGACGCGGAATATTCCGGTTGTCGAGGTGATTGAGGCTGAGATCTCTCAGCAGACGCAGCTGGTGACCTACACAGGCACCCTGGAGGCGATGCACACCGTTAACGTAGCCTCCAACTCTCCGGGCCGGATCGACCGCCTCTATGTTGAGGAGGGGGACCGGGTCGAGACAGGAGATCCTCTCATATTGATGGAGGACAATCAGCTGAGGCAGGCACGGATCGCTTTTGACACTGCACAGCGAGAGTATGAGCGCCTTCAGCCCCTGTATGAAGAGGGTGCGGTAACCCGGCAGCAGCTCGATATGGCAGAGACCGAGTTTGAGAATGCCCGGATCAACCTGAACATCCTCGAAGAGAATACAGCTCTTCACTCTCGGATTGACGGAATCGTGACTGAAAAGTGGTTCGAGGAGGGGGAGATCTATTCAGCGGTTCCCGGGGAGTCGGGAACGCCTGCCATTATTCAGGTGATGCAGCTGAATCCGCTCAAATTGATCGTCAATGTCAATGAATCGATGCGCCGGTTTATTCGCGTGGGCCAGCCTGTACGGATGACCGTCGATGCGCTGCCAGGTGACGTGTTTGAAAGTGAAATCAGCAGAATTTTTCCCACTGTCGATCCGGTAACCCGCTCATTCAGAGTGGAGGTACTGGTCAGCAATGACGACATGCGTCTGAGTCCGGGGATGTTCTCCCGGGTAACTATCGAGACACAGACCTATGAGGGCCTCTTTATACCGCGGGAAGCGCTGCTGAGAGGAACAAGTGCCAATACACAGGATGTCCTGTTTCTGGTGAACGAGAATGGCATTGCGGTGCGCCAGGTGGTCTCGGTGGAGAATTTTCTGGACGACAAGGTCCAGATCAGTGAAGGTGTCATACCCGGTCAGCACGTGGTCATCCGGGGCAAGCAGCGACTGATTGACGGAGCAGAGGTCGACAGCCGGATCTACACCCCCTGATACAGACACACAACTTTGATCAGCATAATCACAGATGAATTTACCTAAACTAGCTGTTGAACGACCGGTTACCACCATCATGGTGTTTCTGGCCGTTGTTGTACTCGGTATCGCTTCTCTGACCCGTCTGCCGGTGGACCTCTTTCCTGAGATAGAACCACCCATTATCTCGGTCATCACCTCCTACCCCGGTGCAGGTGCAGAGGATGTGGAGCGGAATGTTTCTGAACCTCTGGAGAGTGTCCTGGCGACCGTTTCAGACCTCAAGGAGATCACCTCAACTTCCGAGGACAACGTCTCGCTGATCATTCTGGAGTTTGACTGGGGAGTCGATCTGAATGTAGCGACCAATGATGTCCGGGATCAGCTGGAGCTGATCAGAACATCTCTTCCCGACGATGTTGAATTTCCGACCATCTTCAAGATCGATACAGGACTGATCCCCGTGCTGGTCGGAGCATTTACAGCCGACGAATCCTACTTCGAGATCAGGGATCTGATTGATAATGAGGTGGGGGATGCCATCAGAAGACTACCCGGCGTGGGAACAGTTTTTGTCGGTGGTGGTCCGGTAAGGGAGATCCAGGTGGAGATCGACCCCCTCAAGCTGGAGGCCTACAACCTGAGTCTGGCGCAGGTGAACCAGTTGATCGCCTCCGAAAACATCAACGTGCCGGTAGGACGGATGAAGATGGGACTCACTGACTTCAACGTCCGTGTCCCGGGGGAGTTTAACAGTGTGCACGAACTGGAGGATGTCGTTGTCGGCCTGAGTGACGGCGAGACCATCTATCTGCGTGATATCGCCACGATTCAGGATACGTTCCGTGATGTAACCCAGGAGGTGCGTATCAACGGGCAGAGAGGTGCCGCCCTGATCGTACAGAAGCAGACGGATGCCAACACAGTAACTGTTGCCCAGAATGCGCTCGAGGTGATTGAGGAGCAGATGGAGTTTCTGCCCGATGATATTGAGTTCAGCGTCATCCAGAATGGTTCGGAGTTTATCCTCAACGCGATCGGAAATCTGACCTCCGCGCTGATAGCCGGAGCCGTCTTTGTCGTTCTGGTTGTTCTCTTCTTTTTGAGAAGAATGACAGCCACCTTTATTGTGGCCACTGCGCTGCCCTTCTCTCTGATCGGTGCGTTTATCTATCTCGACTTCGCGGGTGATACCATCAACATGATCACTCTCTCCTCACTGGCTATTGCCCTGGGGATGGTGGTGGATGATGCAATTGTTATCCTGGAGAATATCACCACAAAAATCGAGGAGGGCAGTCGCGTCACCGAAGCGGCGATCTACGGTTCATCCGAAGTGGGTCTCGCCGTCTTTGCAACCACACTGACCGTGGTAGCTGTGTTTCTGCCCCTCGTCTTCCTGACAGGGATTGCCGGTATTCTGTTCTCTTCACTGGGTGTGCTGGTCTCAATGACGGTCGTGATCTCGACGGTGGCCGCCCTGACACTGATCCCCATGCTGGCTTCAAAATTTCTTAAACCGAGGGAGGAGCAGGAGATCAGTGACAGGAGATTTGCCACGATCACCAATCCGATCAAAAATCTGCTCGACAGGGTGACGAGGTTCTACAAGTTCAGCCTTATAAAGACACTCAAATACCGCAAGACGACTCTGTTTGCAAGCCTGGGAGTCTTTGTTCTCTCACTGGGAATTCTACCCACTCTCGGCACTGAATTCATTCCGGAAGCCGATAACGGGCAGCTGCAGGTCGTCATGGAGTTCGATTCCGGTCAGAGGGTTGAAGAGACCCTGAAAGCCACCACACAACTGGAGGAGTGGCTCGACCAGAACTACAGTGACATCCTGAGGGTGATCCAGTCTGACACCGGTATCAGTGACGAGGGGGGAATTCAAAGTCTCTTCAGTGACGGCGGCTCGAACATGTCCACATTTACGCTGCTCTTCGTCCCGAAAACCGAGCGGGACCAGCCGATCCAGGTGATAGGTGAGGAGATACGTCAGTTTGTCTCCACCCTGCCGGGACTCTACAACTACAGTGTGGAACTGGTAGGCGGTATGGGGGCCGCAGCTCCTATCGAGCTGCAGTTGATCAGTAATGATCTGGATCTGACGCTGCCGCTGGCCTATGAGATTGCAGAGGCAACCGAAGAGATTCAGGGTGCACGTAACGTTGAGGTGTCAATCCGGCCGGAACGCCCGGTGATTGTGGTCACTCCGGATCGCAGGAAAATCTCGCAGCTGGGGCTCAACACATCCACAATCGCCAACACACTGAATCTTTCGATCCAGGGTGGAGTCATCTCACAGTACCGGGAAGAGGGTGAGGAGTACGACATCAGAGTACGGCTGCCTGAGGAGTACAGAAACTCCATCACGGAACTTCAGAATATTCCGATCCAGACCGCCCAGGGCACTATTATCCGGTTGAGTGATGTTGCCTCTATCGAGGAGGAGACAGCTGCTCCGCAGATCAATCGTATCGATCAGGAGCGCGTCGTCTCCGTGAGCCTGGCCACCTTTGGCCGGACCACCGGTGAAGTGGTCGCCGATATGCAGCAGATGCTGGACAACATGCAGATTCCGACAACGGTTGATCTCCATTTCGGCGGAGAGGTGGAGGATCAGGCCGAGGCATTCGGTGACCTGCTGATGCTGATGCTGCTCAGCCTCTTCCTGGTGTATGCGGTGATGGCCTCACAGTTCGAGAACTACAAGGATCCGTTTATTATCATGTTCTCGATCCCCTTTTCATTCTCCGGAGTCTTCATTGCACTGCTGATCACCGGATTCCCGCTGAGCATCATGGCGTTTCTGGCTGCCATTCTGCTGATCGGTATTGTGGTCAAGAACGCCATTGTTCTTGTGGACTATGTGAACATTGTCAAAGCGCGCGGACTGTCGCTCCGGACGGCGATCGTAGAGGGGTCCACCAACCGTCTCAGACCTGTACTGATGACCGCATTCACCACGATGCTCGCCATGGTTCCGCTTGCATTGAGTACCGGTGAGGGGTCGGAGACCTGGCAGCCACTCGGTATCGCTGTAACAGGCGGACTCCTGTTCTCGACGCTGATCACCATGTACCTTGTTCCCGTACTCTACTCCTTCTTCAACAAGGACAAAGTACCAGCTGAATCGTGAGAGTTGGGCAGATAACCTGAATCCACTACACCACCTTAGAGGTCACTTTTAGATATGGATATGAAATCTGTGATGATTGTCTGTAATATGATTCTGAGCGATGAGGTCATGGAGCTGCTGCGAAGGCTGAATATGAGAGGATTCACCCGGTGGGACGACGTCAAGGGAAGGGGCACGGATGATGGAGAGCCCCATCTTGGAACCCATATCTGGCCCGGACTGAACAGTGCGTTTCTGGTGATTGTGCCGGAACAGAGGGTATCGACTCTGCTCGAGGGAGTCAGGGAGATCGAGAAAACTGGCAGCCAGCAGGGGATCAGGGCTTTCGTCTGGAACATAGAGCAGGTATTGTAGACGTAATATAGAATCGAGAAGAGAACAATGTGTGGCAGATACGTCCTTATGGCGAGTCCCCGGCAACTTCAGGAGACCTACCGGGCTACCCTCACCATGGAGCTGTCGGACCATAGAGCCGCCTATAACGTCTGTCCGACCCATCAGATGCCGGTGGTCATGGAGTCGGCAGATGAACGAACTGTACGGTCCTGCCGCTGGGGTCTGATCCCGCGCTGGGCCAGATCAGCGTCAGATGTCCCGCTCATGATCAACGCCCGCTCCGAAACGCTCGCTGAAAAACCCTCTTTCAGAGAGCCTTTCAGGACACAGCGCTGTGTCGTGCCCGCCAACGGATTCTATGAGTGGCAAACCAGTTCTGAGGGCAAGCTCCCCTGGTATATTACACCCCGGCAGGAGGAGCTGATGTCGATCGCAGGGCTCTATGAGATCTGGAATTCAGGAGAGGAGTCCATAGTCAGCTACACGATCATTACCACCGAAGCGACCGGAGAGTTCAGAGATCTGCATCACCGCATACCGGCTATCCTCTCCGGACCGCAGATTGATTTATGGCTTGACCCGGAGACATCTGATCCGGACCAGCTTCAACCACTTCTCCATCCGACACCCGCAGAGACACTCGATATCTACCGAGTCTCCCGGCGGGTCAACAGCCCTGCGAATCAGGACCCCTCTCTGATCGACCCTGAACCCGACCTGTTCAGCTGAAAACTTCCACATTTTCAGCACAACTTAACTCCTTGCCACTGAACGGTCGGAGGTACAAAATTGTGTAATAACGTTTAAGACCTCTCACTATAATCTCAGACAGGTTTAGCCCCAGATGCCGGAAAGGGACTTCAAAAAAATAATTGACAGCGCTACTGAGTTTGCCATCATCACCATGAACCGTAACCGCATAATCACCAGCTGGAATCCGGGAGCGGAGCTTATGCTGGGGTGGAGCCGGGAAGAGGTCCTCGATAAAGAGAGTGCCGATATCATCTTCACCCTTTCAGATATACCTGAAGCTCCTGAATACGAAGTGAGAGAGGCCCGCCTCCGGGGGAGTGTCACCGATGAGAGATGGCACCGCCGGAAAGACGGCAGTCAGTTCTGGGCTCTCGGCAGGATGATGAGCATGAGGGACAGCGATGGAGAAATTGCAGGCTATGTCAAGATTTTGCTGGATCAGACCAGACGCAAGATGCAACAGGAGGAGCTCGAGAAGATCAATGAAGAGCTGGAGGATCGTGTTGAACAGCGGACCCGCGACCTTATCGAGAACAGAGACCGGTTACGCTCCCTGGCCAACAGGCTTAACCGGACGGAAGAGATCCACCGTGAAGAGCTGGCAGCAGACCTTCATGACAACCTCGGACAGATCCTGGCGGTGAGCCTCATGGAGCTGGAGCTGCTGCAGCGTCGGCTCTCTGATCCCGATGCGACCAACATAGCGACCATAAAGGGGCTTATAAATGATGCCATCCGGTATACGAGAGATCTGATGTCGGATCTCAAGCCTCCGGTAGAGCTGAAAGGGGAAGATCTCCGGACGCTGATGAACTGGATCGCCAGGAGAATGGAGAAGCATGACCTGAAGGTGGAGATAGAGGATGACGGTACACCCAAGCCTCTCGATGAACCGATCAAGCGCGCCCTGTTTCAGGCGGTTCGGGAACTGCTGTTCAACGTGGTCAAACACTCCGGGGTAACGAGCGCCAGCATCGGACTCTCCACCCGGGATGATCTGGTCACTGTGGTCGTCAAGGACAGGGGTTCAGGATTTAACCCTGTGGCAGCAGAAGTGAGATCTTCTGAAGATGGTGGTTTCGGACTTTTCAATATAAAGGAGCGTATGGAACTGTTCGGGGGGAAGGTCAATATCGACAGCTCTCCCGGAAAAGGGACTGCAGTAACGATCACAGTACCCTTGGAGACGCAAGCACATGAACGGCAGATGAAAGGTTGAATCCCTGACAACGACAGACACTCTTTTTTTATACCTTTAGGCGCCACTGCAGACGGCTCATCTCTGTATCCGCCGCTTCGCCAGATTGCTGGAGTGACGGTTAATCTTAAACTGTGTCATGTCAAGCGACAGGAATCGAAAAATACTGCTCATCATAGCGATAGCAGTCATCTCCATCAATCTGAGACCACCGATAGCAGGCGTCGGCCCCCTCATTACGGAAATAAGGCAGGACACCGGCCTTTCGAATACCCTGCTGGGGATGCTCACGACTCTGCCCGTCCTCTGCTTCGGAATCTTTGCACTGCTGACGCCTGTACTCACCCGGAAGATCGGAAACGGGGGCACGATGGCGCTGGCCCTGCTGATCCTCACTGCCGGTATCCTGCTGCGTGTTATCCCCGACGTTATCCCGCTCTATCTGGGGACGATTATACTGGGTATCGGTATAGCACTTGGGAACGTCTTGCTGCCCGGAATCGTAAAAGAGCAGTTTTCACCGGCTCGCTTCGGATTGGTGACAGGACTCTACTCATCCATGCTCGGTGTCGGGGCGACAGTGGCTTCAGGAATCAGCGTCCCTCTCTCAGAGAACCTGGGACTGGGCTGGAGATGGGCACTCGGGATATGGGCCATTCCCTCACTGATTGCCCTTCTGCTGTGGTTACCACAACTCAAAGGAGACAAGCGGGTCATCGCTGGTAAAAATCTGATCAGCTCCCTCAGGCATCTGGGCAGATCGAAATTAGCCTGGTACGTCTCTTTCTATATGGGGCTGCAGTCATTTACGTTCTATGTTCTGATTGCGTGGCTGCCTGAACTGCTGATCAGCCGCGGGATGGATCCGGTCAGGGCAGGATGGATGCTCTCACTCGCACAGGCAACCGGAGCTATCGGAACCATGAGTATGCCTGCATGGGCAGGAAACCGTATCAATCAGAAGCTGCCTGTGGCGATTATCGGAATAGGTGAACTGGTAAGTATGGCGGGTTTACTGCTTTACCCGTCACTGCATCTGGTCGAGATGTGGGTGGCGGTACTTGGGTTCAGTTCCGGGAGCAGCTTCGGGATGGCACTCCTTTTTATCGGACTTCGGGCCCGGGATACCGACTCGGCCAACGAACTCTCTGGTATGTCACAGACCATCGGATACACGCTGGCAGCGACAGGACCAGCTCTTTTCGGTGGTCTCTATGATGTCTCTCACAGCTGGACGCTCCCCCTGATCCTGCTGTTGATCGTTGCAGCTCTCAAATTGTGGTCCGGTTGGCAGAGCGGCCAGAAAGGCTATGTCTAGAAGGCTATATCTAGCTGAAACAGGTGACGCCCCGATCAAAGCCTTATTCCGGGCTTTGGTCATCGCGTCTGAACCAGGGACTTTACTCCGGACTCAGGGTCCCACATCCGGACTCAGGGTCTGGCTTCCGGATCGGATCGTCTGCTGGACTCCTCTTCACTTTTTGACACCGTCCGTTCACCTGATGGCTGCTGCTGCTCAGGAGCCGCGGCCCGATGATTCCCTGAATCTTTCTCATCATCGTGACTTGAAGCTTTTCTGAACTCGACAATACCGCGTCCGATCCCTCGTGCCATCTCGGGAATTTTCTTCGCCCCGAATAGAAAAACCAGCACTAAAATGATAATTAGCCACTCAAAACCGCCAAGAGCACCCATAGGCTTCCAGATATTTACTTTGATTGATCAAAGGTACAGCATACGCAAAATATGGTCCTATTACGTACTGCAAATGGTAAACGTATCAGAAAAATACTAAAAAGCACGTCTGAATGCTCCTGACGAAGTGTGAGTTATGTTGAATCCCCAATACAATCAACCCGAACATTCATGGAGAACCAGTATACGTTTGGCAGAGCCCTTCTGTGGCTCACAATCTATCTGCTGCTGGCGCTGCTCCCACTGGGTATCGCCCTTGTCGGAGATCTTCCGGATTTTCGTACGTTCTGGATCGAATTCGGCGTTGCAACGGGATTCATCGGCCTCGCTATATTCGGATTGCAATTTCTATTCTCTGGCCGGTTCAGGCGGATCGCGCCAAATTATGGCATGGATAACATCATCAATTATCACCGGGAGATGGGAATAGTCGCTTTCGTACTGATCCTGGCCCATCCTGTCATACTGATTCTGTCTGAACCCGCATACATCGATTTTTTTGACCCCACAGTCAACTTCTTCCGGGCTATAGCGCTGATCACCGCCACCATTGCGCTGTTTCTGATACTGGCAACCAGCCTCTGGCGTATCACCTTTGGCCTGATCTACGAACACTGGAGACTGCTGCACGACGTTCTGGCACTGGCTCTCGTCTTTATAGGCGTTGTCCATTCGATTCAGGTAGGCCACTACCTGGACACCATCTGGAAGAAGGTGATGATCGCCGTACTTCTCGGAAGCTGTATGTATCTGGCACTCCATACACGAATCATCCGACCCTGGCTGATGCAGCGTCACCCGTACAAGATTCAGGAAGTCGTGGAAGAGGCTGGCGGGAGCTGGACGATTGCTCTGGAACCGGAACGCCCCCCTTCAATGAAGTTTCAACCGGGTCAGTTTGCCTGGATCACGATCGGCAGCACTCCCTGGTCGCTCCAGCAGCACCCGTTTTCGTTCTCTACAAGCAGCCGCTCGGAAAGGATCCGTTTCACAGCCAGCGAGCAGGGGGACTTCACAAGGAGCTGGAAGCATCTGGAGAAGGGGACCTATGCCTGGCTGGAAGGCCCTTTCGGTTCATTTACTACTAAAAAGGACAAACACCTTTTCCTGATCATGGGCGGAATTGGTATTACACCCGCCATGAGTATGCTCCGGACGATGTCTGATGACGGGGATCCACGAAAAGCGACGTTGATCTACGCCAATGTCGAAGAGAGTGACATCACCTTCCGGCAGGAGCTGGACGAGTTGCAGGCGGAGATCGATCTTCAGGTCATTCATCTGCTGGAAAACCCGCCGGAGGAGTGGGAGGGTGAAGAGGGGCTGGTCACTCAGGAGCTGCTTGAGAAGTATTTTCCGAATCACCCTGAATCGTACATCTACTACATCTGTGGCCCGGGGCCCATGATGGATATTGCCGAAATTTCACTCAGAAACCTCAAAATTCCCTGGAATCACATCTATACCGAACGGTTCCAGATCGTATAACCAGGCCTTATGGAGAAACAGTACAAACTACTCTACAAGTTGGTGCGCCGGTCAGGAGATCTCGTCGGAATCATCCTGATTCTGATCGCCGTTCTGTTTGCCAGCCGGGGCATCTGAAGCCTGCGACCGCTGAGTCCAGAGGAGTATTCGGATCGCATGATCACATGGTGTGACTGCGGTGACCGACAGAGCCCGCAGCTGACTCTCTTTCTGCCGGATCCATGCAGGCACTTCGGGAGCTCACTTCTGCGCTGAGACAACCAAGAAATCATCCAGCTCATCCTGCTGTATCAGACGTTCATCCCCCTCAAGGCAGACCTCTCGTATTCTTCGATGAGGCAGAAGCATCCGCCTGTAGAAGATCCGGAGCATCTCGCCACACTGCTCTATGTAACTGCGTGCAAAGGGTGTCTCACACGCCATAGCTTCGATACCGGATGCTAATAACCCCTCTGTCAACTCCTCCGATTCTCCCAGCATCCATGAGGTAATCTGGTGATGGATCTCCCGACTTTGCAGAAATGAGCCGGATTCCCTGAACTGAAGCTGGAACCGATGTGGTGCCAGCTTACGCGTAAGCTGTACCGGCAGATGGTGCGGCCCCGGTGGACAATTCTCACAGATCCAGAGCAGACGTATCAGGCTTCCCAGTGCACGTCGCACCCGTCCATGCCCCTTGAAGCACCCGAAGTAGTGCTCTTTGCCCAGTTCAGGATCAAGGTTCATCGAGAGCTGGAGATCGAGCCCCCAGGGTTCAGGCCTGATGTAGACAAAGTAGTAGGTCTCAACGGTCTTGTTGATGTGGTTAAAGGGCGGGCGCTTCTGACGGATCCACCGGTTTTCCAGCAGAATTGCCTCCTGGTCTGAATCTGTCACCTCATAGTCGAAGGATGAGATGCAGCTGATCAGCCTGGACACCTTCCGGGAGACCTGGCCGGGCAGGGCACGCCGGTATGTGAACAGGCGGCGGCGCAGGTTGATCGCTTTCCCTACGTAGAGCAGGGCTCCGCGCTCATCATAGAATCGATAGATACCTGGCTCCCGGGGCAGAGCCTCAAACGGCTCCCTCCCCAGCCTCTCCTCGAGTATCCGCCCCGCGGGAAAAAGTTCTTCAATCTTCATTCTTCGTAACATCCACCATCTTTTAACGCCCCGGAAAATGGGAGACATGGGTGACACCTTCCGTCACCCCCACATGAAACGGTTTGCCAATCTCTTCAACTCTGTTAATTTAGTCTCAGGCAAGAGCTTGCTTCAAACTGTGTCCACCCTGCCAGTGGCTGAACCTGTCAAACCGACCCCTATGAAACTCCGTATATTTGCAGATATTGCTGCCTCAGAAGAAGCCATGGAGCTCCTTAAAAGTGAGGTTTCTGACCATGAACTGCTTCTGCCTGAAAATCGGACGACCTCCGTTCTTGCCCAGGCTGAACCCGATCCTCAAATGCTCACTGCCGATGTGATTTTCGGACAGCCGCATCCCGATTTCGTCAGCAGGGCTGAGTCGCTTCGCTGGATCCAGATCAGCTCTGCAGGGTTTACCCGCTATGACACCCCTGAGTTCAGGGAGCTGGTCCGGGGCCGTAACATTCTGGTCTCTAACAGCTCCAGCGTCTACGATGAAGCTTGCGCTGTTCATACCCTCAGTTTTATGCTGGCACAAGCTAGAAATCTGCCGGAATCTGTTGGAGCACGCATGCCGCACGGTACCGAATCCTGGAACCGGCTCCGTTACGATGTGGGGTTGTTGCGGGGCGAATCTGCAGTGATTGTCGGTTATGGAGCGATCGGGCAGTATCTGGTCAAGTTGCTTGTGCCCTTTGAGATGAGGCTGACAGGCTATCGACGGAAAGAGCGCGGAGATGAGGAGATCCCGATCATAGGCCTTGATCAGCTCGATGAGGTCTTGTCGGATGCAGATCACATCATCAACACACTGCCTGACAGTCCGCAGACCCGGCACTTTTTCAATGAAGAGCGGCTAAACAGTACACGGAAAGGAGCCATCTTCTACAATGTGGGTCGCGGGACAACCGTGGACCAGGATGCGCTGCAGCATGCCCTGGAGTCCGGCCAGCTGGGGGCTGCATGGCTGGATGTAACCGATCCGGAGCCACTCCCGGATGGTCACCCCCTGCTGGATATTCCCAACTGTTTCATCACCCCGCATACGGCGGGAGGTCATCGGGGAGAGGATCTGACGCTGGTCTCTCACTTTCTTAATAATCTGAAAAGGTTTACCGGAGACCGAGAGCTCCAGAACCGTATCATGTAGAGTGTCTTCAGTGCCTGTTCAGGCGCGTCCGGTTCAGGCGCGTCCGGTTCAGGCACTTCCGGTTCAAGTGCGTACGGTTCAGGCGCGGCTGTATTTATTGCGATAGGCCTGCGGTGTCAATCCGGTGACGCGCCGAAAAACCGACCGGAAGGTTTTGGGATCATTGTAACCTACCTTGAGCATCAGTGAGCTGATGCTTTCGCCTCCCCGCTCGAGATCCTTCTTGACAGCCTCCACCTTGACCCGTTGCAGGTACTCCAGCGGTGTGTTATGGGTCGCCTTCTTGAATCGCCGGATGAAATTACGCCGGCTCATATTGGAGCGGGAGGCAAGTTCTTCGACCGTTAATGCATCGTCGTAATGTTTCTCGATGTAGAGCTGTGCTTTCAGAATCTGTTCATCTTCATGATCCCTCTGCCTCTGAAACACTGCAAAATGGGCCTGACTGACCCGGTCTATATCTATTGAGAAGACTTTACTGATATGAACTCCCGTCTCTCTTCCGCAGAACTTCTCAATCAGGTAGAGAATCAGATGGATAGATGAAAACGCCCCGCCGCTGGTATAGGTGCCATCCTGATCAGTTACAACGGCATCCGGAAGAACCTTGATCCCCGGATAGCGCCTTTTCATATCCTCCACAGACATCCAGTGAGATGTACAGCTGAACCCTTCCAGCAATCCCGCTTCAGCCAGAAAATAGCTGCCCCGGCAGAGGCTGGCGACCTCTGCCCCCTGTCTCTTCATCTCGCGGATCCACTCTACGACCGCCTGGTTCTTCTTCAGGACCTGGTCGGGATCTCCCTGAAATGAAGGAACAATGACCAGATCAGAGAAGGTGGCCTCTTTGATGGTCTTGTGACAGATAAACCGGGCCGGTTGATAGAGTCTGATCTGCCTCAGTTTCTCGCTGATCAATTCGATACTGAAGGGTGGTGACTCATTCCGCTGCTCGTAATAGGTGTTAGCCCCCATCAGAACATCAAGTGGTCCGGAGATGGCAGTGAGCACCGCCTCTTCGTAGACAACGAGTGAAATATGTTTAGGTGTTCTGTTCTCCAAAAGGCTCCTGATCTTCTTATTTCGATACCAGCTGCCCTGTCCCTTTACTCTTTAAAGATCAATCCGTTACTGGCATCTGAAGAGGGTTCTTTATCACCTTCTCTAGTCACTTTTGAATTAACTAACTTCCCCCTCTACTATCAAATATAGGTCACTTTTTTGTCACAAACTCCCCCTGAAGATGGCAATATCACATCTAGTTGAGGAGATTTTCAATCGTCGTATTCTCTATTTAGTGAGCCTTCTACTTTGAAATCTGCCGGAGTGACGATCCCGGCAGAGAGCACAAGTTTCAGCCCCTCCTCAACACTTATCGAGATTGGAATCAATCTGTTCTTTTTTACCAGTGTGAGAACGCCGCTTGTAGGGTTGGGCGGCAAAGGGATGTAGACATTGGCAAAGTGGCTGGTTCCGTCTTCACTGACGATCTCCTGCTCATTGGTAATAAATGCCAGTGAATAGAGACCTTCACCAGGATATTCAACCAGACAGACTTCCCGAAATGTCCTGGTCTTTCGTTCGGGTGAGAAGGCGTGGATCAGCTCCCTGACACCACTGTAGACCGATCTGGCCAGTGGCAGGTTCAAAAATATCCGTTCCAGTGTACGGAAAAAGAATTTGACCGCAATGTATCGTGAAAATGTACCCAACAGAAGTATCAAGAGAATCGCCGTCACAAATCCGAGACCGGGAATGTTCAGGCCGATCTGCCGATAGAGCGGTGAAGCAATGCCATCTATAAACTGGAAGATGAACCACAGGACCCAGATCGTGATGGCTACCGGTATGATGATGGCGAGTCCACGCAGAAACGATGCCCTCATCCGTTTAAGCAGGGATCCTCCATGCTCATCGTCCGGATGCTCATCTGATCTTCGAAGTTTTATGTTCTGTTTTGCCATTATCTCCTGTTAGCTGCCCTTATCACATGCTCTTCTGTACGACACGAAACGATGAGTGCTACTACCTCGCCGGTACGAGTCTTACAATCGGGGTCAGCTCACCATTGCTGTTATCGGTCGCCAGGTAGATATAACCGTCAAGACCCTCCTCCATACCACGGATCCGATATTCACCAGGCAGCATCCGCTCCTGACTGACAAACTCTCCATCTTCGGTCGTAACTCTGGAGAGTTCACCGAAGCGACCCGATAGTCCGGCATTGAAAATACTGCCCCTCCACTCAGGAAACTTGTCACCACGGTAGATGATCATGTCACCCGGGGCAATCGATGGTAGCCAGTGGTGAACGGGCCGCTCCAGACCCTCCGCAGAGACTGTGTGGTGAAGGGGCGTACCCTCTCCATAGTTGACACCGTATCCGATTACCGGCCAGCCGTAGTTCACTCCGGGCCTTATCAGATTCAGTTCGTCTCCGCCCTGCGGACCATGTTCGTTAGACCAGATTTCGCCCGTCTCATGGTGTATCGCCAGTCCCTGCGGATTTCGGTGACCGTAACTCCAGATCTCCGGCAGCGCATCCTCATCGCCTGTAAATGGATTATCCTCAGGTACACGACCATCATCATGAAGGCGGATGACCGTTCCGAAATGATTTGTCAGGTCCTGTGAGGGGTGGTTCCACTGCTCTTCCAGAGTGCCGGAAGGGTTCACCTGCCGGTCACCTATCGTCACGAACATATAGCCATCCCCATCAAACGCAATTCGGGAACCGTAGTGCCCACGGCCCGACGTCCAGGCTTCTGCTTCGAAGACCTCTTCAACATCCTGCAGTTGATCGTTTTCGAACCGGCCCCGGATGACAGCTGTTGTTCCTTCAGCACCGTCGTCACCGGGCTTGGAATAGCTTAAATAGACCAGGCGGTTTGACTCAAACTCCGGGTGCAGGACAACGTCAAGCAGGCCGCCCTGGCCGCCAACACGGATTTCGGGAAGTCCGGGAACCGGATCCGGAAGCAGCTCTCCATCCCGGACAATGCGCAGTGCACCCGGCCCTTCATTCTCCCCGGTTCTTCCACGCTCTGTAACGAGAACATCTCCACTCGGCAGAAACGCCATGCCCCAGGGGTGCTGAAACCCTTCAGCAAACGTCTCTATTCGGAAATCGTGATGAACAGACTGGATCACGTTATTATCGGCAGAAGAGGTCTGTGCTGCCGACTCCTCTGGTGTTCCCTGGCAACCGGAAAATAGAGAAGCAGCGGTCACAAGTAGTAATGGGGCGACTAAAGATCGAACAGTCATACGGGGCTCACTTTTTGATTAACGGAAAACCGGCCGGTTCCGGGGCCTATTGATTCCGGGCCTATTGAGGAGAGTAACTGGCCATTCAGATTTTGATGATAACAACTATCGTTATCTCATACAACAAGATACCCTTCATCAGACTCACAGGATTTTTGACGGAAAAGGGCCGTGAAGATGGCGGAAAAGAGAGTTGTGAAAAGCAGTGAGGTCTGCCGATGGAAGAGTGAAAAAAGTATCGGAGATATATTAGAATCGCAGAAGGAGAAGAAGGAGGAGAAGGAGGAGAAGGAGAAGAAGGAGGAGGAGAAAAGGTGGTCAGAAAAAGCTCAGGAAAAAACAGTGGCAGTAAAATGTTTCCAATGAAGACGTGGATATGGAAAAATCG
>Ga0209487_1001812_pt1 | contig 17711 bp, 12 predicted proteins | sample Poulit2012_FD_187524 | JGI IMG/M metagenome (GOLD analysis project Ga0209487, IMG submission 187524) | Agricultural soil microbial communities from Georgia to study Nitrogen management - Poultry litter 2012 (SPAdes) (version 2) | ecosystem: Environmental > Terrestrial > Soil > Agricultural land...
GTGCGACCCAAGCTCACCTCATACGTGCGTGAGCTGTGGGAGCGACGCTCCTTCATCAAGGTGCTCGCGGTGTCGAAGGCCTACGCCGAGAACCAGAACACGTATCTGGGGCAGCTGTGGACGCTGTTCTCCCCGATCATGAACGCCACCGTCTACGTGGTGATCTTCGGGTTCCTGCTGAGGATCGGCCGCGAGGGCATCGAGAACACGGTCGCGTTCATCGTGTGCGGGGTGTTCATGTTCCGCTTCTTCGAGCGTTCGGTCTCGGCTGGTGCCCACTCGATCAACAAGAACTTGAACCTGGTCCGGTCGGTGAAGTTCCCCCGCGCGGTGCTGCCGATCGCAGGCGTGCTCACCGAGCTGACCGTGCTGGGGCCAGCCCTGGCCGTCATGTGCGTGATCTCCTACCTGTCCGGTTTCCTGCCCTTCGCAGGCAAGGTCACGATCGACTGGTACTGGCTGCTGCTGTTGCCCGCAGTGGGCTTGATGTGGCTCTTCTCGACCGGCTGCGCCTTCCTCGTCGCCCGCTGGGTGGCGCTCGCCCCGGACCTGGACAACCTGCTGCCCCATTTCATGCGGGTGCTGATGTACGCCTCGGGTGTGATCTTCTCCATCGACAGGTATCTGGGACAGTTCAGCTGGGGATGGATCATGGAGTACCAGCCGGTGGCCGTGTACCTGTACCTGGTGCGCTCCTGCCTGCTGAACGAGCCCGCATATACGCCGGACGCCTTCATGTGGTTGCTCGGGGTGCTCTGGGCGGTGGTGTTCTCCATCGTCGGGTTCCTCGTGTTCTGGCGCGGAGAGGAGAGGTACGGGCGTGACTGATATCGACGATGAGATTGACTTCGAAGTCGACGCCGCTGACCTCGACCAGGCCTCGGTGGTCCCCGTGCCGTCGGACCATCTCTCCCTGCTCGTCAACGACCTGCATGTGTCGTATCGAGTCTTCGGCGCGAAGAAGGTCGGGCATGGGCCCGTCGGGAAGCAGAGCGTGCTGGGCCGGCTCCTGCGCCGCGGGGCGCCGCAGGCCAAGGTGCGGGAGGTCAAAGCCGTCCGCGGTATCTCGTTCTCTGCCAACCACGGCGAATCGATCGGCATCATCGGAGTGAACGGGTCCGGGAAATCCACCTTGCTGCGTGCCATCGCTGGGCTGATCCCGCCGGCCTCCGGCACCATCCACGTGGCCAGCAACCCGGCGTTGCTCGGCGTGAATGCGGTGCTCATGAAGGACCTGACCGGTGAGCGCAACATCATGATCGGTGCTCTCGCACTGGGCCTGTCGGCCAAGGAGGTCGAGGAGCGTTACCAGGAGATCGTGGACTTCGCGGAGATCGGCGAGTTCGTCAATCTGCCGATGAAGTCGTACTCCTCCGGGATGGGTGCCAGGTTGCGCTTCGCCATCTCCGCCTCGGCGGTGCCCGACATCCTCATGATCGACGAGGCCCTGGCCACTGGCGATGCCGCGTTCCGTGCCAAGAGCAAAGCCAAGATGGATGAGATCCGTCAGTCAGCCGGAACCGTGTTCCTGGTCAGCCATTCCCTGGCCACCGTTCAGAGCATGTGCACTCGCGTGCTGTGGGTGCACGAGGGCAAGCTCGTCATGGACGGGGACCCCAAGGAGGTCTGCGGGCGCTACAAGAAGTTCGTGCAGGCGACGAAGAAGCGCGCAACGGCCGACAAGTGAGGCCGGCGGCATGAGAGCGCCCCGCCCCGAAGTGCACTGAGGTGCAGGTTCCGGGACGGGGCGCATTCATCTGCTCCGTGAGGTCAGCTCACTGCCGCACGACGATGTTCTCCGAATCGATGAAGCGGCCCACCGGGGAGCACAGGGTGTAGATCACCTGGGAGACATGCTCGGGCTGCATGATCGTGGTGGGATCCTCGTCCGGTGCGAGCGTGCGGCGCAGCGCGGTTGCCGTACGGCCGGGGGACAGGCACACCACCCGGGTGCCGTAGATCGACAGCTCCTCGCGCATCACCTGGCTCATGTTGATCACCGCGGCCTTGGAGGCCGAATAGGTGAGCCAGCCGGAACGGCCGTTGATACCGGCCGTGGAGGCGATGTTGACGATGAGGTCGAAGGTGTTGCCGCGGTTCAGCAGCGTCTTGACGATGGTGAAGGGACCGTAGAGGTTCACCTCCATGGTCTTCTCGAAGTCGGACATCTTGACCTGCTGCAGGGGCACCGGATTGGTGTACCCGGCGTTGTTGACCAAGATGTCGATGTTGCCGACCTGATCGTAGGCCTGCTTGACCGCCTTCTTCAGAGCCGGGCGGGCACCGACGTCGACCTTGATCGGCACGATCCTGCGGCCGATCGGCAGCTCGGATTCGAGCTGCCGCACGGCCTCGTCGAAGTCTTCCGAGTCGCGCGCGAACATCACCACGGTCGTGATGTCGTCATGGTTGAGGATGAACCGGCGGGCGGTCTCGAGGCCGATGCCCCGCGACGCCCCGGTCACGAGCGCAGTCTTACTCATCGTCGTCCTCCTCGGGTCGCAGGAGGAATCCTGCCATCTTGAGATCCGTCTTGGTCGTGACCTTGAAGTTCTCGTCCGAGCCTTCGATGAAGTGGACCGGGAACCCATGGTCGGCGACGAGGGTGGCGTCCTCCGTGTACTCGATCTGCTTCTCCACAGCGCTGTCATGCGCCTCCTGGAGGTCCGATCGTGAGAACTTCTGGGGCAGCTGGACGTTGCGCAGACGCGAACGGTCCAGCGACCCCGTCACGGCCGAGGTCTCCGGGTCGACCGGGGCCACCGTGAAGGAGATCTCCGACATCAGCGACACGTTGCGGAACTGGGAGTCGATCAACTGCTGGAAATCGCTGCTGCGCACCAGGGGGCGAGCGGACTCATGGATGATCACATCGTCGTTGGTGCAGTGGGGAATCATCGCGGCCACCGAGGAATGGCGCGAATCGCCGGCTTCCACCAGCGTGACCGGGGTCGAGATCGCATAGGCCTCGAGGACCTCTTCGATCTTCTCCCGCCAATTCGGCGGGTAGTTCACCACGATCTGGGAGATCTTCTCGACCCGATCAGCGGAGATCAGCGCGTAGACGAGGATCGGGATTCCACGGAGTTTCAGGAGCTGCTTGGGCTGATCCGCGCCCGTGCGGCTTCCTATCCCACCGTTGAGGAGGATGAGTGAGTACATATGGGCTTTCCTTCGTGCGGTTCGGCGGCTCTGCTCACTATGTGACAGACAGGAAAGAGGACCGCATCCGTCGAGTTCACCGGGCCGTGTTCTGCGCGACCCGTCCCGGTCACTGTACAAGTCCGGGCCGCAATATCTCGGCGGCACGCGGAAGTGACTATTGTCCTCAGCCGCGAACGGCTTAGGTGCGGTCGCCCCGGGCGGAGTCCTCCTGCTCCTGGATCCGCTCCCACAGCTCGTCCCGGCGCGCCGACAGGTGCCGGCAGGCGTCCAGGAAGCGCTGGAGGGACGCCCCGGGAGTGGTGTCGCCGAGGTAGTACTCTGTCAGCTCGACCCGCTCCTGCTGCAGGGTGTCGTTCTCGAGCAGGTCGCGGGCGATCTGCCCGGCCTGCTCGGCCTTGGCCTGCGTGAGGCGGGGGACCACGCCCAGCAGCTCCGTGGCGGCGTCCTGCGCCTGCCGGTCGGCCGAGCGGGTGATGATCAGCGGCCGCCCGGTGGACAGCCAGTCATTGGCCACGGCGGAGACGTCGCACAGCAGGAGGTCGGCGTTGGCGAAGTCCTGCTGCAGCGACCGGCCTTCGCTGACCATTCCGCCCACAGCGGTCACCTGTTCTCGCAGCGCCTGATCGGCCTCGCGGAACTCTGGCACCCGCACCCCGGTGAGGGGGTGCGGCCGGTAGATGACCCGCAGGCCCGCCTCCGCCAGGGACCGGACGGCCGCGGCGGCATGGGTGCGCAGAGAGCTGTATCCGGCCGAGGCCTGACCGCCCTCCCAGGTCGGCGCGTACAGGACGGTCGTGCAGTCGTCCGTGCGGGACGCGACGGGCATCCGGTCGGTGTCCCGGGCAGGGCGCCCGATCGGGATGCACCGCGAGGGGGCGTCGAACAGCGAGGTGTAGCGCTCCAGCCGGTCGATCGCGGCCTGACCGGCCACGAAGGAGTAGTCGTATGCCTTGACCTGGTTGGAGACCGAGACGATCTTGTCGGAGTCGCCGTGCAGGAGGGAGACGTGGATGGCTGAGCGCGAGCGCAGGGCGGCGGTGTTCAGCGGGTTGTAGTTCACGTACAGCACCAGCTTCGTGCCGCTGCGCAGGATGATCGCATCGAGGGTGGCGTCCAGGGCGATGGTGACCACGGGCAGCGGCACCTCGGCGCGGATCTTCGCGGCGGCCCGCGAGTCCATGCACACGATGGTCACCCCCTGGGCCCGGTGCAGCTCCTGCAGCGGCCCGTACCAGCTGCGCAGCTGGTAGAGGCTGTCGACGGTGTCGGGGAAGTAGACGACCACCTCCCCGTCCAGGGTCGCCTCCCGTAGGGCCTCGTCGTCGCCGAGCCCGTCGGGCATCCCGCCCGGCAGCAGCCGGTAGCGACGCAGCAGCTTGCCTCCCGCGCTGCGCAGGCGCTGGCGGAGGGGGATCGTGCGGAACGCCATGATCACCTCGTTCCGGTCGTCTCGTCGTCAGGCGGTGCGGTGAACAGCTCGGTCCATCGCTCCGCCGTGGTGTGTCGGGGCAGGGCGCGATGGTACCGGCGCCGCAATGCGGCCCAGCGCCATGCCATCGCGGCATGGGACCGCAGGGTGCGGGCAAGGGCCCGGCGGGAGGCCGATCCGCTCACCATGAAGGCCGACAGGGGAGCGCCCTGGGCCTCGGTGACGACCACCGCGTCCGCTCCCAGGGTGGTGCGCCAGTGCACGGCGTCGGCGGGGACGGCGAGCACCACACGCGGCGGGCCGTCGCGCCGCACCAGCCGGACCAGGGCGCGCAGCAGCGCCGGCACCAGCGGCAGCGGGGAGGCGTGGGTGGGGGTCAGCTCGGGCGCAGCGCCCCACCGCTCGTGCCAGTCGGCCACGACCTGTGCGCCATCGGTCCGTGCGTGCTGCAGATCGCTGCCCAGCCAGTCGGGGCCGGCGCGGAAGGCGGCGATGCCCTCCTCCCACAGCTCGGCGGTCAGCAGGTGCCCGGCCAGGATGTGCTTGAGCTGATGGATCAGCGAGGAGCCGATCACCCCGCGCCCGGCCCCGTAGGCGGCCGCGATCGCCAGGCGGTTGCGATGCAGCACCCGCGCGGTCCACGTCATCTGGGTGCGGTAGGCGTTCCACGGCGGGTGATGCACCGCGGTGCCCGGCAGCACCGCATGGTCGTAGCCGCGGGCGGTGGCGCGCAGCCCGTACTCGGCGTCGTCCCACTTCAGGAACAGGGGGACGGGCAGTCCCAGCTCCGCCGCCGTGCCCGGCGGGAACAGGGTGCCCCACCAGCCCGTGTAGTTCGCCATCACCCGCTGGGACAGGAAGGTCCAGTCCGCCGGGGTGGTGCCGGCCAGGTCCACGGAGCCGCGCACACGGTCGGCCGCCTTCCATTGGAAGACCCCGGGCTCCACCGCCTCGGTATGGGTGATCAGGCGACTGGGCTCCTGCGAGGAGAACAAGGGGGTGCCGACGATCGTGGGGCGCCCGGCCAGCGACTGGTAGGTGAGCATCCGCCGCAGGGACTCCTCGGAGATCACGGCGTCGTCATCGGAGAACAGCACGGCGCTGGCGGGGTTCTGCGACGCTTCGTGCATCCCCCGGGCATACCCCCCGGAGCCGCCGAGGTTCGGTTGGGTCACCAGATGGATCGTCTCCTGCTGGGCCAGCAGGCGCTGGAAGTCCCCATGGCTCTCCAGGGTGCCCGCCTGGTCGATCACCACCACGGCATCGACCACGCCCATCTGCGTGAAGCGCCGCACTTGGGCCACCGCGTCCTGCTCGCGCCGGTAGGTGGGCACCACCACCGTCACCGGCGGCAGGGCCAGATCCGCCTCGATGCTCCAGGTCACCGAGTCGACCCCGCCTCCGTCTGGCTCCACCCACAGCCAGTCCTGCTCCAGCTCGGCCAGGGAGACGGCGCGCCGGCCGGCAGTGATGCGCCCCAGCTCGGTCCGCTGCCCGTCCCGGGCCCCCAGCAGCGTGGCGCGACCGCCCTCGACCGTCACCGTCACCGTGCGTCCGCCGAGCACGGACGCCCACGTGGTGGCGGGGAACACCTGCTCCCACAGGGACGTGGAGGGCTCGACGGTGGTGCTCTGCAGGATCAGGGGCCCGCTCTCGCCCGGCCGGGCGGCCGACGGTGTCCTCGCGTCGTCGCGGGCGGCAGACGGTGCTCTCGCGCCGTCAGGGGGGCGGAAGCCGCGTGGTGCACCCTGCATCAGTACTCCTCCACGACGTCGGGCTGGCTTCGAATCCGGCCACCGCGCAATGCACAGCAGAGGGTGGACGAGCCGCGGCCGACCGCTGTGGTGGGTAGCGGCGACAGCCACTTTTTGCCCGACTGTACCAAGGTGAACGGCGGGTGAACGTGAGAGGCCCGGGGGTGGCGTGCCTGCGCGGCCCGAGCGGCACGCCTGCGCGGGCCGCGCTCCCCGCCCCCTGCGGGCCGGGAACCCGCCCCCACCGACCGAGTCCCCGCCCCTGCGGGCCGAGGCGCGCGGAGCGGTCCCAGCCGCCGCCCGGGGTGTGATCCCCATCGCAGACCGGTGGCGACCTCGTGCCTGGGGGAGGCGGCGTCAGGTGAAGGACGCGAGAAGATCTCACGCGGGCAATTGTGTCCTACCCGGCTTGCGGAATAAGGTCAGGCTTGCCTTACCCCTGATTCGTCGGGTGGGGCCCGTCCGACCACCCGCCCGCGATGGTCCCTGGAGGAACCGCCGTGAAGCTCTCGCGCCGTGCACTCGTCGTGCTGTCCACCCTCACCGTCCCCGCCCTGGCCTCCTGCGGCGGAACTGACGCCGAGACCACCCCCACCGGCGCCTCGGACGGCGGCTCCGCGGACCCGGGGGCCTTCCCGGCCACGATCAGCCACCTGTACGGGGACACCGAGATCGTCTCCGAGCCGCAGCGCATCGCGACCGTCTCCTGGGTCAACGGCGACAGCGTGCTCGCCCTGGGCCTGGTACCGGTGGGGATGCCGCTGGTCGAGTGGGGAGGCAATGAGAACTCCTCCACCGACTGGGTCGATGCGGCTCTCGAGGAGCTCGGCGCCGGTTGGGACAGCGATGCGGCTCCCGCCACCTACTCCGAGGCCGACGGCATCAACTTCGACGAGGTCGCGGCGCTCACCCCGGACCTGATCGTCGCCGCCTATTCCGGCCTGACCCAGGACGACTACGACAAGCTCAGCCGGATCGCCCCCACCATCGGCCCCGTGGCCGCGAACTACACCGCCTCCTGGCAGGACACGCTCACCGCCATCGGGCAGGCCACCGGCCGCGCCGAGGCCGCCCAGGAGATCATCGACGACGTCACCGCCCAGCTCGCTGCCGTCGGCGACGAGAATCCCGACGTCCAGGACTGCACCTTCATCACCGGGACCCTGGGGTTGTCCGACGACTCGATCGACCTGTACACCGCCCGGGACACCCGCTCGCGGTTCTTCACCGCCCTGGGCATGACCCAGGCGGAACTGGTCGAGGAGAACACCACCGACGAGACCGCCTTCACCATCCCCTGGTCCGCCGAGCGGGCCGACGAGCTCGACGCGGACATCTTCTACACCTGGGCCGCGGCCGGTGACACCATCGAGGACTTCCAAGACGATCCCCTGTTCGCCCAGATCCCTGCCGTGGCCGCCGGCGCGCTGGTGGTCACGGACGACGAGCATCTGACCGTGTCGATCTCCGCGGCTAGCGCCCTGTCGCTGCCCTGGGCGATCGAGAACGTGGTGCCCTCGGTGCTCGACGCGGTCCGGGCCGCGCAGGGCTGAGATGGCCCGTGCGCCCCTGTTCGCCTTCACCGGCGGCGTCCTCGCGCTGTTGGTGGCCGGCACCCTCTCGCTCCTGGTCGGGGCCCGCAGCGTCGGCCCCGAGACGGTCTGGCAGGCCCTGGTCCACTTCGATCAGAGCGTGACCGACCACGTGGTGATCCATGCCCGGCTCGAGCGCACCGTCGCGGGGATCGCCGTCGGCGCCTCCCTGGCCGCGGCCGGTGCCGCGATGCAGGGCCTGACCCGCAACCCGCTGGCCGACCCCGGCATCCTGGGGCTGAACGCGGGAGCGGCCGCGGCCGTGGTGGTCGGCATCTACGTGCTGTCCATCTCCCGCGTCACCGAGTTCATGGCCTTCGCCTTCGTGGGGGCCGCGATCGGCACCGCCGCCGTCTACGCGGTCTCCTCCCTGGGCCGGGACGGCGCCACCCCGGTCAAGCTCGCCCTGGCCGGGGCCGCCCTCACCGCGGGCCTGGGGTCCCTGGTCAACGCCCTGGTGCTGCTGGATCAGGAGTCGCTGGATCGGATGCGCTTCTGGCAGGTGGGGACGCTGGGGGCGCGCAGCCTCGCCGATGTCGGAACCGTCGGCGCCTTCATGGCCGTGGGCATGCTGATCGTGCTGGTGGCCACCCGCACCCTGAACGCCCTGTCGCTCGGTGACGACGCCGCCGTGGGGCTGGGCGTGAACGTCGCCGGTGCCCGCCTGGTCCTGGGGCTCGCGATCATCCTGCTGTGCGGCGCGGCCGTCGCGCTCGCCGGACCGATCGGCTTCCTGGGCCTGGTCGTCCCGCACGCCGCCCGTCTGCTCGTGGGCGGGGACTACCGACGCCTGGTGCCGGTGGCGCTGCTGGCCGGGCCGGTGCTGATCCTGGTGGCCGATGTGATCGGGCGCGTCATCGCCCCGCCCGCCGAGGTGCAGGTGGGCGTGATGACCGCCCTGATCGGTGTGCCCGTGTTCATCCTGCTGATCCGCAGTCGACGGCAGGTGGGGCTATGAACCGCCGGGCCCTCGGCCGGCCTCTCCTGAGCCTGATCCTGCTGGCCGCCCTCGTGCTGGGCGCGGTCGTGGCCCGGGTGCTGGCGGTCGCCCCCATGGTGCCCGCCGGGCAGGCCCTGGCCGTGGTCCTCGGCGAGCCGGTCCCCGGGATCTCCTTCATCGTGATGGACGACCGCCTGCCCACCGCCGTGGTCGCGATCCTGGCCGGGACCGCTTTCGGGCTGTCGGGCACCATCTTCCAGACCCTGCTGCGCAACCCTCTGGCCAGCCCCGACGTGATCGGGGTGACCCTGGGCGCCTCCGCCGGTGCCGTGATCGCGATGGCCTTCTTCCAGGCCCAGGGGGCCGCCCTGTTCTGGTGCGCGCTGCTGGGAGGGCTGGCGACCGCCCTGCTGATCCTGGTCGTCGCCGGCGCCCACCGGCCCGGCGCCGGCGGCGCGGTCGACAACCGCTTCGTGCTGGTGGGCATCGGCGTCGGCGCCGCCCTGTCCTCCCTGATCAGCTACCTGCTCACCCGGATCGACACCCGCACCGCGGGCGACGCCATGCACTGGATGATCGGCTCGCTGTCCTCGGCCACCTGGGGTCGCGCCCTGGTGCTGGCGATCGCGCTGGTCCTCCTGATCCCGGTGCTGGTCGTGCTGGTGGCCCGGCTGCGGGTGCTGCAGCTGGGCGATGACACCGCCACCTCGCTGGGCCTCGCAGTGCCGCCCACCCGCATCGGCCTGATCCTGGTGGGCGTGGTGCTCTCGGCCCTGACCGTCGCGGTCACCGGCCCGCTGTCCTTCGTGGCCTTCCTGGCCGGGCCGATCGCCCGCATGATCGTCGGCCGACCCAGCTTCCCGGTGGCCGCCGCGGTCGGCGCGCTGATCGTGCTGCTGGCCGACCTGATCGGCCAGGGAGCCTTCGGCACCACCGACATGCCGGCCGGGGTGATCACCGGAGCGCTCGGTGCACCGTTCCTGCTGTGGCTGCTCACCCGGACCCCCACCCCTGCGAGCGGAAGGTGACCTGTCGATGGCACTGATCCAGACCCAGCACCTCCACCTGGCCTACGACCGCCGCGACATCGTGCGCGACCTCAGCCTGGCCCTGCCCGAGGGCCGGATCACCATCGTCGTCGGTGCCAACGGCTGCGGGAAGTCGACCCTGCTGCGCGGCATGTCCCGCCTGCTGGCCCCGCGCTCGGGCACCGTGGTGCTCGACGGCAGCGACATCCACACCCTGCGCGGCAAGGAGCTCGCGCGCCGCCTGGGCCTGCTGCCGCAGACCCCCATCGCGCCCGACGGCGTGAGCGTGCGCGAACTGGTCTCCCGCGGCCGCTTCCCCCATCAGGGCCTGTTCCAGCAGTGGACCGCGGCGGACGAGGAGGCCGTGAGCGACGCCCTGGCCGCCACCCGCACCGATGAGCTCGCCCACCGGCCGCTCGAGGAGCTCTCGGGCGGGCAGCGGCAGCGGGTCTGGATCGCGATGGCCCTGGCCCAGCAGACCGAGGTGCTGCTGCTGGACGAGCCCACCACCTACCTCGACGTCACCCACCAGCTCGAGGTCCTCGACGTGGTCCGCGACCTGAACCGTCACCGCGGCACCACCATCGGCATCGTCCTGCACGACCTGAACCTCGCCGCCCGCTACGCCGATCACCTGGTCGCGGTCCGCGACGGCGAGATCTACGCCGAGGGCGCCCCGGCCGCCGTGATCACCGAGCGGATGGTCCACGAAGTCTTCGCCCTGAACGCCCGCGTCGTGCCCGACCCCGTCACCGGCACCCCCATGGTGCTGCCGCTGGGCCGGGACCACCCCGCAGAACCCCACCCCGAACCCGAGGAGGACGCCATGACGACCAGCGCCGCGCACGCGAGCCCGACCACCACCCCCGAGCAGGTCCCAGCCCTCGAGCACAGCCCCCAGCTGGCCTACGAGCTGACCGTCTCGGCGATCCAGCCGCTCGGCCAGAGCCTGGTGCGCCTGACCTTCACCTCCCCGGACCTGGTGCACTTCGGCACCGGCGGGCACCCACTGGACCTGCGGATCAAGATGATCATTCCCGGCCCCAACCCCACCGCCGACCACTTCGCCGCGGTGCGCCCCGGCGCGCTGCTCGACCCCGAACAGCATGCGCAGTGGTACCGCACCTGGCTGCAGATCGATCCCGCCGACCGCGGCTGGATGCGCACCTACAGCGTGCGCGAGCTGCGCGGCGCCGGCCATCCCGGCAACCTCACCGAGCACCCCGAGATCGACGTGGATTTCGTCCTCCACCTCGAACCCGAGGAGACCCCCGGCAGCGGCGTGGCCGCCCGCTGGGCCCGCGACGTCCGGGTGGGGGACACCATCTCCATGCTCGGCCCCAACAAGCACCTGGTGGGCCCGGACTACGGGGGCATCGAGTTCCGGCCCGGCAGTGCCCGCACCGTGCTGCTGGCCGGCGACGAGACCGCCCTGCCGGCCATCTGCTCGATCCTGGAGGCCCTGCCCGCCTCGATCGGCGGGCACGCCGTGATCGAGGTGCCCGACGCCACCGACCAGCAGCAGGTGCTCACCCGCTCCGGGGTCCAGATCACCTGGCTCACCCGCGGCCAGGCGCCGCACGGACAGCTGATGACCGCCGAGGTCCAGCGACTGATGGGCGACAGTGCCCACGCCTTCCGGACGGAGGCCGGGCTCGGGACCGGCGGGGGAGAGGGCGACCGGGCCGCGGAGCTCGAGGACGTCGACATCGACTCGACCATCCTGTGGGAGACCACCACCGGGCAGGGGGAGTTCTACGCGTGGCTCGCGGGGGAGGCCGGGACGATCAAGGCCCTGCGCCGCCACCTGGTCTCCGAACTGGGCATCGACCGCCGGCAGGTCTCCTTCATGGGGTACTGGCGGCAGGGACGCCCCGAGAACTGAGCGGCCGGGCCCCTGCTGCCGGCCCTTCGACTGCTGCCTCGGCTGCTGCCGACCGCTCGGCTGCTGTCACGGCTGCTGTCGGCCGGGACCCGGTCCGCCGGCTGCAACCGCTCAGCGTGCCCCGGGGACGGTCGCGGTGACGCCCAGCTGCGCGGAGGCACGTGCGAGGCGTTCATCGAAGGTGACCAGCGGGCGCTCGAAGTACCGCGCCAGGTTGCCGGGCCGGTGGGAGGAGCCGGAACGCACGGATCGTGGATGACCGCGCGGGCAACCACGACGGGCAGCCCGCAGGGGCCGGAACCATGGTCCCTGCCCAGCTGATCCGTGGTCCGCGCCGCGGCTGAGCCGTGGTCTGCGCCCCTGTCGAACGGCGCGGGGCCGCTCGCGCTGAACGCCCCGCCGAGGGCGTGGGCCCCGGTACCCTGCAGGGGTGAGTTCTGCAGCCGAGACCCTCGACCTCCCCGGCATGGCCGAGACCGACGCACCGACCCAGTCGGCCGAGCGCGACCCCGACCACCCCCATCCGGGGCAGTGGCGGCTGGTCCATGTGCAGGTATCCAACTGGGGCACCTTCCACGGCACCCACGACCTGGCGATCTCGCCCAAGGGCTTCTTCCTCACCGGCGGCCCCGGCACCGGCAAGTCCACGCTGCTGGACGCCATCAGCTCCCTGCTGACCCCGCCGCGCACCCTGCAGTTCAACGCCGCCGCCTCCGACGCCGGCCCGGCCCGCTCGAAGTACCGCCGCACCGTGGCCAGCTATGTGCGCGGCGCCTGGGCGATGCACTACGACCAGGCCACCGGGGAGTTCAGCCAAGAGGTGCTGCGGCACAAGACCACCCTGTCGGTGCTGACCCTGCGCTACTCCGACGGGTTGGGCGGCACCGTCCAGCTCTCCCGCCTGCTGCTGCTGCACGCCGGCCACAGCTCCGACTCGGACGTGAAGTCCCTGTACGTCATCGCCCGCAAGCCGATGGACGTGGCGGACCTGCGCCCCTTCGTCTCCACCCAGATCGAGGGCAAGGCGCTTGAGGCCGCCCATCCCGGCACCCAGACCTTCCGCCAGTTCCGTGAGTACCGCGCGGCCTTCAGCCAGCTGCTGGGCATCCCCGACGAGAAGGCCCTGGGGCTGCTGCACAAGATCCAGTCCGCCAAGGAGCTGGGCGATGTCAACGCCCTGCTGCGCGACTACATGCTCGACGTCCCCCGCACCTTCGAGCTGGCCGACCAGGCCCTGGCCAACTTCCACAACCTCTCCGAGGTCTACGAGGCACTGGTCACCGCCCGCGAGCAGCGTGAGCTGCTGCGCGGACTGCGGGAGAACCACGAGAGCTGGACCGAGATGCGCACTCGCGGCCGGGACCTGGTCGACCGCCGCGCCGACATCGACGTCTACGCCGCCCAGCACCTGGTGCGGCTGCTCAGCGAGGAGTCCGAGCGCCTCGAGCTCGAGCACGAGCGGCTCAGCGCCCAGCAGCGCCGCCTGACCCAGGACGTGGGCGAGGCCCGAGCCGACCTCGCCCAGCTCAAGGAGCAGCGCCGCCGCGCCGGCGGTGGCGAGATCGACGACTGGAAGCAGCAGATCGCCGGCCTGGAGGTCGAACGCGAGCGCCGCCGCGAACGGGCCACCGAGTTCGGCGCCACCCTGGCCACCGTGGAGCTGTCCACCCCCGCCAACGAGGACATGTTCCTGGCCCTGCAACGCGAAGTCACCGCGCTGCGCGAGACGCTCGAGGCGGAGGAGAAGAACTCCGACGCCGCCCGCTGGGAGGCCGAGGCCAGCGTGCGCGAGCTGGCCGGCCAGCTGGAGACCACCCGTCAGGAGCTCACGTCGCTGACCTCGCGCGCCTCGAACCTGCACTCCCAGGACATCGCCCTGCGCGACCACATCGCCGCCGAGGTGGGCATCGCCCCCACCGAGCTGCCCTTCGCCGCCGAGCTGCTGCAGGTGCGCGCCGGCGAGGAGGAATGGACCGCCGCCGCCGAGCAGGCCCTGCGCGGCCTGGCCCGCTCCATCCTGGTGCCCGACCGGGTCTACCGCGAGGTCGCGGCGGTGATCGACCGCACCAAGCTGCGCCGCCGCATCTCCTACAACCGTGTCAACACCGATCTGCGCCGGCCCGCCAAGAACATCGAGGAGCGGTCGCTGGCCGCCAAGCTCGAGGTCAAGGACGGCGAGTTCCACGTGTGGCTGTCCCATGAGATCGCCTCGCGCATGAACTACACCTGCGCCGAGTCCCTCGAGGAGTTCACCCGCCTCAGCCGCGCCGTGCTGCGTTCGGGGCAGATCAAGCACTCCGCCACCCGCCACGAGAAGAACACCGAGCGCTCCATCAACGACCGCTCCCAGTGGGTGCTGGGCTTCGACAACCGCGCCAAGCGCAGCGTCTTCGAGGCCGAGCGCACCCGCGCCGAGCAGGCCCTGTTCGAGGCCCAGGCCCGCCGCAAGGACGTCGAGACCGAACGCGAACGCCGCCGCGAGCGCCTGTACGCGCTGCAGGCCATCAGCCAGGTCACCTGGGACGACATCGACGCCGCCTCGGTGGCCCGCCGCATCGCCAACCTGCGCGAGATGGTCCGCGCCGCCGAGGACGGCTCGGCCGCTCTCGCCGAGCTGGCCCGCCAGATCGAGGACGTCGAGCGCTCCATCGCCGAGACCGACGAGGAACTGCTGGAGGTGGTGCGCAGCGCGGGCAAGCTCGGCGAGCAGGCCGAGCGCACCAACGAGCGCCTCGCGCAGGCCCGCGAGCGGGTGGCCGAGTCGACCCTGGCGCCGGAGGTCGAGGCCGAGCTGGCCGAGCGCTTCGCCGCGATCGCCCCCACCCTGGTGCTGCCCAACATCGACCAGGTCACCAAGGACGCCTCCGCGACCCTGGACGCCGAGCTGATGGACCTGACCCGACGCACCTCCCGCGCCGAGGAGGACATCCGCACCGCGATGCGCGAGTTCTCCCGCCGCTGGCCCGCCCAGGCCGGCGACACCACCGCCACCCTGGAGGCGGCCGACGACTACCTCGCGATCCTGCGGCGGATCGAGGAGGAGAAGCTGCCCGAGGTCGAGGACCGCTTCTTCGAGTTCTTCACCGGCAACACCCTGGGTGATGTGCAGGCCCTGGCCACCGCGATCGCCCGGGAACCCGCCGAGATCCGCAAACGCCTGACCCGCATCAACGCCCTGCTCGCCCAGGTCGAGTTCCATGCCGGCCGCTACCTGCAGCTGTCGATGCGACCCGTGCACCTGGCGGCGCTGGACGAGTTCAAGCGCGCGCTGGAGGACGCGGTGGCCGACACGGCGCTGAACGACATCAGCCGCGACCGCGAGCTGGCCGAGGAGCGCTTCCTGTCCCTGCGCCATCTGATGGACCTGATCGGCGCGGCCCGCACCAAGGACGATCAGGTCTCCCGGGCGATCCTCGATGTGCGCCGCCACGTCCACTTCCACGCCGAGGAGGTCGACGTCGAGGGCACCGTGGTCCACGCCCACGAGTCCGGTGGTCCGCTCTCGGGCGGCCAGAACGAGCGCCTGGCCACCTTCTGCCTGGCCGCGGCGCTGCGCTACCAGCTGGCCGGCACCGGCCAGGAGGTCCCGCGCTACGCCCCGATCATCATCGACGAGGCCTTCTCCAAGGGGGCCGGCAAGTTCATCACCGCCGCGATGGAATCCTTCCGCCACTTCGGCTTCCAGGTCGTCCTCGCCAACCCCGGCAAGAACCCGCAGGCCCTGGCCCCCTTCATCGGGGGAGTGGGCGTGGTCGCGATCAGCCAGGACCGCTACTCCTCGGTCGCCCCGGTGGAGTTCGTGCCCGTCCCGGAGTGACCGGAGGGGCCGCGGGATCGCTGGGGGCCGCGGGTTCGCTGGGGGCCGCGGGCTCGCCGAGGGGGCGCGGGCTCGCCGGGGGCGGCTGCGGGCTCGCCGAGGGGGCGCGGGCTCATGGGCCCGTCATGAGCACGATGGCGGGCCGTTGAGGAAGCCGGACAGGACCTCACGCAACAGGGGCTTCTCGACCACTGCGTCGAAGTCGTCTGCGCCGCCGATCTGGTCCGCGAAGCCATTGATGAACAGCATGATCCAGCTGGCCATCCGCTCAGCACTCAGGTCCGTGCGCACGACGCCGGCCTGCTGGGCCTTGCTGACCCAACCGGTCAGGCCCTCCCGGGTCCGTTGGTCCACCTCTCGCAGGATCGCCACGACGTCATCGTTCGGCACCGGCCCACCGACAGCGGCGATGAATCCTGCGGCACGAGGGTCTTCAAGACTCGACAGTTCGTGGTCCACGTACTCCCAGATGACCCCCACGGGATCTGCGCGGTCCTCACGCTCGTCGAAGAACTCGCGAGTCTCGTGTGAGGACTGCTCGAGTATCGCGATGAGCAAGGACGCCTTCGTCGGAAAGTAGTGGAAGAACGCTCCTGAGCTGATGCCCGCCTCGCGACAGACCGCAGCTGTGCTCGCCCCTGCATAGCCGCGCCGGGAGAAGACGGTCAGCCCGGCGTCCATGATCCGCAGCCGTTGTGCTCTGTGGTGGTTCGCGTTGATCGGCCGTGCCATGGCGTCACATTAACAGAGTAGGCACTCTGTTAATGTGACGCCATGTTGTCCTTGCGCCGGAGGATCCTGCCGATACTGTGCGTGCTGCTCGGCGCGCCGGTCACGGCCGAGTTCCTGCAGGCGTACCAGGCCTTGACCGGGGATCCCGTCGCCGTTGCGGGCGCCATCGTCTTCCTTGCTCCGCTCTACGGCGGAGCGGCCCTGCTCATCAGGGAGATCACCGTCCGCACGGGCAGGGGGTGGCCCGCGACGCTGATCCTTGCTGCAGCGTTCGGTCTCGCCATGCCGGGCATCGTGGATCTGTCGATGTTCGGAGTAGATGCCCCAGGTGTCCCGTACTGGGCCGAGCTGCGAGAGCCCACCCTGATCCCGGGTCTGCACGTAAGTGCCTTCAGCACGATCTCGTGGGCAGCAGGGCACGTCATGATGAGTGTCGGGGCACCCCTGGCGTTGCTGTACGCCGTGGCTCCGGTACATCGCGGTCGGCCGTTGCTGGGGCGGGTCGGCATCCCCGCGACGATCGCGGCGTGGACCGTCGTCGCCGTGCAGATCCATATCGATGGACGAGAGAGCTTCGGCCTCACGCCAACCGCGGGGCCGATGATCCTCATGGTCGCTGTCGTCGTGGCCATCGCTGCACTCGCGATGTCCCCACTGGGGTCGCCGGTGGGGGTCTCCGGTCAGTCTCGTACCGTGCCCGCTGTCCTCATCGTCGCGGGCGCGGTCACCCTGAAGGTGTCAATGGATCTGCTTCCCTCCACGTGGCTGGGCGTGGCCGCGTTTCTCGGTCTGGTCCTGCTCGCGGGAATCATCCTGCACTTCGCAGCCCGTCACCGGCAGTGGGGGCCGCGGGAGATCGGGATGCTGGGCGTCGGGGTCGTCATCGGTGGGATCCTCATCGGGTTCCTCGCACCTCTGCCGCCGGGTGTGACAGCAACGGCCAAACTCACGCAGAATGCAGCTCTGCTGCTGGCGGCAGTCCTGCTCGCGTTCCTGACGTCGCGTCGTACCAGACAAGTCCATGATGGCGCACCGGAGCTGCGTCCTTGACGGCGGCACGGCTCCCGGGTGTCGGTGCGAGGTCGGTGCGATCTCGCGTGGCTCCTCGAGGGGTGACCGGCGTAGGCGGCGAGAAGGGCTTCAGCACGTCGACCTGCGAGGCCTCATCCTGGTGAGAACGAGGCCTCGGCAACGACAAGCTCGGACGGCACGCTCGGACGGTGCTTCGGAGCCTTCTGGAACGTGGAACCGGTTCGACCGTTGCGTTATCGGGGTTCTCAGCGCTCAGAACCCCGATAACGCAACGGTCGAGACTGCGGGCCCGCCAGGGCTGACCTCTCACCCCGCGCCCCGGTCTCGAGACCTGCGG
>Ga0209487_1001813_pt1 | contig 17710 bp, 16 predicted proteins | sample Poulit2012_FD_187524 | JGI IMG/M metagenome (GOLD analysis project Ga0209487, IMG submission 187524) | Agricultural soil microbial communities from Georgia to study Nitrogen management - Poultry litter 2012 (SPAdes) (version 2) | ecosystem: Environmental > Terrestrial > Soil > Agricultural land...
TGCATTCCGATAATTTCCGAATGGGCGTGCTGAGCGATCTGGCGCACGAGCGTCTTGCGATAGCCGTCGGGCATCCAGTCACGCGGCTCGATGCGATCTCGGCGCGCAATAATCGCGTCGAACTGCGCCTGCAGCTCTTCTGTGGTGGCCGGCCCAGTGGTAGCCGGCCCAGTGGTATCCGGCCCAGTGGTGGCCGGCCCAGTGGATACTGACACAGTTCCTCCTTTCGCGGCCGGGCATATGAACAGCCCTATGTACTAGCCCTATTTACTGGCCCTATTTACTGACCGGGCGGTCTGTATTAGTGTGACACGCACCATACACGTCACGCAATGAAGGTAGACAGCGCAATCATGAGCACAGGACTTTCCAGTTACGGGCTTTCCAGCTATGCGGCGGGACGCTGGGTGGGCGGGGCCGGCGATACCGAACCTCTCCTAGACGCGGCGACCGGCGAAGAAGTCGCCCGCATCCCGCAGCGAGGTCCCGATATCCCACGCATGGTCGATCACGCCAAATCCACCGGCGGACCGGCCCTTCGCTCACTGACGTTCGTGCAGCGTGCGGCCATGATCAAAGACCTTGGCAAAGCGCTGATGGCCGCAAAGGATGATTTCTACCCGTTGTCGGCATGCACCGGGGCTACCCGCGGCGATTCGATGGTAGATATCGACGGCGGTATCGGCACCCTGTTGAGTTACGGCAGCATGGGCGGGCGCGAATTGCCCGATGACACGGTCATCATCGATGGCGATATTGAACAGCTGGGCAAAGAAGGCACGTTCGTGGCACAGCACGTCTATACTTCGCGTCCGGGAGTCAACGTTCAGATTAATGCGTTCAACTTCCCGGTGTGGGGAATGTTGGAAAAGCTGGCGCCGGCATTCCTGGCGGGCCTGCCCAGCATCGTCAAACCCGCACGCCAAACCGCGTATCTGACCGAAGCTGTTTTTAGGAAGATGATCGAGACGGGCATTCTGCCGGAGGGCTCGATCCAGTTAGTGTGCGCCGGCGCCGACGGTTTGCTGGAGTCCCTCGACGTGCAAGATTCGGTCGCATTCACCGGATCGGCTCATACCGGCGCTGTCCTGCGTCGCCATGACGCCGTCGTGCAGGGCGGCGTTCGTCTGGGAGTGGAGGCAGATTCTCTGAACTGTTCCATACTGGGACCCGATGTGAGCACATCCGACCCGGAGTTCGACCTATTCGTCAAAGCCGTCGTCACCGAGATGACAGTCAAAGCCGGTCAGAAGTGCACGGCGATCCGCCGCACCATGGTGCCCGAGGCAATGGTGGACCCCGTCATCAATGCGATCGGGCAGCGTTTGGACCGCGTCACGGTGGGCGATCCGCGCCATGACGGCGTACGCACGGGGGCGTTGGCGAGCCTGGCGCAACGAAACGAGGTACGTAAATCTATCGAGACACTGCGCGCCGGCGCCGATATCGCGTGGGGTGACCCCGAACACGTCGACCCGACCGGCGCCGACCCCGATCGCGGTGCTTTCATGTCACCCGTGCTGTTGCGGGCCCACGAGGGTGCGAGCCAGCCGCATAATGTGGAAGCGTTCGGCCCCGTCAGCACGGTGCTCGGATATCGGGACACGAGCGATGCCGTTGCTATGGCCGCCCGCGGTAAAGGCAGCCTGGCCGGATCGGTAGTCACGCATCGACCCGACTTCGCTCGCGAAATCGTCCGCGAGTTGGCTCCCTGGCACGGACGTATCCTCGTGCTCAATCGTGATGATGCAGAGGAGTCGACGGGCCACGGATCGCCGTTGCCCGCCTTGGTGCACGGCGGTCCCGGCAGGGCCGGCGGCGGCGAGGAACTCGGGGGTATGCGCGGGGTAAAGCGCCATATGCAGCGCACCGCTATCCAGGCGCCGCCCCACATGTTGACGTCGATTACCCAATCGATTACCCAGGAGAACCATGCACCGGATCACGATTGAATACGGACAACCCGCCGATGCCGAAGCGTTCTGGGATCATTACACAACGGTCCATATTCCCCTGGCGCGGGGCTTACCGGGATTACGTCGGTTTTATGTGTCACGCCCCCGCGGGCTCGGAGGCCAAGCACCGTACCTGGTCGCCGAGCTGTGGTTCGATGACGCCGATGCGATGAAATCCGCCATGAATTCCCAAGAGATGGCCGAAACATCAGCTGATGCGCAGAGCTTTGAGGTGGCCAGTATGGTGATGTTCACCGGAGCCGTCGAAGAAGTCGATATCGGCTAGTTTCCCGCCGCCGGCGGTGGCTTTATGACACTTTTTCGCGGGAAAGTGTCATAAACCCACCTTCGCACGGGGCCCCGACGGCGCGGCGGTGGATTCATTACACTTTGCGTCGCGGAGAACGTCGTAAACCCACCCGCGCCCATCCGGTCAGCACACGCGGAATAAGTGCCGGATCGGCGGGAATAAGTGCCGGATGGCGGGGAATAAGTGCCGGATGGCGGGGCCGCGGCTGCGAACTAGCTGCGTTGATCGACGATTCGGCGCATCTTCCCGGCCGAGCGCTCAATGCTTTCGGGGTCGACGACGTCGACGCCGGCGGTCACGCCGATCGAGCTCTTAATCAACTCACACACTCGCCGGCCCGCCAGATCGGCGAGATCGTTAGTGACGTCAAGGTTGCGCTCAATACGCACCGTCAGGGTATCGAGGCTTCCTTGCCGCCCGAGGACGCATTGAAAGTGTGGGCTGAGTTCGGCCGCCGATAACACCAGTTCCTCGATCTGGGTCGGAAACACGTTCACCCCGCGCACGATCATCATGTCATCGCTGCGGCCGGTAATCTTTTCGATGCGTCGCATCGGCCGCATGGTGCCCGGTAGTAACCGGGTGAGATCGCCGGTGCGATAACGCAATACGGGCATGGCCTCCTTGGTCAGTGAGGTCAACACCAGTTCGCCAGTATCGCCGTCGGGCAACACCTCGCCGCTGACCGGATCGATGATCTCGGGGTAAAAGTGGTCCTCCCACACGTGCAGGCCGTCTTTTGTTTCGGCGAACTCCTGGGCAACACCCGGGCCGATGACCTCCGACAGCCCGTAAATATCGACGGCGTCGATATTGAAACGCTCTTCGATAGACGCGCGCATGTGATTGGTCCACGGTTCGGCTCCGAAAATACCGACCGAAAGGCTGGACTGACGCGGATCGAAGCCCTGCCGATCCATCTCATCGGCGATGGCGAGCATGTATGACGGGGTGACCATGATGATGTCGGGCCGAAAGTCACGGATCAACGCGACCTGCCGGCTGGTCATGCCGCCGGAAACCGGCACGACGGTGCAGCCGAGTTTGTGGCCGCCGTCGTGCGCGCCCAGCCCGCCGGTAAACAAGCCGTAACCGTACGCGTTATGTAGGATCTGGCCCGGCCGGCCGCCGGCCGCGCGGATACTGCGGGCCATGACGGTCGCCCAGACGTCCAAGTCGTGCGCGGTGTATCCCACCACCGTCGCGGTGCCCGTGGTTCCCGAGGACGCATGGATCCGCGCAACACGCTCACGCGGGACTGCAAACATCCCGAAGGGATAGTGATCGCGCAAATCGGCTTTGCTCGTGAACGGTAACCGAGATAAATCCGATAATTGCCTGACGTCATCGGGGTGGACGCCGCGATCGTCGAGAGCACGACGGTAATGCTCGACGTTGTCGTACGCGTGCCGCACCGACCAGCGCAGTCGATCCAGTTGCACGGTTCGCAGTTGATCGAGGCTTTCGATATCGGCGTCCAGGGTGTCTTCGTTCATGCTGTCACCGGCCTTCGAACTCCGGGCGTTTTTTAGCGAGGAATGCCTGCACCGCGGCGGCATGATCGCGGGTGGCACCGGCGCGTGCCTGGGCCGCGGCCTCTGCGTCGAGGGCTTCGGGCAGCGTCATCGTCCACGCGGCGCTGACCGCCGCCTTCACTTCGGCATATGCGCGGGTGGGACCCGCGGCAAGTGTGGCGGCGAGCTTCTGCGCATGCCCGCGGACCTGGCCCGCCTCCATGACGTCCGCGCTGATGCCCCAGTTGACGGCTTCCCGTGCGCTGAACGACCGATCCAAGAGAATCAGTTCTCGTGCGCGGGCCTCGCCGACGGCGCGCGCCAGCGTCATCGACAGTCCCGAATCGCATGTCAGGCCGATCGAGGTGAATGCGGTCGACAGGGTAGCTTGGCTAGCCAGGACTCGCAGGTCACATGCCAGCGCAAAACCCAGGCCGGCACCTACACATGTGCCGTTGACGGCGGCGATAACCGGTTTAGGCATCGTGGCGAGGGCGGCCACGATCGGGGTGTAATGCTGGACGACGGTATCGAATGCGCTGAATGCGCCGCGTTCGAGCGCCTCGGCGTGTTCGCTCAGGTCCTGGCCGACGCAAAACGACGTGCCCTCGCCGGTGAGCACCACTGCGCGAACGGCCGAGTCATCGGATACTTCGTTGAGGGCGCGCAACAATCCGTCTTTGAGCCCCCGGTTGAGGGCGTTGTGCGCGTCGGGCCGGTTGAGCACGACCGTCGCGACGGATTCTTGCCGCTCGATAACAACGGCCTCGCCGGCGTCAGGCATCATCGGCCTCCTGGTTCAGGCGGTTTCCGGCGATCCGGCGCGCCGCGGTTTCGGTACTGATGTGATCTCGGTCCGAGAGCGTGAACACCTCATCGAGTGTCGTGGCGATACTTTCGACATGGCGGGAAACTTCGTCCGGACTCCACCCCAAGACCTCGCGACCCACGAGGTGCATGGCACCGCCGCTGTTGGCAATGAAGTCCGGAGCAAAGACGATGCCTCGGCTGTTGAGAACATCGGCGGCGCCGGGATCGGACAGGACATTATTGGCCGCGCCGGCCACGACACGAGTGGCGATCCTGTCGGCGACGGCCGGATCGATGACTCCGCCGGTAGCGCAGGGGACGAACACCTCGGATTCGACCGTCATGATGTCGTCCGGTGCCACAATGCGCGCGCCGAGCGTGCTGGCGCGATCACAGCGCTCGCGGTCAACGTCGGTGGCGATAACCTCGGCGCCGTCCTTGATCAACCTGTCGACGACGTCCATTCCCACCGCGCCCAGCCCCTGGACTGCCACGCGGTGGTCGCGCAGATCACCGATACCGGCTCGCGCGGCGCCGGCGGTGAGTGCGACGTGCACGCCGTGGGCGGTTACCGGAGCGCTGCTTCCCGGGCCGCCGGCAGCCTCCGTGCGTCCGAACGCGAAGCCCGAGGCCGCGTGCATAATGTCCATGTCTGCTGAACCGGTGCCCACATCCGGGCCGGTCCAGTAGCTTCCGCGCAGCAACCGCAGATTTTCGGCGTGGACGGCCAATAGGTGATGCCATGTGTGCTCGTCGATATCGTGTCTGGCCGCCGGCAAAGCGATCACCGACTTGCCGCCGCCCATCGGCAGGTCCGCGGCGGCCATCTTCATGGTCATGACTTCGGCGAGCCGTGTGGCATCGTCGACGGCCTCGGCAGTCGAGTCGTAATGCATGGCGCGGGTGCCTCCGGCGGCCGGTCCGCGCGCCGTGGAGTGGATCGCAACCACAAACGTCGCTCCGGTGTGCTCATCGCGGCGCAACGTGATCATCTGGCCGCCCCAGCCCGTTAGCGTCTCGTCTATATCCATTTTCGGCCTCACAGACTCGCGATTGCCGTCGCCGGATTCTCGATGGCGTCGGCGATAGTGCGCATGAACCCCGCGGCCACACCGCCATCGCAGACACGATGATCGAACACGAAAGACATCTGCCCGATCTTGCGGATTGTCAGTTCGCCGTTGACGGCCCACGGCCGGTCGATGATGCGGCCGAAACCCAAGATTGCCGCCTGGGGGTAATTGATGATGGCCGCGCTGCCGTCGACATGAAGCGTTCCGTAGTTGTTCAACGTGAATGTGCCGGCCCCTCCGTCGCCCGCACCGCCCGTGCGTGCCGTGTCGATCAAATGCGAAAGCGCGGTGTCCAGCTCACGGGTCGTCATGGCGTGGGCATTGCGCACGACAGGCGTGATGAGGCCGTGCTGGGTCTGCACGGCCACGGACAGATGCACGTGGTCGAATGTCACACGCTCGCTTCGGTGTTCGTCGAGCTGCCCGTTGAGTTGCGGATACTGCCGCAGCCCGGCGACGGCGAACCGTGCCAGATAGCCCAGCAACGAGATCCGGACCGCCGGATCGGCGCGGTTACGCAGGTCGAATAATTCGGTGAAGTCGACGTCGACCCAGACGGTGGCTTCGGGTATCTCGCGCCGGCTGCGCATCAGGGTTTCGGCCATTGCCCGATCGGCGGGGCTCATCGCGGTGCGCGTCTGGCCAATGGAGTCTTGATCGGTAGCCGGTACCGGCGGCGACGAGGCCCGTTCCGTGGCCTGGCGCACGTCGGCGCGCATGATCATGCCTTCGGGTCCGCTACCGTGTAGAGCATGTAAATCCACTCCGGCCTCGCGGGCGATCTTGCGCACCAGCGGCGAGCTGACGCGTAATGGGCCTCGCGAGTCCTTGGCGGCGGCGCGCGGGCGTCGGTGCCGGCGTTGCGCGGTGGCCGCCGTGCCGTATCCCACCAGCACATTGCCGGAGCCGGCTTGCTCTTGGCGACGGTATTCTTCGGCGGTATCTTCGACCGAGATCAGGGCCGATCCCACGTTCACGGTATCGCCGTCAGCGCCGTGCAATTCGGTGACGTTTCCGGCAAACGGAGACGGAATCTCTACCACGGATTTAGCCGTCTCCACTTCGACCACCGGCTGATCGACGGCGATGGCATCGCCCACCGAGACCAGCCATCGCACGATGCGCGCCTCGGTCAAGCCTTCGCCCAGATCCGGCACGTAAAAGGTACTCACGTGTCCTCCCACTGCAGAGTGTCCACCGCGTCCAGGACGCGCTCGGCGTGGGGCAGTTGGAAGTGCTCATATGCCGGCGGCGGGTACGGGATGTCGAAGCCGGTCACGCGGCGCACGGGCGCGGCCAAGAAATGAAAGCAGCGTTCGGAGACGCGGGCGGCGATCTCCGAGGCAACGCTGGCGAATCCGCTCGCTTCGGCGATGACGACCGCGCGTCCCGTGGACTGGACAGCGTCACACACGGTCGCATCGTCGAACGGCACCGGGCTACGTATGTCCACTACCTGCAGGTTCCGGCCTTCGCCGGCGGCAAGATCGGCCGCTTCCAGAGCCGTGTGCACGCCGGAGCCGTAGCTGATGAGCGTGGCGTCGGTGCCCTCACGCCGAACGACGGCATGGCCTTCCGGCGGCGCACTTTGGGTCAGGTCGACGTCTTCGCTGTCCCAGTAATGGCGTTTGGGTTCCATGAAGACGACGGGATCGTTGCTGTCGATAGCCGCCCGCAGTAACCAATATGCGTCCGTTGCCCCGGATGGAGTGAATACGTGCAGGCCGGGTGTATGCGCGAAATATGCTTCGGATGAATCACAGTGATGTTCCACGCCCCCGATGCCGCCTCCATAAGGGATGCGGATCACGAGCGGCAGTGCAATCGCCCCGGCGGTGCGATTACGCATTTTTGCTACGTGGCTCACGATCTGCTCGAAGGCCGGGTAGGCGAAGGCATCGAATTGCATTTCCACGACCGGTCGCATTCCGTTCATCGCCAGGCCCGCGGCCATGCCCACAATCCCGGCCTCGGCCAGGGGCGTATCAAAACACCGTTGCTCACCGAATGTTTCGGTGAGTTTATCGGTGATGCGGAATACGCCCCCGAGCTGCCCGACGTCTTCGCCGAACATCAGCACCGTGTCATCGGCGGCCATCGCATCGTGGAGGGCACGGTTGAGCGCCGTGGCCATGGTCATTTTTTCGCTCATACCCGGTCCGTCTCGCGCGTCAAAAATTGCGCCTGCTCGGTCAGTTGTTGCGTCGGCCGGCAGTAGACGTGTTCAAATAGGCGCTGAGGTTCAATCGGCGCGGCCACGGCCTCGCGCATCGTCTGTGCCATGTCTTCGGCATCGTGATCCATGCGCGCTTGATCGCCGTCGCGCAAGCCTGCCGTGGCGCGAAGATAAGCCGACGCCCGACGCAGCGGATCGCGGTCATGCCACGGCCGGACTTCGGCGTCGTCGCGGTATCGGCTGGCGTCATCGGCGTTCGTGTGCGCTTCCATGCGGTAGGTGTGTGCTTCCACCAGCTGCGGTCCGTCTCCGGCGCGTGCCCGGTCGACGGCGTGCCCCAGTACCGACAGCAAAGCGGCCACGTCGTTACCGTCGACGCGGATTCCGGGCATGCCATACCCGACCGCCTTATAGGCGAGCGAGGGGGCCGCGGTCTGCCGGGACAGCGGAACCGATATGGCATAGCCGTTGTTTTGAATCAGAAATACAACCGGCGCATTGAAGACGGCCGCGAAGTTCATGGCCTCATGGAAATCGCCTTCGCTAGTCCCGCCGTCGCCGCATAGTGCCATGACCACGGTGCCTTCGTCGCGCAAAGTCGCCGCGTGCGCTACCCCGACCGCGTGCGGAAGCTGGGTCGCCAGCGGCGTCGACAGCGGTGCGACGTGCCATCGGTCGACGTCATAGCCGTGATGCCAGTCTCCGCGCAATAAGGTCAGAACGCTGGCGGGTTCGATGCCGCGGGCGGCTACCGCGACCGTGTCGCGGTAGGTGGGAAAAAGCCAGTCATCGTGACCCAGTACGTGGGCGGCGGCGATTTGGCATGCCTCCTGGCCGTGCGAGGAGGGGTATACCGCAAGGCGGCCCTGCCGCACGAGTGCGCTGGCCTGGTCGTTCATACGTCGTCCCCGCACCATGGCCGCATAGGCGCGCATGAGCACGTCGTCGGGCGGCATCGGATACGCCGACTCAGCCGAAACGCGCTCGCCATCTGCTGTGAGCAAGCCGATGGGAGCGCACAATACGTCATCTGTCACATACTTATGGTGACTTTTAAGACCGTTAGTTCGCTAGTTCCCCGGTAAAAACGAGAAAAAGTCTCACACATTCAGCGAATATGATACATTCTGTAAAACGTGAAGCACATCACACTGGCCGCGATGAGACAGATGGTTGAGGTATGGATGGTTGAGGTATGGACGCGATCGATGAACGCATAATCGATACGATGTGTCGCGACGGCCGCGTGTCGGTACGGGCGCTGGCCGAGAAAGTGCATATCTCCCGGGCAAATGCGTACTCCCGAATTCAGCGCTTGCGCGATACCGGGGTCATTACCGGATTCACCGCCACTGTCGACCCGGTCGCACGGGGCTTGGCCACATCGGCATACATCACGCTGAACGTCGAACAACGCGACTGGCGACGCATTCGCACCGAGTTAGCCGGTCTACCGGGGGTCGAACACATTGCGCTCGTCGGCGGAGAGTTTGACGTGATCATGCTCGTACGCGCTCGCGACAACATTGCGCTGCGTGCCTTAGTGCTCGACGACATTCAGGGCATCGACGGCGTCCTGAATTCACATACACTCTTGGTCTTCGACGAGCCCGATATCACCAACTAACCCGGCCCGCCGATCCGTCATATATTCCCGCCGATCCGCCACTTATTCCCGCCGGTCCGTCACTTATCCCCGGCGATCCGGCACTTATTCCCGCCGGCGTCAGCTCACCCAGCCGGCATCGGCGGCTCTAAGCTTTACGCTTCTTGCGCCGTCTACGCCACCAGGCCACGGCCAACATGGCCGCGACGGCTCCGGCGATCTGAGCGGCATAGCGCCGCAGCAACACCGGAATGACCGTTGATCCCAAATCAAGTTCCGCACCGGCCGAACCGGATGAGGCCGGACTCGAACCAACAGGGACGGAACCGGCAGAACTCGCCGGTGACTCACGCTCGGGAGCACGCGCCCCGTCGGCCGCGGGGCCGGTGGCCACATACTCCTCGGCCGGTTCGGGAGCCGGGCTGAGCTTATCGGACAGGCAGCCGACGAACTGATCCAATAATTTATCCGAGACGTCCTGGATGACGCCGCGGCCGAACTGTGCCGGCTTTCCGGTGACGGACAAATCGGTGTGAACTTCGATGGCCGTACCATCGCCGTCCGGTGTCAGCTGAGCCGACACGTTGGCACTCGCGGTGCCGTTCCCGCGCTTATCCTTACCTTTGGCGTCAATGACCGCACGGTACTGCTGCTCATCGCGTTCGGTAAATGTGCCGGTGCCCTTGTACTGCATCGATATCGGGCCCAACTTGACTTTGACCGTCCCCGAGAAGTCGTCGCCGTCCACGGATTCTACGGCCGCACCGGGAAAACACTCGCCGACTTCATGCAGGTCATTCAATAGTTTCCAGGTCTCGTCGATGCTGGCCGGGACCGTGAAACGATGCGTTAACTCCATACGACTCCTAACTGTATGACCTACTGGGTCACTTACTGGGTCACCTACCGGGACACCTACCGGGACACCTACCGGGCAACGCGTTCAGCGCCCGCCGATAATACGGCACGTTCCGCCAGGACGCAGGCTAGGTGCCGACGATACTCGGCGTCACCGTTGAGATCGGCGGGCGGGTCGGTCCCCTCGGCCACCGATGCCACGGCGGCCGAGACCGCCGACGCATCCACTCGACAGCCGGCTAGAGCATCTTCCACCTGCCGTGCCCGCAACGGTGTCGAGCCCATATTCGTCAATCCAACACGAGCCTGCTCGATCGTGCCGTTATCGACCCGCAGCGTAACGCCGACCGCGACGATCGACCACTGCTGCGCTACACGAACGAACTTTTCGTATGCGGCACGCCAGCCGGTGTACTTGGGCACCCGAACGCGGGTGAGGATTTCGTTTTCACCCACGGCCGTCGAAAACAAGTCGGTGAAGAACTCCGTTGCCGGGACTCGACGCACCCCGCCGGTGCCGGCGATCTCCATTTCGGCGTCCATCGCCAGGGCGGGCGCCCCGAGGTCGCCGGCCGGATCAGCGTGCACGAGCGCTCCGCCGAACGTGCCGCGGTGCCGGACTTGCGGATCGGCCACCGTGGCCGTGGCTTCGGCGATGAGGCCGGCGTGCTCTCGCACCAGAGGATCATGCGCGATCACATCATGCGATGTCATCGCGCCGATCGTGATCGCATCGCCGTCATCGGTGACGCCGGTCAGTTCAGGCACCCTGCCCAAATCGACGAGGGTCTCCGGCGCGGCCATCCGCAGCTTCAGCACCGGAATGAGGCTCTGGCCGCCCGCCAGGACTTGACCTTCGTCGCCGGCTTTGGCAAGCAGATCAAGCGCCTCGTCCAGGCTCGCCGGAGCGTGATAGTGGAAATCGACGGGAATCATTGTGCTCCTCCTGACTGCACGGCCTTTTTGGCATCGTTGAGTGTCGACCACACCCGATACGGACTGCACGGCATCTCGATTCCTTCGACACCGAAATGCCTGATGGCATCCAGAACACCGTTGACGATCGCCGGGGTTGAGGCGATCGTGCCGGCCTCCCCGACGCCCTTGACGCCCAAGGCGTTCGTTGTCGACGGGGTCTCGGTGCGATCGGTGATAAACGCCGTCGTATCGGCCGCGCTCGGAACGAGATAGTCGACGAAGGAGCCGGTTACCAGGTTGCCGGTCTCGTCATACACTGCTTCTTCGAACAATGCCTGCGCGATCCCCTGCACCAGTCCACCGTGCACCTGCCCGTCGACGAGCAGCGGATTGATGACGGTGCCGACATCGTCCACACACACATATTTGCGGATCTGGACGGCGCCGGTATCGGTATCGACCTCCATGGCGGCCAGGTGTGTGCCGTGCGGGAACGAGAAGTTCTCCGGGTCGAATGTGGCGTCGCTGTCCAGACTGGCCTCGAACCCGTCGGGCAAATCATGGGCGGCGAAAACGGCCAGTGAGATCTCGGCGAGCGTCACGGACTTATCAGTGCCGCGCACCGCGAATTCTCCGGCGGAGAATTCGATGTCATCGCGGTCGGCCTCCAGCATATGTGCCGCAACCGTTTTCGCCTTTTCGATCACCTTATCGGCGGCCGCCACCACGGCCATGCCGCCGACGGCCAGCGAACGCGATCCGTAGGTGTCCATACCCTTCTGGGACACCTGCGTGTCACCGTGCAGAATCTCGACGTTTTCATAGGGCACGCCGAGCCGATCGGCCACAATCTGACTGAAACCGGTCTCGTGACCTTGACCGTGCGGGCTGATCCCGGTGACCACTTCGACGTTGCCGGTAGGCAGCATACGTACCTGCGCATGCTCCCAGCCGCCGGCACCGTAATCGAGGGAGCCCAGCACGCGCGACGGGGCCAGACCGCACATTTCAGTGAACGTCGACACCCCGATACCCAGTTGGACGGGGTCATTGTTTTCGCGTCGACGTTGTTGTTCGGCACGCAGCTCGTCATACCCGAAGTGCTCCAGCGCCTTCGCGGTGGCCGCCTCATAATTACCTGTGTCGTACTGCAAGCTCGAGATCGTCGAGTACGGGAACTCCTCGTGGGCGATCCAATTCTTGCGGCGCAATTCAATCGGATCGATGCCCAGTTCATGGGCGAGGTCATCCATAATCCGCTCGATCGCGAACGTCGCCTCGGGACGTCCGGCACCGCGGTACGCGTCGGTCCAGGCGCGATTGGTGAACACGTTCGTGCACACGAAACGGTAGGCGTCGAACTTGTAGATGCCGTTGTACATGAACGCGCCCAGAATCGGGACCCCCGGTGTCACCAAGCCCAGATAGGCACCCATATCGGCCAAGAGCCCCACGTCCAGGCCGGTGACCTTGCCGTCTCGAGTGGCACCGATGCGGATGTTTTGCACCTGGCCGCGCCCGTGATGGGCCGCCATCATCGACTCGGTGCGTGTTTCGGTGAACTTACAGGGTTTACCGGTTTTCTGTGCCGCCAGTACGCAGATCACCTCTTCGGGCGTCACCTGCAACTTGCCACCGAAACCGCCGCCCACATCGGGTGCCACCACCCGCAGCTTGGACTCGGGGATGCCCAGGGTCATCGACAACATCAACCGCAGGATGTGCGGAACTTGCGTGGACGACCAAATCGTCAGTTGCTCCCCGGTGGGGTCCACCACCACCGACCGGGGTTCCATGAATGCCGGGATGAGCCGCTGCTGGTGATAGGTGCGTTCCAGCACGACATCGGATCCGGCCATGGTCTGGTCGAGATCGGCGCCGGTGCCGGCCTCCCCGGACTCGAATTTCCAGGTCGCGCTGCGATTGGTCCCCAGGTCCGGGTGGGCCAGCACATCGTCGGCGGCTGCCTGTTCGATATCCAGTACCGGCTCGTGTTCCTGATAGTCGACGTCGATCAGTTCGGTGGCATCCCGTGCCGCGGCCTGCGACCGGGCGATGACGCAGGCCACGACTTCGCCGGTGAATGAGACCCGGTCCACGGCGATGGCCGGATGCGGGGGCGCCTTCTGGTCGGGTGTCACCGGCCAGGCACACGGCAGGCTCCCCTGGATCTCGGCAACGTCCTTTCCGGTCAGCACGGCGATGACGCCCGGGGCCGATTTGGCTTCGCTGACGTCGATGGACTCGATGGTGGCGTGTGCGAACGGGCTGCGCACCATGGCCAGATATTGGGTACCCGGCAATGCCATATTGTCGGTATACCTGCTGCGACCGGTGATGAGGCGCGCGTCTTCCTTACGCGCCCGCGCCTTTCCGATTTCGGTTACGGTCATGAGACACCTCCTGCCGATCCCGCGGGCATCGACTGAGCGGCGGTCTGGACGGCTCGCACGATGTTCTGGTATCCGGTGCACCGGCACAGATTGCCTTCGAGGCCGTTGCGCACGGTCTCCTCGTCGGGATTGGGATGTTCGTTCACTAGATCAATGGACTGCATGATCATGCCCGGTGTGCAATATCCGCATTGCAGGGCATGGCACTGGTGGAATGCTTCTTGCATGGGGTGCAATTCGCCGTCGTAGCTCAGACCCTCGACGGTCGTGACATCACTTCCGTCGGCCTGCACCGCGAACATGGTGCACGATTTGACGCTCCGTCCGTCGAGATGGACCGTGCACGCGCCGCAGTTGGTGGTATCGCAACCGATCAGGGTGCCGGTTTTACCTAGCACATCGCGGAGGTATTGCACCAGCAACATGCGCGGCTCGACATCGTCGGTGTATGTGACGCCATCTACCGTGATCGTGGTACGGGTCGTTGTTCCCTCAGCCATATGAGCCTCCATCAACAATTAGAGTTAGCCCATATCTACACCGCTATGAGGCAAATCACAATGGGCGGGTTCAGCTACCCGCCCACCCGGCGTCACGACGGTAAGGGCTCCCGGCTATCGGAATGGATGTCGTGGGCCGTACGGCTGAGCTGGGACCCGCTGCCTCCCCATCGCAGCGCAATAATCTCGGCAGCCACCGCCACCGCGGTCTCTTCGGGCGTGCGTCCCCGCAGATCCAAGCCGATGGGGCTATGAAAGTGCTCGAAATGCTCATCGCTGAGTCCGACTTCGCGCAGCCGGTCCAGACGGTCTTCGTGCGTGCGGCGCGAGCCCATCGCCCCGATATAAAACGGGCGGTTGTCGCCGTCGAGGCGCAATGCGACGTCCAAGACCGGCACATCGAATTTGGGGTCGTGCGTCAATACGCAGATGACAGTGCGGTTATCGATGCGCCCCGCCTCCACCTCGCGGGTGAGGTATCGATGCGGCCAGGAGACAACGACTTCATCGGCTTCCTTGAACCGTGCCTTGGTGGCGAAGACCGGTCGCGCATCGCACACCGTGACGTGATAGCCGATCATGGCGGCCTGCCGGGCTACTGCAGAGGCGAAATCGATGGCGCCGAACACGATCATGCGCGGCTTGGGCTGAAACGACGAGACGAACACTTTCATGCCGCTGTCCATACGCTGGCCTTCGGGTCCGTACGTCAAGATCTGATTGGTACCCGACGCAAGCAAGCCGCGGGCGTCGTCGGTGACCGCGTGGTCGGCTCGTTCCAGACCCAACGTTCCGTCCACCGAGTCGGGACGCACGACCAGGCGCCGGCCCAGCCAGCTCTCGTCGGGATGCTCGACGACCGTGGCCAACGCGACCGGCCGCCCGTGCTCGATATCGTCGGCGACCTCGGGAAGCTGCGGGAACGTGAGTTGGCTCACCGGCTCAATGAACACGTCGATGATGCCGCCGCAGGTCAGCCCCACCTCGAATGCTTCATCGTCGCTGAAGCCGTATCGTTGCAGCGCGGGCGTTCCCTCGGCGACCACGGTCTCGGAGAGCTCATAGACGGCCCCCTCGACGCATCCACCCGACACCGAGCCCGCGGCGGTGCCGTCGGGCAAGACAAGCATCGATGCGCCGGGCAACCGCGGTGCCGAGCGGATCGTGTTCACCACCGTGGCCATTCCCGTGGTTTCACCGCCGCGCCAGGCAGAAACTAAATCGTCGAGTACGTCACGCATCGCCCACCATCTCCAGTAATTCGCTGAACGTCGCTAATGAATGTCCGGCAACAAGGCCGTCGATATACGGCATCGCGGCCATAATGCCCCCCTGTATAGGAGCGTAGCCGGGCTTGCCACGGTGGGGGTTGGCCCAGATCACCGCGCGCGCGAGCCTACGCAATCGCTCCACCTGCTGACCGAGGAGCGTCGGATCGCCGCGTTCCCAGCCGTCGCTGGCAATGACCACGACGGCGCCGCGCGCCACGCCGCGCTGCCCCCAACGGTCGATGAACGCCTGCAAGACTTCGCCCAGTCGCGTGCCGCCGGACCAGTCCGGCACCATCGCGCCCACGGCCCCGAGGGCATCTTCGGGGTCGGTGTGCTGCATGGCCGGAGTCACGCGCGTCAGGCGTGTGCCCAGGGTAAACACTTCGGTGCTGTGCGGGGCAACGGTTACCACCCGGTGCGCGAGCCGCAGCAGGCTATCCGCGTAGGGTTCCATCGAACCGGACACGTCGATCAGCATCACGACGCGCCGCGGTCGTTGCGTCACTCGCCGGTATTTCAACGGCCCGGGCTCACCCCCGCGGCGCAACTGATCGCGTACGGTCCGCGCGATATCGATGTCTCCGCGCCGGGACCGGTGTTTTCGCAGGTTGCGGCGCATGGGCGGGCGGACCGGCAGGCTACCGAATAGCCGAGCCAAGTGGCGGCGTTCAGCCGCACTGAGCTCGGCGACGTCACGGTGTTTGAGTTGTTCATCGGGTGAGGCGACCGCCGCGACTACGATGTCGTCATCGGCCTGACCGTCGCCGGAGTCGTCGTCGCCCAATTGCATGGACTTGGGCTGACTGGTCGCCGGCGGCGCCGGTCCCGTTTCGGAGGGATGGGAGGCGAACCAGCTCCGAAAAACGCGGTCGTATGTGGGAATGTCATCGGGCTCGTCGCACAGCGTGGCGCGGCCGGCCCAATACACGTCGTCTCGGTCGCCGGGATCGAGCTTGCTTACCGCCTCAATAAAATCGCCGGAGCCTTCAGAGGACACACCGGCGGCTCGCAGCGCCCGGGTGAACGCAATGAACCCCGCGATCGGATCGCTGACGGCTTGGGGCATGGCGCTCAAGTACCCAGAATCGAGTCCAGGGCCGTCCGCACCCGATCGCTGTCTTCACGATATTTGCACAGCGCACCGATTGTCATGGACGCCGATTCCAGATCCAGGTCATCGCGACCCAGTTCGTGCAGCGCCCGTGCCCAATCAAGCGTCTCGGCTACGCCGGGCGGCTTCATCAGCGAGCCCTCAAGGCGAAGGCGCTGCACCACCGTGACAACCTTCTCGGCCAGATCGGCACTGATTTGCGGCAGTCGCGTGCGCACGATCGCGATTTCCCGTGCCAGCCCTGGATGCTCGATCCAGTGATAGAGACAGCGACGTTTCAGCGCGTCATGCAGTTCGCGGGTGCGGTTCGATGTCAGCACGACGACGGGCGGTTCGGCCGCCGTAATGGTGCCCAGCTCGGGAATCGAGACCTGGTAGGTGGAGAGTACTTCGAGCAGGAAGGCTTCAAATTCGTCGTCGGCCCGGTCGATTTCGTCGACCAGTAACACCGCCGGGCTTTCCCGCAAGGCGCGCAAGATCGGTCTGGCGAGCAGGAACCGCTCATCGAACAGTGACTCTTCGGTGGCTTGCAGATCGTGCGCGGCACCGGCCGCTTCCAGGGTCCGCAGGTGCAGTATCTGGCGGGTGAAATCCCAGTCGTATAGGGCTTGCGCGGCGTCGATCCCCTCATAGCACTGCAAGCGGATCAACGGGACGTCGAAGGCGTCGGCCATCGCCTCGGCCAAGGCGGTTTTCCCGGTGCCCGGCTCGCCTTCCAGCAATACCGGCCGCTGCATTGCCAGGGCGAGGTAGGCGACGGTCGATACGCCCGTATCGGCCAAATATCCGACCGATTCTAGTTGTTTGGTCAGTTCATTGGCGTCCGAGACGGTATACGTGTGTGTTGTGGTCACGGGCTCAACCTCATGTTTCCAGCATAGGACCGCCGGGGTGATTGTCTGCGGAGTCCACATCGTATCCGGCCGCCAGATCGGCACACTCCACCAATGTCACATCCCGTGCGGCCAGATAATCCCGGGCACCGGCGTCGCCGCCTAACGTGTCCAGTAGATGTTCCCAGTGGTCGCGCCCGATGACAACCGGATGTCCCGGATCGCCGCCGTAGGTGGCGCGAGCCAGCGCGGACGCCGTGCCGTATGGGAGCAGCCGAGCCACGACCGACGCCCCGACATCGGGCAGATCGACCAGGTGAATCATGGCCGCGTGGTATGACGACGGTCTGAGCTCCCGCAAGCCCGCCGCTAGTGATGCGCT
>Ga0209487_1001814_pt1 | contig 17709 bp, 8 predicted proteins | sample Poulit2012_FD_187524 | JGI IMG/M metagenome (GOLD analysis project Ga0209487, IMG submission 187524) | Agricultural soil microbial communities from Georgia to study Nitrogen management - Poultry litter 2012 (SPAdes) (version 2) | ecosystem: Environmental > Terrestrial > Soil > Agricultural land...
TCTGACGAAGCGTGGGCCCGGGTGCGCCGGCTGACTGACCATGCGGGCAAGTCGGTCAGCGAAGCCGGTCCCGCCACTCCCGTTCAGGTGCTCGGTTTCAGCCAGCAGCCTGTCGCTGGCGACAGCGTCATCTCCGTCGAGGATGAGGCGACTGCCAAGCAGCTGAGCAGTGAGCGCGAAGAGGAACGCAAGGAAGCGGAGCGCGGGGAGATCGGCCGCAAGAACATCACCCTGGCTGACCTGTTCGGCCAGTCCAAGGCGGTCACCCTCAACATCATCCTCCGCGCCGACACCCAGGGCTCACTCGAGGCGCTGCGCGGCGTACTGGAGAAGGAAGCCGAAGGCGTCGAGGAAGTCGAACTGAACATCATGCTGGCCGAGGTCGGTGCTCCGACCGAAAGCGACCTGCTGCTCGCCAGCACCGCTGACGCCACCGTGTTCGCCTTCGGCGTCAACCCACCCGGAAGCGTCATCAAGTCGGCTGAACGGCAGGGCATCCCCCTGCGCACGTACCGCATCATCTACCAGCTGATCGAAGACGTTCAGCGCATGATCCGCGGTCAGATCGAACCTGAGTACGAGGAACAGGTCATCGGCCACGCCACCGTCCGCCAGGTCATCCGTGTCCCGCGCGAAGGCAACATCGCCGGATCGTACGTCACCGACGGAGTCATCCGCCGTGGCGCCCGGGCGCGGGTATCCCGTGACGGCCGCGAGGTGTACAAGGGCAGCATCGCCGGCCTGCGCCGCTTCAAGGACGACGTCCGCGAGGTCGGTACCGGCCTGGAGTGCGGCATCCTGCTGCAGAACTACGACAACATCCAGGAGAACGACATCATCGAGGCGTACGAGATGGTGGAGGTGCCGGTCTGACATGACGAACACCACCAGTCACAGGGGCGTTACAATCGGGCTCGTGAAAACCGCAGCCCCCAGGAGTAACTCATGAACCAACGCACCGTAATGGGCGTATTCCTGCTCGGCCTCATCGGCCTGGCAGTCGCCTACATCTGGCAGCCCTGGAACCAGGACGAGAGCAGCCTGAAGCTCGGTCTGGACCTTCAGGGCGGCCTGCGGGTCGTGCTCGAAGCAGACGGACCTGTGCCAGAGACCGAGCAGCTGCAGGCAGCCCGCAACGTGATCGAACACCGGGTGAACGAGTTCGGCGTGTCCGAACCGCTGATCCAGACGAGCGGCAACAACCGCATCATCGTTGAGTTCCCCGGTCTGACCAGCGACCAGCAGGACCGGGCCCTCGACCTCATCGGCCAGCAGGCCCAGCTCGAGTTCCGGCTCGTCCGGCCCGGCCGCTTCGATCCGCTGACCATTGCCGACCTCGAGGAAGTCGCCTTCACCGGTGAGGTGATCAGCAACGCCAGCGCCGCCTACAACAGCATGCCGGGAGCGCAGATCGGACCGATGGTCACCTTCGAGATCCGCGGCAGCGACCAGCAGGCGTTCGGCAACTTCACCGGCAGTAACCTGGGCCGGCGCATGGCGATCGTCATGGACGGTCAGGTCATCACCGCTCCGCAGCTGAATGGCCGCATCAGCGATTCCGGTCAGATCACCGGTATCGGCAGCCTGCCTGAAGCCTCGGACCTGGCGCTCGTACTGCGCAGCGGTTCACTGCCGTTCAACCTGAACGTGGAAGAGGTCCGCTCCATCGGACCGACACTCGGCCGTGACTCGATCCAGGCCGGCACCATCGCCGGTGTGGTCGGCGCTGGCCTGGTCATAGTCGCGGTCCTCGCGATATACGGGCCGCTGTTCGGCGGAGTCCTCTCGCTCGGCCTGCTGATCGCGGCGCTGTTCATCTTCGGCATCCTCGCCGGCCTCAACGCCGCCCTGACGCTGCCCGGCATCGGTGGCCTGGTGCTCACCCTCGGCGCGGCCATCGACGGTAACGTCATCCAGTTCGAGCGCATCAAGGAACTGCTGCGTGAAGGCAAGAGCCTGCGCGTATCGATGAAACAGGGCTTCGCGACCTCCGTTCCAGTCATCCTGGACGCCAACATCACCTCGCTCATCGCCGCCCTGACCCTGTACCAGTACACGACCGGACCCGTTCGCGGATTCGCGATCGTCCTCGGTATCGGCCTCATCGCCAGCGTGTTCGTCAACATCGTGGTGGTGCCCTACATCCTGAACCTGATCACCCAGCGGGGCGGCCGCCACTTCATGAGGCTCGGCCGGCCGGCACCGAACTTGCCGTTCCTGGCCGTCTCCCGGCGCGGCATGCCGGTCATCATCCTGCTCGTCGTCGGTTCTGCGGCACTGCTGATCTTCAAGCCGCTGTCACTCAGCACTGACTTCACCGGCGGCATCAACGCCGTTTACGAGGTGCCTGAAGGCGTGACCGTCGCGGACGTGCGCAGTTCCGTGGCTGAGCTTGAATCCGAGGTGGCCGGCTCGGCCGTCATCTTCGACATCGAAGCAAACGATCCGGACGTGCATCATGTCGGCGTACGCATCGGTGCCGGCACTGACGGAGCGGTTGACACCAACCTGCCGACCCAGCTGGCGACCGTCCTCAACGCGGAACTGATCAGCGCTGACGTCGTCGGCCCGTCAGTAGGCGCCTCCCTGCGGAGCGGTGCGATCATGGCGGTCATCGTCGCCCTGGTGCTCATCCTCGGTTACACCGCCTGGCGCTTCTGGCCCAACTGGATCCTGGGCGTCGGCACCACGCTGTCGACCGGTCATGACGTGCTGCTTACCCTGGCCATCCTGTCGCTGTTCAACATCGAGTTCTCGATCCCGGTGCTGGCTGCGCTGCTGTTCGTCGTCGGTTACTCGCTGAACGACTCGATCGTAATCTCCGACCGCATTCGTGAGAACGTCGGGGCCACCAGGCACCTGGGTTACGCCGAGATCGTCAACAACGCGATCAACCAGACGCTGTCGCGCACGATCCTCACCTCCTCGACCACGCTGCTGCCGGTACTGGCGCTGCTGCTGTTCGGTGGCCCGGTACTGCGGGGCTTCTCGGTAGTCATGCTCTGTGGCGTGATCATCGGATCGCTGTCGAGCGTGTTCATCCTGGGGCCGTTGCTCGTCTACTTCAGGCAGTGGCAGGGCAACCGGAGCAGGGCAAGCCGCAAGGTCGCTGGCAGCAAAGCCAACGCCTGAGCAGTAGAACGTTGACGGGAGCCCTGTGATCAAGGGCTCCCGTTCTGCATTGAGTGGAGCTGAATGGAAGCAATGCGCGAAGCCGCACTAGAACAGATCGCTGCCGCGGCTGACCAGCGGCAGCTGCAGGAACTCAGGGTCCGCTACCTCGGCCGCAAAGGCGAGCTGACTGCCCAGCTGAAGTTACTGGGCCAGATGGCGCCGGAGCAGCGGCGTGAAGCCGGTGCCCGCATCAACGCTTTGCGGGACGAACTCGAAGCCGCATTCCTGAACCGCCGGCAGGAACTGGAGCAGCAGGAGCTCAACGAACGGCTCGCTGCCGAACGGGTCGACCTGACCCTGCCGGGCATGAGTTTCCACACCGGCGGGGAGCACCTGCTTACCCGTGTGACCAACCGGCTGCTGGACGTGTTCATCTCACTCGGCTACGAGGTGGTCACCGGCCCGGAGCTGGAGACCGACTGGTACAACTTCGAATCGCTGAACTTCCCGCCTGAGCACCCGGCGCGGGACCTGCAGGACACGTTCTGGACCGAGGATGGCCGGCTGCTGCGTACGCACACCAGCCCCGTGCAGTCGCGGTACCTGGAGAGCCACCGGCCGCCGTTCAAGATCGTCGCGCCCGGCAAGGTGTTCCGTAACGAAGCGACCGACACGACCCACGAGGCGCAGTTCCATCAGCTGGAGGCGCTCGTCGTCGGTGAACGCATCACCATGGGCGATCTCAAGGGCGCCATCGATGAGATGGCCGCGGCCCTGTTCGGACCGGAGACGCGTACGAGACTGCAGCCGAGCTACTTCCCCTTCGTCGAGCCAGGCGCCGAGTTCGCCATCTACTGGACCCATCCCCGGACCGGCCGGGAAGAATGGCTGGAGCTCGGTGGCTGCGGCATGGTTCACCCGAACGTGTTCCGCGCGGCCGGCCTCGAGAACGTCACCGGCTTCGCGTTCGGTTTCGGCATCGAACGGCTGGCGATGGTGCCGTACGGCATCACTGACATCCGCTACTTCGCTCAGGGCGACATGCGGGTGATGAAGCAGTTCCGGGGCGACCTGTGAACGTTCCTTACAGCTGGCTGAGTGAGTTCCTGCCCGGGCTGCCGCCGGTGGGGGAGACCGCCGACGTGCTCAGCTCCATCGGTCTGGCGGCCGAAGCGGTCCATGATTACCCCGGGGCACCGTCAGGCGTGGTCGTCGCCCGCATCACGGAACTCGAGCCGATCGAAGGCTCTGAGCAGCTGCAGAAGGCGGTCATCGATGCCGGTGGCGAAAGCTGGCAGGTCGCGACCGGCGCTCCGGACGTAAGGACCGGAATGCTGGTGGCGTTCGCGCCACCCGGGACCTGGTTGCCGGGACTGCCGGACGCGATCGCCGTGCGGGTGATGGCCGGCATCGAGAGCCAGGGCATGCTGTGCAGCGCCCGGGAGCTGGGCCTGTTCGATCACGCGGCGGGTCTGCTGGAACTGCCGCACGAATGCGAACCGGGCCAGCAGCTGAGCGAACTGTGGCCAGCTGACAGCATCATCGAACTTGAGCTCACCCCTAACCGCGCTGACGCCTTCAGCATCCTGGGTGTCGCCCGGGACCTGGCTGCCAAGCTGGGCCTGGAGCTGCAGCTGCCGTTCAGTCTTGACCTGCCAGCCGCAGTTGAAGGCAGCGCGGCGGGCGTGAGCATCGAAGTGTCGGACCCGGAAGCCTCACCGCTGTTCACTCTGCGCCGCATCACGGACCTCAAAGTGAAGCCCAGCCCCGTCTGGCTGCAGCGCCGCCTGGCGATGCTCGGTCTGCGTCCCCGCAACAACGTCATCGACGTGACCAACTACGTCAACTTCGAACTGGGTCAGCCCTCACACGCTTATGACCTGCGCGCCCTGGAGGGCGGCAACATGCAGGTCAGGCGCGCCCGGGATGGAGAGCCGCTGGTCACGCTCAATGATGATGAACTGAGCCTGAGCAGTTCTGACCTGGTCATCGGCACCGGAGGCAGGGCGATCGGCCTGGCCGGCGTCATCGGCGGGCAGTCCGACAGTGTGCGTCCGGACACGACCGAAGTCGCGCTGGAGGTCGCCCATTTCGAGCCGGTCACGGTGCGCCGCACCGCCCGCAGGTACGGCCTGCATACGGACGCGCATTACCGCTTCGAGCGGGGTGTCGATCCGAACCTGCCGTTCAGGGCCTCCGCGCGCATCAGCGACCTGCTCGCCTCGCTCGCCGGTGGTCAGCCGGCGGCTGAGGTCGCTTACCGCGGCTCCGAGCAGGAACCCTCAGCAGTGGCGTTCCGGCCGGAACGCGTCGCTTTCCTCACCGGCGTGGAGGTTGACCCGGATGAGCAGGAGCGTCTCCTCAGCGCACTGGGCTGCAGCGTCGACCGCGGGACTCACCCCTGGCAGGTGACCGTTCCGAGCTGGCGTTTCGATCTGGCCATCGAAGAAGACCTGATCGAGGAGATCATCCGCCTGTACGGCTTCGAACACATCGAGGCGACCCGGCCGCATCTGGATTTCACGCCTCCCCAGACTGACCCGACTCACCGGAGGCTGCGCGCAGCGCTGGCTGCAGGCGGTTTCCAGGAGCTGATCTCCTACGTGTTCACCAGTGACGGCGAACTCGAACGCAACCGAGCGCCCGGCGCGACAGTCAGGCTGAGCGACCCCCAGGGTCAGGAGCGTTCCGTCCTGCGGACCGCCCTGTTCCCAAGTCTGCTCGCTGCTGCGGCCAACAACCGGGACCGTTCAAGGCTCGCGCTGTTCGAGATCGGACATGTCTTCCTGGAGCAGGAGACCGAGCGGCTTGCCCTGCTGCTCACCGGTGACTGGCTGAGGTCGGACTGGCAGCGCAGCGTGGTCAGCACCGATGCGTTCGTACTCAAAGGAATCCTCGAACGGCTCGCAAACAGTCTCGGCGCCAGCCTGGAACTGAGCAACCGTGAGCATCCGCCGCTGCATCCGGGCGTGAGTGCCACGGTCCGCTGGAACGGCCGTGAGATCGGTTTCCTGGGCCAGCTGCACCCGGAGATCGCGGCCCGGCACGAACTGCCTGATACATTCATCGCTGAACTGGACCTGCCGCTTGACGGACAGCCGCTGCGCTTCAGCGAGCCGGGCCGCCAGGAACGCGTCGAGCGTGACCTGGCCCTCATCACCGGCCGGGACGTGAGCTTCTCCCAGCTGCGGCAGCTGCTTGCACCTGTCGCCGGTGAGTTCCTCGAATCGCTCGTGCCTTTCGACGTGTACCGCGGTGAACGCATCGGTGAGGGACGCCAGAGCATCGCGCTGCGCTTCACCTTCAGGCACCCGGAGCGGGCGCTGACCGACACGGAAGTGAACAGCGTGATGACGGATGTCATAAGCACCGCTGAAGGCGCAGGCTATGATGTCCGCGACAGATGACCTGGCTTGACGCTGCTCTCGTGATCCTCGTACTGGCCGTGGCGGCGCTCATCACTGAGCGCCGCTGGGCCGGAGTGGTCATGGCCGGCGCCGGCCTGCTGCTGCTCGGTCCGCTGCTCAGGCTCAGCAGCGTCAGTCCGCTGCTGGCGCTGCTGGTGGCAGTGGCCGCCGGCCTGCTGCTGGCGGTGCTGTGCGCGAAACTGATCAGAAATCAGCAGGACGCGCTGCCCGGCCTGCTCGCCGGCGGCGTCACCGGCCTGGCCTTCGCAGCTGCGCTCCTGCTGGCCATCGTCACCAGCCTGCCGGTGGAACTGAACCCTGACAACACGGTGAGTTACCCGCCGCAGAACCTGCCGCCTGCACTGCACTCAGCGGTCAACAGCTCGCCGCTCTTCCGCTACGGCCGCACCGTCACTCTGCAGCCGTTGCTTGGCCCCGCTGCAGAGCAGCCGCTGACTGAGTTCCTGCACGACTGGTTCATCCCGGTCGATCCCTGGCTGGTCAACTGAGCAGAAGTCAGCTCAGATCGTGCCGCGTGAGCTGAGGAACCAGTACACTGCAGCCGCCACCAGTGCGTACAGACCCCATTTCAGGTACTTGCTGCCGCTGCCGCCGGTTACGCGCCTGGTCATCTTGCCGAGCTGCTCACGGGCTTCGGCCTGCTCGAAGCGCTGCTGCGCCCGCTGACCGGCCTTGAGCGCGGAGATGCTTTTCGCGATGTTGCCCTTCTTGCGCCAGGCGACACCGAGGTTGTGATGGGCGTTCGGGAAATCGCCGTTCAGGTTGATCGCCCGCTGGTAGTAAGCTATCGCCCCATCGAGGTCGCCGGCTTCAAGGGCGGCGTTACCCAGGTTGGTCACCGCGCGGTAATGCTTGGGATCGACCTCCAGGCAGCGGTCGAACTCCGCCCGTGCGGCCTCGAAGTCGCCTTCGAATATGAGGGCGGTGCCGCGGATGTTGCACACTTCTGCACTGAACAGGGGATGCCGGGCCCGGGCGATGATCTCGCTTACCGCCGTAGTGTCGCGTTCGTCAAGCGCGGCGCTCGCCTCGCGCAGTGCACTGAAGCTGGTTTCGAAGCCTGCCCAGTCGAACCAGTCAGGGCGGTGCTCGATCCTGGCCAGGGCACGTTCGGCCCGGTTGTAAGCCTTGGCCTTCACCAGTGAGATGACGTCATGCAGGTCTTCCAGGACCGCCTGAACGCCGCTCTCTTCGGGGCCGAAGCGCAGGTAGTTGCTGAGGGCCGCTTCCAGTTCTCCGTTCAGCAGGAACTCGCGCCAGCTGAGCTGCACGGCTCCTGCGTTGCTGGGGTTGACAGGTGTTCCACTCATGCTCACTGGTCAAGGATACCCGAGTACAGCGTGCTGTAGCGTCGGGCGGAACGGTCCCACGAGAAGTCTTTCGCCATGGCGGCCTTCTGCATCTCCCTGAACCGTTCCGTGCCGTAGAGGCTGGCAGCCAGCTCAGCGCTGCCCAGCAGGCTCCAGGCGGCGGCATGGTCGAACAGGAAGCCCGTCTGCAGGTGATCGACCGTGTCGATGAGTCCACCGGTCGCCCTGACGAGCGGCAGCGTGCCGTAACGCATGGCGATCAGCTGGTTCAGGCCGCACGGTTCGAAGCGGCTCGGCATCACCAGCAGGTCAGCTGCCGCGTAGATGAGGTGAGCCAGCGACTCGTTGAAGCCGCGGTGGAAGGCGAGCCGGCTCTCCTGCGCAGCGGCCTGCTCCAGCTGGAGCTCGAGCCCCGGGTCGCCGCTGCCCAGCACCATCACACTGAAACCCAACTGCAGCAGCCCCGGTACTGCATCGAGCAGCACGTCGATGCCCTTCTGGTCCGACAGCCGCGATACCGCCGTGAGCAGCGGCCGGTCAGCGGGGAGGCTGTAGCGCTGCGTCAGCTCGGCCCTGGCAGCTGCCTTGCCTGCAGTCACAGTCGCTGCATCGTAGGGCCGCGGCAGGGCACGGTCAGCAGCGGGGTTCCATACGTCGGTATCGAGGCCATTGAGCACCCCGCTGAAGCGCCCTGCGGCAGCCAGTGTCCGGAAGCCCGTGTGAAGCCCGTGGCCCCAGGCGGCGTCCTGCACCTCGCGGGCGTAGGTGGGACTGACCGTGTTGACGAGCGCAGCGGAACCGATACCGCCCTGCAGGGCGTTGGCGCGGCCCAGCCGGTTCAGCCACGTGTCACGCGCTTCCCGCGGCAGGCGCAGCCACCAGATCGTCTCGTCGAGTTCCGCCTCACCCTGGAACTGGACGTTGTGGACGCTCAGCAGGCTCTTCAGTCCACTGAACCCCGCTGGCAGGTGCCAGCCGTCAGTGAGCACCAGCGCGGTCAGCGCCGTATGCCAGTCGTTGAGGTGGAACAGGTCCGGCTGGAAGCCCAGCCGCGCCGCCGCCTGCGGCAAAGCACGGCTGAACAGGGCGAAGCGCCTGACGTCGTCCTGATAGCCGTACAGCTGCTCACGGCTGAACAGCGGGTTGCCGATGAACGCGAAACGCACCCCGTCCCGTTCGAGCGTGCCGATACCGGCAGGTTCGAAGCGGCCATCGAAGGGCACCGCTATGTCACCGATCCAGTACGGATCTGCGTTCAGATCCCGGTACCAGGGGCTGATGACCAGCAGTTCATGACCGAGCCGGCTCAGTGCCGCGGGCAGCGCGCCGGCAACATCAGCAAGACCTCCTGTCTTGCTGAACGGGTACACCTCGCTGCTCGCGAACACCACTTTCATTCCCGGGAGTATAGCAGCGGCCGCTGGCGCCCGATTACGCTTCCGGCGGCATGTTGGGCTTATACTGCGGCGTGCAACCGGCTCCTTGGGAGGACAGATGAAGCGCAGATGGATTTTCGCGGCCGTGCTCGCGCTGGCCGCCTCAGTCATGTTCGTGAACGCACAGTTCTCGCGTGACTTCACCAACGAATTTTTGGAAACACCCGCGGCAAGGGCTCTCATCCAGTCCTTCGGCGCGCTCAAGTCAGGTTACCTCGACGATGTCGATGATGACGTGCTGATCGAAGGGGCCATCGAAGGCATGCTCGGCGCCCTTGAAGACCCGTATACGTATTACAAGACGCCTGACGCTGCTGCCCGGGACATGCAGGACCAGAGCGGTTCGTTCGAAGGCATCGGAGCGGTGCTCACCTCACGTGACCGGGTGACGAACAAGGGTGTCGAGGTGCTGCAGGTGTACAGCGGTGGACCTGCTTCCGAGGCGGGCGTGCAGCGGGGTGACATGTTCGTCGAGGTCGACGGCATCGACGTAAGCGAGATGACGCCCAGCGAAGTCGCTGATCTGGTGCGCGGCCCCGGCGGCACCGTAGTGGAGCTGCTGCTGCGCCGGCCCGGCCAGGAGGAACTGGTCAGCTTCGCCATCACCCGCGGCACGATCCAGATCGTCAGCGTCGAATCAGCACTGCTTGAAGACGGGGTCGGCTACGTCGCCCTGACCACGTTCGCCAACCGGCTGGTGACCGAACAGATGGTCGCTGCCATCGACGAGCTGATCGCTGACGGCGCCACCTCACTCGTTCTCGACCTTCGTGACAACTCCGGTGGTTTCCTCGACCAGGGCATCCTGGTCGCTGACGCCTTCCTGCGCTCAGGTGACATCGTCTTCCAGCGCTCACGCGGAGTGACCCAGCGTATCGCCAGTGCCGATGCGGCAGGGTACGACCTGCCGATGGTCGTGCTGGTGAACGCCAACTCGGCTTCGGCCAGCGAGATCGTAGCGGGTGCCCTGCAGGAGAACGGCCGCGCACTCGTGGTCGGTGAGCAGACCTTCGGCAAAGGCGTCGCCCAGAACGTGCTGCCGCTCAGCAACGGCGGTCAGCTCATCTACATGAGCTTCGAGTGGCTGACTCCGGAGCGGCGCAGCATCAGCGCCCATGGCATCACTCCGGATGTCGAGGCGTTCGATGACCGCTACCCGCAGGTGATCGCCGCAGAAGGACGGGGCGCCCGCCCCGGTCAGCTGGTCGAGATCGTCGTCGACGGCGAGGTGCTGGGCAGCGCCACCGCTGATGATGACGGTGAGTTCGTCCTTTACACCCTCTCGGAATCCCGTCCGCCCAGCGCGGTACAGGGCGAGGCCCAGCTTGATCTGGAACATGACTCCGCGCTGAACCGTGCAGTCGAGGTACTGCTGGAACAGGTGGTACAGGCAGTTAACTGAGGAAAGACTGCCGCAGGGCAGATCGTGACTTGCAGGCGGCCGCCTGGTCTCAGGGGAGTATCTTTTCCCACGACCCGGCGGCCGCCTTCGCGTCAGCCGTTACGGGGCCCGGCTGAACGGATGTCATCACTGACCGTGTCACCGAAACGGCGGAAGTTATCGGCGAACATGTCGGCGAGGCTCTTCGCCTGCTGCTCGTACGCAGCCGGGTCAGCCCAGGTGCGCACCGGATCGAGCAGGTCGGCGGGCACATCCGGGCAGCTGAGTGGCATCGCCACCCTGAACATCGGGTGCTCAGCGTACTCCACCTCGTCGAGCTGACCGGCCAGCGCAGCGTTGATCATGGCGCGCGTGTAGCGCAGCTTGATGCGACTGCCGGTGCCGTAAGGCCCGCCGGTCCAGCCGGTGTTGACCAGCCAGACGTTCACGTCATGCTGCCTGAGGCGGCTGCCCAGCAGTTCAGCGTACTCGACCGGCGGGCGCGGCATGAACGGCGCCCCGAAGCAGGCGCTGAACGTCGCCACCGGCTCGGTAATCCCGCGTTCCGTGCCAGCCACCTTGGCGGTGTAACCCGACAGGAAGTGGTACATCGCCTGGTCAGGATCGAGCCGGCTGATCGGTGGCAGCACCCCGAACGCGTCAGCGGTCAGGAAGATGATGTTGCGGGGATGTGGCCCATGGCCGGTCGGGCTGGCGTTGGGGATGAACTCGATCGGGTAAGCGGCACGGGTGTTCTCCGTGCGGCTGCTGTCGTCGAGATCGACCTCACGGGTGCCGGGGTGGAACGCCACGTTCTCGAGCACGGTTCCGAAACGGCGGGTCACGTTGAAGATCGCGGGCTCTGCCTTCGGATCCAGACGGATGATCTTCGCGTAACAGCCGCCTTCGAAGTTGAACACCCCTTCCTGCGACCAGCCATGCTCGTCATCACCGATCAGCTGCCGCTCCGGGTCAGCGGACAGGGTCGTCTTGCCGGTGCCGCTCAGCCCGAAGAACAGCGCGGTGTCACCGGCTTTGCCTTGGTTCGCGGAACAGTGCATCGGCATGACACCACGGTCGGGCAGTTCGAAATTCATGGCGGAGAAGATGCCCTTCTTGATCTCGCCGGCGTATTCGGTATTGGCGATGAGGATAGTGCGGTCAGAGAAGTTCAGCACGACCGCGGTGTCGCTGCGTACCCCGTGCCGTTCCGGGTCGGCCTTGAAGCCCGGCAGGTCGATGACGGTCCAGCGCTGCGCACCGTCCGCCGCGCTGCCGTCCCGTACGAACATCGTCCGGGCGAACAGGCTGTGCCAGGCGTACTCCGTATAGACCCGCACCGGCAGCTGGAACCGCTCGTCCTGGCCCACATGCAGGTCCTGCCGGAACAGCCGCCGGCCCTGCACCCAGTTGAGCATGTCGTCTTTCAGCCGCCCGTAATGCTCCTGGCTGAGCGGCTGGTTGATGCTGCCCCAGTCCACGCTGTTCTCGGTCAGTGCGTCACGCACCACGAACTTGTCCTGAGGGGAGCGGCCCGTGAACCTGCCGGTATCGACGACCAGCGCGCCGTGCTCGGCGAGCACGCCTTCCGTGCCCTGCAGGGCATGCTCGTAAAGCCTGGCTGTGGTGGCGTTCAGAGTCAGGTCGCCCAGCCCTGTTTCCAGACCGGTGCGTTCATCGCTTGGCTTCATGGGATCCGTTACCTCCGCTCGGTAATCGCTGCCATGTTACCAGCGCCAGGTGACCCCGAACCGGAACTGCTGTTCTACTCCTGACACGTCGAAAGCAGCCTCGATTGTGGTAGAGGGGTTCAGATCGTAAAGCACTCCCAGGCTGAGCTGCGCCACCGGATCAAGGTCGGGCACTTCCGGAAGGTTCAGGCTGCCAGCAAGGTCAAGCACGACAGGTCCCAGGGCGTAGCGGATGCCCACCTCGTTGCTGAAAGCGTACAGGCCGTCAGGGTCATCGAACGCACTTACCCGGTAAGTGGCGAACACCTCGTCGGAGACGTAGCCACCGAAGCGCAGCGAGATGCCGAACTGCGGGTCGGCACCATCGCCGGTCAGCAGGGTACTGAGCGCAGTGCTGCGGATCTCGACCAGGTCGAGGCTGAGAGCCTCACTCAGCGCCCGCTGCAGCTCGGAGAGCAGCAGCAGGTCCAGCGCGGTGTCCAGAGCCCCCTGCGCTACCAGCGGTGCGAGGCCCGCGTCACCGGCGATTCCCCCGAGTTCCGCCCGACCCAGGGTCAGCAGCGCGAGCAGCTCGTCCTCAGTCAGCGGCCTCGGTCCGCCTCGCGCGCCGTTACCCCGGCTGTCCTGCACGATGACGTTGCTGCTCAGCTGCGGGTCCAGGTCAAGACTGACGCCGGTAACGGGATCAGGTTCGACCGTTCCCGCGAAGCTGAGGGTCACCAGTGCGCTGCCATCACCCGGAGCGATGACCTGCAGGTCCGAGCCGGCCGGCAGGAGCCGGTTTCGGTCGAAGCTGGCGGTGGCGGTCAGCCGCACCTCCGGGTACAGTCCCCGGGTGACGTCGAACAGTGCTGCGGCTTCCTGGAGTTCGAAGGAACGGCCCGCGAACTGGAACGTTCCCCGGAGGGCGTCAGCCCGGCCCGACAGCAACGGTTCAGCCAGGGTTCCGCTGACGGTGAGGCTGCCGCCCAGCTCTGCGGTGCCGAACGATTCCGCCAGCCGCAAGCGCGCGGGTGCGTCGATACGTAAGTCATTGAAACGCAACCGCGGACTCACGGCCGCCGGTCCGGGGCTGCCGGCGGAAGCAGCCGTTCCGCGGCTCAGCGCGAGGGTGCTCTCGTGCAGCACTACGTTGCCGGCCAGCTCAAGTTCATCCTGGTACGAAAGGTTCAGGTCGGCATCGAGCAGGCTGTCCAGAAGGAAGATGTCCGGCAGGTCGACGTTCAGGTTGCTGCCCACGATGTTCAGGTCGAGCGGCGCCAGACTGCCACTTACGCTCAGCGGGTTGCCCAGGCTTGCTGTCACGTCAGCGAGCAGAGGAGCTCCGGGGTCGTCCGCGGCACTGTGGATGCGCCCGTCGATGTCCGCGAGCTGACCGATGAACGGCAGCACCAGACTGCCGGCGAAGCGGAAGTCGGTGCCGGCCGCAGCGAGCGGACTGAGCGAGATCTTGCTGTGGCCCGACAGGTTCAGGGCGCCCTGGATCGGATCGGTTGCCAGCAGGGTGGCGCTCGCACTCAGGTCGTTCTGCTCCAATCTGAGGAGTACCTCCTCGAGGCGGTAGGAGATGCCGGCAACCACGAAATCCAGCTCCCTGCTCTCAAGGCTGACCTGGGGTTCAGTGAGCGTGCCGCTGGCCTGCAGGCTCAATGAACCCTGCGCTTCGACCTGCAGGCGGTTGAGGACCGGGATGAGGCCCAGCAGCGGACCGAAATCGGCGTTGTTCGCTACCAGGCTGAAGTCAAGCAGGTCCTGCCGTACCAGACCCCCGGCTTCCCAGGTCCCGGCGCCGCTGAAGCTGGCTTCACTCACCTCGAACTGTCCGTTGCCGAGCCGCATGCTTACGTTGCCGGTGGTGACGATGCCGCTGCGCTCGAGCCTCACCTGTTCGGTGGCGACCCGGAACTCGCTGTCCTGGAGCCTGCCGGGCGGGACGGTGAAGCGGGCCACTCCGGTCACTTCAGCCAGCACGTCCAGCGGGCCGGCGGCCGCCGAAGCGATCGTGTGCAGCGGGAACCGCCGCAGCTCCAGCAGGCCGGACAGCACGCCGTCACCGTAATCGACCGTCATGGGGCTGCCGGCGATGCTTCCCGCCACAGCCAGGCTGCGGGGGCTGCCGCTGATGATGACCTCAAGCGGCAGGGGCGAGCCGGCAGCGTTCAGGCCACTGGAAACCATGTTGCCCGCGATCACTCCGTCGCGGTACTGCACGACCGCAGTCAGGCTTCCGCTGAGCGCGGGAGCCCAGCGTGCCACGGCAGGCAGCTGTGACAGCTCGATCGCTCCCATCCGGAGCTCAAGCTCGCCGCTTTGCGAGCCTGAGCCGGTGAGCAGCCCGCCGACATCCCAGTTTCCGCTCAGCGTCAGCCGCCCGTCAGCCACCAGCAGCGCCACCTGGCCGGCAGCCTGACCGCCCTGGAGACTCACGTCCGCGTCGACGGTGCCCCGGATCCCACCGGGCCCGTCGAACAGGACCAGACCGGCTGAGGACAGCTGGCCGCTCACACCGTCTGCAGCACTGAAGTCCAGCGCGACGTCAGCGGTCCCGTCGCCGGACTGCAGCTGCGCCCTGACAGACCCCGAGCCGGTGGCCGGCACGTACTCCCCGTCTATCTCACCGAGGCCGCTCACCGACCTGAGGAAGAAGCGCTCACCGCTGCCGGACAGGGTGAACGGAACCGGGCCTTCAGCCAGGGCCGGTATATCTGTCAGCAGGCCCTCAGCCGGTGTGAGTTGCGCCATGAGCCGCGATTCGCCGGTGAGCCGCAGCTGACCCGTCGCTTCGAGGCTGAACAGCCTGTGGTCGAGACCGAACCCCTGAAACTCCACCGCTCCCGCCAGCAGCAGGAGCCGCAGCTCGCCGAACGTGTCGTCAAGCCCACCCAGCTCGATACCTTCCTCGAACTGAGCGAGCAGCTGTTCAAGGCTGCCTGCCCTGAAGTCACCGGAGACAGCCAGGCCAGGCAGTGGCGGAAGCTCAACCAGCACCGCGGCGGAGCCGCCATCGGCGCTCGCTTCCAGCGTGAGCTGAGCGGTGTTGCCCGGGAGGTGAAGGCGGCCGCTGGCGAGCAGCTCACGGCGCAGAGCCGGTCCGCCCGCCGTAGCCTGGGCCAGCCGGAAGGTCCGCCCGTCCGGGCCCTTGACCCGCAGTTCCGGCTGCGGGTAAAGACTGCCGCGCAGTTCAACTGTGCCACCCAGGGCGGGGTCGGTGAACTGCTGCCGGAAGGCCAGCAGATCAGGCCCCAGTTCCAGGTTCCCGTCGCCGTTGATGCCGAACAGGCTGGAATCGGTGTCCAGGTCCAGGCGCGGTGCGTCAAGCGGGCCGCTGAGGCTGCCCTGGCCGTTCACGCTGATGCCGCCGTAGTTCAGTTCGTTAAGGTTGACACTGCCGTGCCAGTCACCGCCGGCAAGCTGTGCGTTGAGACTGGCGGTACCGCCGAGCAGGCCGAACAGGGAGCTCAGGGTGAGCCCGGCTGGAGATATGCGGGCAGCGGCGGTACCAAGCACCGTCTGATCCAGCAGCCGTCCAGCCAGTGACGCGTCGAGCATCCCTGAAGACAGGTCGCCGGAACCGGACGCCACTACGTTCAGGTCGTCAGCCAGGTCGACCGTCAGCCGGCTGAGCTGCCAGTTCCCGTTCAGCAGCAGCCGGCCCGCCAGCCGGTCACCACTGAGCTGCAGCCCGGTACCGGCAGCAGTGCTCCCCAGACTGACGGAGCCGAGTTCGACACCAAATAAGTTCAGGTCAGCGAGCGTACCGGCTACGTCCAGCTGTCCACCTGCAAGCACGGCTTCGGCGCTCACCGTACCTCCGAGCTGCTCATGCAGGGGCGCCAGGTCACCCTGCAGCTGCAGCCGTCTGTCTCCCGGGTTCAGCTCAAGCTGCCAGCCGCGCCAGTCATCACGGCCGGACAGTACGACAGTACCGTCCTCGTCTGTCGCCAGGGTGAAGAACCCGCCGGGCAGGCTGAGGATTCCTGCCGCCGACAGGCCAGCAGCGGCTGAGCTGCTCACCGTCAGGTCGCTGTCCAGCGGACCGAGCGTCAGCCCGCTCACCAGACGGAACGATTCAGCAGCGGGCTGCCATGACAGTTCAAGCACATCACCGGTCGCCGGATCAGCCAGGTCTGCCTCCAGCTGGGGAGCAGCCGTCGTGCCGCTCAGCTGAACTGTCCCAGCCAGAGCGAAGCTGTCGAGCACGCTGACTGCGGACAGGCTCAGGACACCGTCAAGCTCGCCAGCTGTGAGACCAGGCCGCCAGCCGCTCAGGCGGAGCTGACCTTCAGCCAGCCCTCCGCTTCCGAAGCTGTCGTGAACGTCAGCCAGCGCGAGCCTGACATCGAGATCCAGGTCGAGTACACCATCGGTGAAGTCCAGGAACGCGTCCACTTCGCTCACTGCAGTGCTGAGCGTGGCGTCAGTTTCCAGGCTGAGGCTGCCGGGGGACCTGAGGCTGCCGCTGGCGCGGGCGCTGGCGTCGATGACGCCTGGCAGTTCTCCGGCAAGTCCGGCCAGGGGGAAGCCACTGAGCGTGCCGCTCGCGCTGAAGGTGTCCCAGTCACTCACTGCGCTCAGTTCAAGCCGGTCACCGGTCAGACTGAGCCGGCTGCCAGCAGCAGAGGCACTCAGCTGGCCGGCTGCCAGGAACGTTCCGGACAGCTCCAGGTCAGCCTCGTAGCGTGGGTCAGTCAAAGCACCGGCCAGCCTGCCGCTGCCCTGCAGCTGCAGCCCGCCGGGTACGGGCACTGCTTCAGGCAGCAGGTCAGCCAGTACGGCCTCGAACTGCAGCGTGCCATCGAGACCGCTGCTGAGCAGTGGCTGCCAGGCGAGCTGCCCAGAAGCCTCGGCCAATGCCGAGCCGTCCAGACCGTCAAGCACAGTCAGGACGAGCTGGAGATCACCTGCGGGGTTGGCGGAGAGCCGCACCCGCCAGTCGAGCGGCTGGGAGCCGGGCAGGAGAGTTCCGTTCAGCTCCAGTTCACCGCTGAAGCCGCTGCTGGCCGCCCAGTCAAGACCCGCTGCGGGCGCGGCGTCGCTGTTCAGTGAGAGTGTGAGCCCGTCGCTGAACAGACCTGCCTCGAGGCGGTAGCCGGCATGGACTGCGCTCAGCCTCAGGTTGCCCTCCTGCCCGGTGAGCGTGAGCGGCACCGGCTCTGCCGTCAGGGCAGTGACTGCGCTGCCGCTCAGTTCCGGGTGTGGCAGCAGTGGGCCGGACAGCTCGAGTTGGCTGAGCGGACCGAGTTCACCGGTCAGCGTCTCCAGCTGCAGTTCGCTGCCAGTCAGCCGGCCCCGCAGCGCGAGCCGGCCCGCTCCGGCAGGGAACGTTTCATCTGCCAGCAGCTCACCTTC
>Ga0209487_1001815_pt1 | contig 17708 bp, 15 predicted proteins | sample Poulit2012_FD_187524 | JGI IMG/M metagenome (GOLD analysis project Ga0209487, IMG submission 187524) | Agricultural soil microbial communities from Georgia to study Nitrogen management - Poultry litter 2012 (SPAdes) (version 2) | ecosystem: Environmental > Terrestrial > Soil > Agricultural land...
GAAGAGTTCCTCGGCCGGGTGCTGCGTGCGGGTCGTGATCGTGAAGGTGGTCGGCACGATCCGATCATCGCAGCCACGCCACAGTCGAGGCGACGAGCATTCGCGCACCTCGACTGTCTGCCTTAGCTGGCTCCGTGTCGTCGGAGGATCGGCCTACGAGATCGCTGAGCGGCGTCGGAGATCACGGCAGAGGGCGCGCACCATCACTTCTGGACTCTCAGGTCCGATATCGTCGAACGGTCGGCCAAAGGGGAGGTGCTGTGCGAAGCGCGGTCGAGCGGGAGATCTCCGGTTCACCTCTGCGGTCGAGCGTTCCTCGAATCTTGCGCGCAGTGGTTGGTACCGCAGTGGCAGTTGCGGGAGTCTTGATCGTCTTCGGTGAACTGGACCATCAGCTCTATCGCTGCAACTCAGACGCACCTGTGATGGTGGTGCGCTTCTGGCCGCCGTTTATCCCTGAGGCCATCATCGCTGCTGGACTCATGCTGGCCGGATGGCCACGGTCGAAACCGAAGGCTGGGCAGGTGGTCTCGCCCCGCCGCTGGATCGGGCAAACGACGTTGAGCGTCCTTGCCATCGTGCTGGGTCCTGTCGTTGTCCTACTCGCTCGACAGCGTGCGGTCGGTCCCTGCGTATGGGGTGAGACCACAGAGCTAACTGTCTGGGCGGTTGGCGGCGTCGCTGGCCCGGTCATGCTGGCGATCGGGGTACTCGCCGCCGTATGGCCAACCGCCCGCGGGTCACGCCGAGCTCACCGTCCTCCTCGACGTGGAGATTAGCCTCGTCCCGCACGGGATCCCCCGCGGAAACTCCACCCTGCGCTTCGCGAGCCCCGCTGGTACCCGTTGAGGTCGGGTTCGGCCGTCCAGGCCCGTTGGATCGAAATCCGTCGGCACGCTGCTCCCAGGCAGAACGTCAGGCGTTGCTCAGACGGTTACGTAGCCGCTCGGTGAGCTCGACGTCATGGGGCAGACGCTGGAGCTCTCCGGCAGCAATCTGGACGCCCTGTTGGTCCAGAACACCCGCGAGGTACTCCCAGTGGTCGGACTCCGAGGCCTCCTCGGAATGGCCCTCGCGCGGCTCGTCCGGACCGACCACCGTACGAGCCTGCGTCGTGATCGACTCGACGGACGTATGGCGCCAAATGTCGGGTGGTCCGCTTTCGGTCCAACCCCGATCATCGAGCACGGTCAGGCGACGATCGTCGTCGAGGACCGCCATAAACAAAGCCGAGAGTGACATCACTCGCGGATCTGCAGGACGAGTTTCTTGACTGGCCGCTGCCCACCCCGGCTCAAAGCCATCCAGGCTCGGCGCACCAGCGAGTGAGACAGGCGAAACGGCTCGGTCGTCGATGTCCACGACGGTCACGAGACGAGTCACGGCAGGCATGCCTGCATCTTCCACCATGGTGCCGGCACCGATGGCGCTGTCTCGCAGAAGGATCGGCGAAGGGCGACGTTGACGGGGCTTGACTCTGGGAAGGCTCGCTTAGTCGCCCTCGCCCGGGAGTTCGATGTTGCGGGCGATCGGAAGTACCTCGAGGCCGTCTGACCGCATGGCTTCGAGAAGCGCCGCAGCACCGCTGACGTACAGGGAGTCGTGGTAGAGGGGGCAGGCCAGCAGGAATGCACCGTCGTGCGGCCACACGAAGACAGGCAGCCTCGGATCCAGGGTGTCCTCGGTTCGCTCCAGCAGCCAGGAGAGCGGGGCGGTGTGTAGGACGTGGTCCCGCCCGGCCAGCGCAGAGAGATGTGGTGGGATCACCTCCGGGTCGAGGTCGTCGATGTCCCCGGCGTAACCCGGCCACAGGAAGAAGTAGCAGCGTCCGGGCGTCGACGTGGCGGCCGAGAGGACGTCCACAAGTCGTCTGAGCGTGGCCGGGGAAGCGACGGCAAACGGTGGGGTGAGCTCCCGCTGCAGCGCTGCATCGAGCCGGCGGACCATGACCGACCAGCGTAGGTCCGCAGTGAGGGGCACGCCCGCGTGTGCCGTGAGCTCCCGCCAGGTCATCGCCGCGCCCGCCGGTCCGTCCGCGGGGAGAAAAACGCGTGACGTCGTCTCGTGACTATCAGTGGTGAAGGCGGCGACTTGCGTCTCATCGCTGCTCAGTCCCGTGGGTGTCTTCACAGCCGCAGTCTCTCAGTCACCGCGGACCACCTCGGCCCTTACGGGCGTCGCGCAGGGCGCCCCAAGACGCTTAGCCCTTCCTGGGGATGAGCGGGCGCCCGCGGCTGATGCGCGCTCGGTCCCGCTCGTCGATCGGCTCTCGGGAGGTTACGGCCTGGCGACCAAAGAGCGGTGGAGCGCGTAACGATGTGGCGTCAGCGGTCTGAATCGACTCCGAGGCGGAGTCCAGGGGTGCCAGGCTGGCTACATGCGGACCATCACCTGGAGCACCCGAGCATCGTGGGTGGCATTGGCGGCAGCGACAATCGCATTCGCTGGGTGCTCTTCGTCTTCGACGCCTCCAGAGGCGGATCCCGAATCGCCGGCGGCCTCTTATATGAGAACGAGCCGCTGGGGCGAGGGCGACACCGCACTTCTCGAGGGCATCGTCGCTTTGGAGAACGGCTGCTTCACGGTGGTCGATGATGCTGGCCAGGTCATCGTGCCGGTCTTCCCGACCGACTTCACCTGGGACGACGAAGCTGGCGAGCTCTCCGGATTCGGCCATACGTTCTCCGCGGGCGACTCCGTGTCCCTGGGAGGCGGCTACCACCAGATGCCGCCCTCATCGAGCGCCGAGCACATTCCAAGTGGCTGCGAAGGTGACCAGTACTTCATGGTGTACTCGGCTTGAGAACCGGGCGCTCAGCACAGCGCCGGCTCGGGTCTCGTGACACCAGATCGTGGCATCGGGAGAACCTGAACCCTCTCGCCTTTCTCTGGAACGAAGGCGGCCTCACGGCCGCTTCTGTCCGAGTGTCCGGTAGGAGGATCCTCCTGCGGTGAGGGTGCCTGGGGATGAGCCGAGGTCCGCAAAGGTGCTGCTGTCGTCGAGATTGTGACCCTGCACCGTTCGGTCCCGGCGGTTCGCCGTCTCCTGGGGCTCGCACATCGACTTTGAGTGGTTCACCCGACGTAGCGCCTTCGAAACGGTGCCAACTTCGATGACAAACATGGCCGAGGGCGAGGTTCTTGGGCCAACGGGAAACCGCGGAATCTCAAGCGTTACGTTCTGTGCCGAGGTGACAGGTTCGCTGGCATCTCACACCCACGTCCGGGTGAGCGGGCCCCGTTCGGGGCACCAGTGTGATTTGTCAGGATAGTTGGCAGTTTTGTCAAGATAGTTGGCAGTTTGTCAAACAACTTGGCAGTTGGTCACGCTAGTTGGCAGTAGCGCAACTCGGCAGCTGGTGGAAAGCAAGCCTGGAGTCTAGTCACTGATTCGACACAGGTTCGCTTTCACAGCCTCTGGCACCTAGTCGTCGTCGAAAAGCTGTCCCAGTAGATGTAGTTCCGCTGGGACAGTTTTTCTTGTGAATCGTTGTGGTTGGTGCGCTTGCAGTCTTACTCACCGAGTGCGGGTATGCAGAAACATGATGGTCCGCAAAGGGCCCGAATGCGTGAATTCCGGTCGCCTACGTCCGTTTGAGTTACTGTCTTTCACTCAGACTCAATGGCAAGCAACTTCGATGGCCAACCATAATCTATGAGCTTCCGTACGGGCGTGCGTGGTCGGAGTTGAACAGGGCTACTGGGTCCTCGGCTTCACGGATGGCTTGACGGACTGCCGGGTTGAGCAGGTCAAGAGATCGGTAGGTGCCGCCACTGATATCAGCTACTGATTCAATGCGCATGAATGTGTCCTGGTGAGCCTCGGCGAAGTTGGCCAGTCCCACGAGCTTCGGTAGCGAGTCTGAGAGTTGGCTGCCGTGGGGGTCGATGATAGCTGGTGCCACCTTCCCGCCACGGTCGAAGAAGAACACGAAGTCAGGGTGCATGTGCCGATATCGGTCATCACGCTCGTAGGCGATGCGTAGTGCGCCAGCCTTCCCGCTGGAAGGGTTGCGGTACCACCCCAGGAACCCCTTGCGATGGGCTTCGGTGTCGAGGACGTGTTTCTCCGCTTTGTTTGCGTTCAACCAGGGGTACTGGCCGTTCTCAAGGCTTAGGACGTGGCTGGAATAGGTAGGAATGTCCTCGATCTTGTCACCCACTTCCACCTTCGTGGGCACCACATCGCTCTGAATAGTGCCGATGAGGGTCGTAGTGACCTCGGTGGAGTGGGTGAGGATGTTGTCGTAAGCTTCGCGCCGGGCGTCTACCAGCCCGCGAATTTCGGGCATGTACCGGTCGAACCATTCGGTTGCGAACCGGATCGCGGCCTTGTCTAGGTCTTCAACCAGCTCGGGTACCCGGCCCATAGCGGCGACTCGGATTCTGGCTTCACGAAGGTGGTCAGGCTGCTCATCCTTGGGGTACTTGCTCACCAGGTGCTTCACGTAGTTCTGAGCTGCTGGGGTGGAGAACTGGCGGGAGGCATAGGAGAACGCATCATCTAATGTTTTCTTGTCGATAGGGATGATGAGGGTTTCCGTGGTTGGTTTTGCGTCCTCACCGTCGACGTATCGGACAGTGTGTTCAAGGAGTTGTGCCTGCTCGACGGACTCGATCTGCTCGCCGACCTTGTCTTGGTATCTCAGGCCCAGTGCATCGAGTTCATGGTTCAACTGTGCGATAGCGAGCTTGTCTGCGCTTTCTGCCAGTTTGTCGCTGTTGGCCTCGATGCCGAGCCTCATGAATCGAGGTATGGGTCGCAGGCCAGGCCGGGGCGCATTCTCGGTGGGTAGGTCAGCCAGGGTGTCCAGTACCGACTGGAGCACCTCACTACCAAACTTCTCTTTCAAATTTGGGTTCGGCATCAACGGTGCTGCATGGGTGAGCACTCGGGGGACGGGCAGCGGGTCGCCCTTGCCGTTTACGGTGGTGAGGAGGTCGATGACCTTGCTGACTGCCTTCTGGTTGAATTTAGGCAGCGCACAGTACACAGAGTTGAGCACACCGTGTCCGGGGATCCTGCGGCGCAGCGGTGCTCGTACGAGCCGTCCCAAAAGCTGGGTGATCGTGGTCGGGTCATTGGAGGCACGGAAGGAGACCATCACCTCAGCGCGGGGGCAGTCCCACCCAGTAGAGATAGCGTCCTTGGCGAATAGAACTCGGATCCACGTGTTTTCATTGACCAGTTCGGCATTCACGTGAGGAATAGACATTCCGCCGACTTCGAGAGGCGAGTGGTCACCAAAGACGTGGGCCAGGTTGCTCGGAGCCAGGTCATCCCACTCTTCCAGGATGATATCGGCCCACCGGGCAAGATCCGCGTCCGAAGGTGTGTTGGGCACCTGCACCACCATGAGCGGAACAACACGAGGTTCGCGCTGCTTGCTCGTGTAGACATCCCACCCTAGGGAGAGTTCACGCAAGCGCTTTACACCGTCTCGTAGCAGGATAGTGTCGTACTTTCCCTCCCCGTCCAGACCTGTGAGAATCACGTTCTCTTTCACCAGACCTGACTCCATGACGGCCTCACGGTCAACCTCTACATCGCCCAAGGGGATACGACTGGTGGCCGCGCCTATTGCCTCCTGGAAGCGTTCGGGAGTGGCTGAAATACCGAAGACGATTGGCACCGGTGGCACGTCGGCATGGCCGTTGATGAGCCTTTGGATGATTGTGCCTTTTTGCCGATTGCCGGCTCGATCACGCTCTCCACCCATACCCTGGTGAGCCTCGTCGAGGAACAGGTACAGATTCAGGTCCTCGTCGTTGATGGTGTTGCGGATCGTGTCCCAGATCGTGTACCTACGACCGTCTGGACGAGGCATGAGTGCGTCGCTGGCGTCACTGTCGGGGTCGTGCCCGCGCACCAGAGTTGAGTGAGAGGCGAACTTGGCGGTGTTGATGAAGTAGACGTGCCCGGCCTTGAACTTCTCGGCCGTGAACGTGGGCTCGATGATCTCTGTGCGCGGATAGGAGAGTAGGTCTGATGCCTCAAGGAGGCGACCACGGGTCTGGTGATTTAGAATCGGGTCCTGGGAGAACCACAGCACGACTGCGTTCTCATCGGCGTCGAAGTTATTGGTTTCGTTGCCGAAGAACAGCGATTCAATGAGCGCTGCAGCGATCACGGTCTTGCCTGCTCCGGTGGCAGCGGTGAGGGCGAATGACGTCTCCCGGACAGGCATGATATCCGCGGTCAGCATTTGGCGAGCTTTAGTGAGCTTGCCGAGTGCGTCGGTTACGGCCTTCTCCTGGTAATCGACAAGGGTGAACTTCATGGGTGGCTACTCCGAGTGGCTGATGCGGAAGTTGGTCAAGTAGGAACGATAGAGAGGCACAGCTTCGACGTTCTCAGGAAGCCTGCGGGCAAAGCGCTGGAACTCAAACTCGCTGTTGGTGACGATATACACCAGGCTTGGACACCCGAGACTGTCGATTACATCGAGGAAGTCGTCTTCACGGGTGGCATCGAACACGACCGCGTAGGTTTCGGTGGTGTCCCAACCATCCTCGTGAATGCTGTCGATGACTCGGCCAACGCCGCCAGCCCGGAGCCATAGCATGGGCGCGATCCGATTGAAGGCGTAATTGTACTCGACTGCCTCCTCGCTTTCATACGTGAGCGTGAAGAACCGCGCATTGGCCTCGAACCCATCAGCCATCGGGAACTCGTCAGTGAACCGATAGTCACCCTTGATCGGTTCCCCTTCTGGGGTCTTGCCGGTAATCGCAGCGGTCACCCGTGGCTTGGTGATGTAGTCACAGATTCCCAGCGCCTCCCACTCAGGATCACCCGGTCGCAACCCCTTCTTCACTAAGTCACGTTGCTCATCGACACCTACCTCGTTGTTCGTCACCGAGATGCACTGCCGCCGTCCACCATCCTGCTTGTTCAACCGCATGACAGCGTGAGCCGTGGTACCCGAACCAGAGAAGAAGTCGAGAACAACGGCATCTGGCTTGTCCTTCACGAAAAAGCGGAGCGCATCCTCGACCGCGTACATGGACTTCGGGAATGGGAACTTTCGTCCAGGTATGAAGCGTGTCAGCAGGGCAGTTCCATGGGCGCTTGCGTCGTGCGATGTCATTACCCACATAGTCTTCGCGGTCTTCCTAGAGAGCAGGGCAGGAAGGACATTGAGCTTTCCCTCTTCGTCTCTCCCGTCCACCTTGTACTCGCCGCTCCGAACGGCATCAAGGTCCCCACCCTTCAGGTAGACGATTGCAGCGGAGCCCGTCTCCTTTTCGATGCTACGCAGCGCCGCGGTGCCCTCGTCTAGTTGCACTCTGAGACGTTCCGCTGAGACCTGCCACCTGCTCTCTTCACCGTTTGGATCGAGCGGCCACGCCGCCCATGTCCCGCTGGGTGCCGTCACTCTCGTACGGTCCTGGCCAAGTGGTATGGGGTCACCAACAGAGTCGATAGTTAGGGTCTCTTCACTAATAAAAATTGGATAGAAACCGTTGGGCCTATGGGTGCGTCTCCAGTCTGTCGATCCACGCCTTCTGAGACCCTGCCACGTGACACGAGACAGCTTTTCTCCCCCACTTTCGCCCCTGAACATATCAGTGACTGAAAGAGCTGGCTTAGCGGAGCCGAACATAACGAAGTAGACGTATTCTTCGACACGCGCGAACTCCCCGCTCCGGTGTGATCCCGAAGGCTTAATAGCCGATGTCACCATCTGTATTCGGGCCTCCGGAAATGTCTGTTCCAAGAGCATCCCGAGCCGTAGGTACTCTTTCTCGTCGATGGTGACGATGAGGACCGAGTTCTCAGGGTCAAGGAGCGTCTTCGCGACCAGCAGTCGGCGCTCCATGAAGGCGAGCCATTTGGAGTGCCGGTAAGCGTCTTCACCGTCCACGTAGTCGTTGTTGTACTTCCAGTCCTTGGCGCCGGTGTTGTACGGCGGATCGATGTAGATCGCGTCCACCTTGCCTGCGTGCGTGTAGGTGAGCGCCTGGAGTACGTGGTAGTTCTCGCCGTTGATGACCGTGTGGAACGGCGCGTCCTCTGGTCCGTTGATCACTTCGCCGGTCTGCTTGAGTCCGGGGAAGATGTGGTCTTTGAACTCGGCGACCGCCACTAGGTTGTCCACGTCGGCGTGGGTGATCTCCGGTGTCTCGCCAGGAACCGCGCGAATGAGGGTGGCTTCACTTTCGTCGATCGTGACAACGGTCCAGATCACGGGATCGGCTGTGATGGTGGACTTACCGCGTGGTGGAAGAATGTGGACCTTCGTTCCGGGCGTGATTCTCTGCCCGAAGAGCCGAACCGACTCGGGCTTGTGTCGCTCGAAGTGCAACCCAAAAGGAACCTTCTTGTTTAGTTCCCGGACCTGTTTCGACAACTCTGCTCCGAGCTTCGGATCGAGGTCACGGACGCGCTTGAGGAGGCCGTTGAGTGTGGACATGTCTCCTGTTTCAGTCTTTGAGAGTCTGCTCTCTAGTTTCGGATGTAGGCAATTATTTTGAGCCTAGCGAGGATCGTTCCAATCGGCGTGGTTATCTGGGTCCGATGGGGAGTCTCACTGTTTGCTATCTGATGTGTGCGGGACCGTGTATCTGTTGTCGCATGTGGTGAAGTTGACTGCCGCCCTAAGCTTCAATCGCCTAGCCACGCCTCAGCAAGCCACGGTTCGCAGATGCTTGCCTTAGGTGTTCGAAGGATCTTGGCCGCGTCACCTATCCAGATTTCGTGATCGGTTAGGACAGGATCGAATTCTAGAGTCGACCAGTCCCGTGGCAACCCTGTCTGATGAGTAGGGTTAATGAGAACCATTGGCTCGTCACGGCCAAAGGTCACGATACGAGTGATATCCCTGACCGCGAGGTACTCCAAGCCGATGGACCTCGCTGGTTGTGCTAGATCGACGTGGGATATGAGGACGGCGACATCACATAGTTCCGTGAGACGCCCCGTGATTTCGATGTGCGTCAGCGCATCTCCGAGGCTCAGCTCCTCTGCCCCTATAGAGTCGAGATCTGAAAGAACTCTAGAGGCACCAAGGCGCATCTCCACTAGACTCCAAAGGATGTAGCCCATTCTCGTTCGACGTTCTTCTCCGTCGGGGTGTTCGTCCGCATATACATGCCACCAGAGGTCGGTTTGCCAGGATTGAGTCAGGCTGAGGTCGGGATCGTGTCCTACGGTATGTTCAATTTGAAGACGTCCTTGTCCCCACGGGCCGTGCTTTGAACGGATCATTGATTTCACCTCTGGGTACATCTTTCCAGGAGCCCCTGACATTGAGGCACTGCATTAGGGGCAGCGGGATGGTAGTGGAGCAAGCAGGCTCGTGCTGAGACTCCTGTTCGTGAATGAATCTACGGTGATGAGAGGATCCCTCCTAATTCGATTTCGGCGACAGCGATATCTTCCAGTCGCATGATTGTGGCGCCTCGTAAAACTTTTGCGGTTCTGTCGTAGCTGACACCTATAGCCTCGGCGTATTCGGAGACTGGTCGGCCGAGAAATTGGAGCCGGCTCCAGATCCGGAAAGCAAATTTGTGTTGAAGCTGAGAAGAGGCTAGACGCTCTTTTTGCATCCTTGAGTCGGGTGTGAGCCAGCTGATGATCTTGCTTTTTCCGAACTGGGACGGGATCTGGGCATAGTTCCGCGGGATGAAGCGTGGGTTGCTCATTTGGAGTCCTTAACTGTGTCTAAAAGACGTTAACTATGTCTAATAGACTCATTATTCACGTTTTTGGCGGTTCCTTCAAAAATTCCCGCACCTATTACTGGCATGAGCAGTTTTTTGTCTCCTTCAGATCCGTTTGCGAACGTGACGCCGCTTTCTCGGGAGGAAACGATTGCGTGGATCGACACGACCGGTGAGCACCGTATGCGAACCGTCGGCCCCGAGTGTAAAGAGATTGACCTAGAGGCAGCGCACCGCATTCGTGACACCAACCGGTATCAGCACAAGCGCAACTACGAAGGAAAGTACTGGTGCGCTGGTACCAGACGGCACGTGTGGTACGAGTCGATGACTGAGTACTCGGCGATCATGCACCTGGACCACACGTCGCGATTGACTGCTCTCACGGCACAGCCCTGTTGGATCCGTTTCAAGGACGGGATGAGCCACTATCCGGACTTCTTCGCTGAACATGCCAACGGAAGTCGAGTGCTCTACGACGTGAAGCCACGAAAATACATCGACGACAAGACCGAATACGTCTTCTCACGTACCGCAGACGTATGTGCCGCCATTGGGTGGGGATACGAAATCATCCACGAACTCGGCAGGATCGAGAGACACAACCTGGAGTGGCTTGCTGCCTACCGCCACCCCTGGAACGCGCCTTCCGCGGAAACAGTCAACCAGATCGCAACATTCATGACTGAGCGGCGCCCGCTGGAGCACGTGGCACAACTACTGCACTTTTATCGGCCTGCCAAGTTCATCCATCACGTCTACCACCTCATGTGGCAACGACAACTCTCGTACGACAACCGCCTCCCGATCTCATGGGAGACCGAACTGATTTGGAAAACAGATGCATAAATACAAAATCGGCGACAAAGTCCCTCTGGCTGACGGTGACCATGTCATCGAGGGGCTCAAGGGTTCCTTGGTGCGGATCCGCAACGTCCACACCGGCAACATGCAGATCCTCCACCCAAGTGCCCTCAGCAGGCTCCTTGATGTTCCTCCAATTTTCAACGCTGACGAACCCGCGCCCAGAGACCTCGCTTTGCTCGACGACGACGAACGTGAGCGCGTTGAGACACTTGCCCGCCACATGCGGGAAGTTATTGAGGGGAGTGGGGACATCAGGTACAACCCTGACAAGACAAACCTGACAGGGCGTGTGAACGCAAAGGTCGATGAGCTCTCCGCTAGTGAGCAACGGGTATCCGTGCGTTCTCTTTTCCGGCAGATTGCGATGTACAAGGAGTACGGGGCGGCGGGCCTGGTCGATGGTCGTAAGAAGCGCGTGCAGAAACCGCTCGGGGGTCTGGACTCTCGTGTCCTGGATGTATTGGTCGAAGTGATTGCTGACCAGACAAACAAGTCAAGCATTTCGGCGACGAGCTTGATCGCGCAGGTGCGTCGCGAGGTTATTCTGCGCTATCCAGGACAACAGGTGCCGTTTCCCTCTGAGAGTACGATGCGTCGGCGCATCGAGGCCCTGACCAAAGGTAAGCACACTGTAGGCAGTGCACCCACACGTCGTAGCGCGGCGAACGTTCCCAACCGGATGTTCAATGGTCGACCAGCTATTGCTCCGGGTCATGAGGTGCAGATTGACACCTCACCCTTCGACGTCCTCGTCCTTGACGACAAAGGTGACGCGGTACGAGCGAAACTGACCATTGCGCTAGACAAGGCAACCATGAGCATCATCGCCTCCAGTATCAACATCTCAGGGGTCAAGGGAGTGGACTTGGCGTTCATGCTCTCTCAGTGCCTACTCCCTCGACCAGCACGTCCGAACGAGGGGCGGTTGCCTCAGGAACTGGAGCTGTCGCAGATGCCGTGGGCGAAGCATCTGACCAACGAAGAGCTCCAGGAGTATGACCTCCACCGTCCATTCATCAAGCCACAGCGAATCATTACCGATGGTGGAAAAGAATACCTATCGGAAACCTTCCGCTCGGCCTGCCAGACCTTCGGAATCGACCTGACCCGATCGGCAGTACGTACTCCCACAGACAAGCCGAATGTGGAACGAGCCTTTCATACGATCAAGACAATGCTCCTAGAGAAGCTCCCAGGATTTACCGGCGGGAGTGTGGACCGGCGCGGGTTGAATCCTGAAAATGAGGGTCTGCTTACGGTCTATGAGCTTGCGGAACTGTTCGACCGCTGGGTCTCAGTGGTCTGGCAGAACCGACCACATGAAGCGTTACGGGATCCTATCAACCCGAAGTTGGTGCACTCTCCGAACTCCATGTACATGGCCATGTTCGACATGACCGGGTATGTGCCTGTGCCCATCCACGTTGATGACTACATCTCCCTTCTCCCGACCGTGGTGCGAAGCATTCAAACCGATGGGATTCAAGTGAACTACCGCCGCTACGACTCGATCCACCTCAACCCGTTCCGACTGCAAAAGTCGGGACGCGCTGACCTCAATGGGGGCTGGGAAGTGCACTACAACCCCCACAACCCCGACGCGGTCTGGGTCCGAGACCCAGAAACCACCGAGTGGATCGAATGCGCATGGATGAACAAAGACGCCTTCAAGCGCCCTTTCTCAGCAAGTATCCGGCGCAAAGCCCGCGAAATCACAAAAGCTCACGGGGTAGTTGGAGACTCAGAGGCAACAGAACTGGCGTTTAGCCTGCTTGGTGCCACCAAGAACGAACGCGACAAACGTGAACATGAAGAGCGAACTCGCCGAAGTGAGCAGAGATTGGCTGAAGTCTCTGGAAAACGCCTCCCGACACCTCAACGTGTCGTAGTCGATGCGGTCGCTCCTGAGGAGGACGAGGACGACTCTTACGAAGAAATCACTATGTTCGACCCAACCAGAGCCGTGAAATGACACCTGGTTCTGACGCGTTCAAAACGGGTGACTTTCGCTGATACCCGTCGCACTCACCATCAACAGAGCAACCAGAACGGAGGATCCTCATTATGAGGTTCTACGAAAATCCCGTCCCTTCCCTGACGAACTGGGAGTCCCTGCACCAGGCTCTAGCCGCAGACCAGAGACCTCCGAAAATGATGAGCATTGATGAGTACGAAGAGCTCACACCGGAGCAGAAACAGGCCTTTGATGACCGCAGAAAGGCTTACGTCGCCGGTGATATGACCGTTGCGACACCACAGGTTCAAGACCTAATCTCAACTTCGGAGACTGTGATGGAACAGAACCACCACGCCCTTGCCGGGCGACGCGGCATCCTCTTGAGTGGCCCTTCAGCCACCGGCAAGACCACTGCCTGTATCGCCCTCATGCGCTATACCTACCTAGCCTACGAGCACCAGTTCCCGGATCTCATTGACGGAGGCGCCGTCCCAGTAGCATACGTCGAAGTACCTCCCGGTAGCACCGCCAAAGCCATGATGCAACGCTTTGCCGACTTCTACTCAATTCCTTATTCCGAGCGCACCTCACTCAACGTCCTTAAACATGCGGTCGTCAACGCCATGCGAGAGGGCAAGACGCAACTGGTCATCCTCGACGAGTTCCAAAACCTCGGCCGCATCAGTGGCACTAACGGACACAGCATTGACACCGTCAAAGACCTCTCCAACGACTCTCCGGCAACATTCATATACTCAGGCATCAAACTGGAAAGTTCGGGCCTCCTGGCAGGTTCTAGAGGAGATCAAGTCGCACGCCGCTTCACACCCATCCGCTTGGAGCTCACACGCAACAACAAGCTGTGGCAAAAAATTGTCGAAGCGTTCGCCGGGCAGCTCCCTCTCTTCGCTAACGACCCCGAAGGGCTCGTGAAGCTGAGCGCGTGGTTACATAAACAAACTGGCGGCAACCTCGGCACGCTCCAAAGCATCCTCGTGCAAGCAACACACCGCCTCATCGCTGCCAGCGATCCAGAGGCAGAAACCCTGACTGAAGAAGTGATGAAACAGTCCCGCCGCGATCTAAGGGCACTCGCCGGCGGGTCCTGGTCGACTCTGCACCGAAGTGATGAAGATGCAGCTTAGGCGACTGCCAAACGTGTTGAAACCACAACGGTTCCCATTTGAGACCCCAGAGAGTTACGCCTATCGGTTAGAGATCTGTGCCGGCATCGACTCTGGGCTGCTCACCCGATTTGCGATGAAAGCAAGACAAGAAGATCCCAACGTCACTGTACGTGGACATCTATGTCAGATTCTTGAGGATATTGCGACAGTTCCCAAAGACGATTTCAACTACGAGGCCGAAGAACTGTGGGGAGAGCGCGCTATTCGATTAGCCTGCTTCGAATGTGCCGATGGGAAGCGAGTCCAGGTCATTCCGCATATTAGAAGCTTTTGCTGTCACCATCATAGAACCTGGACCGGACCGCAAGCACCTGAAGCACATTGGCAGACACGTGGTGGGTACACTCCGCCTGACCCGAGCTCAACTTGCTCAGTGACGGTCTCAAAGCGTGTACTTGATGCGGACCGGCAGTATATCCACTTGCAGGACAAGGGAAAGGTTCATCCAGGAATTCTGGCCGAACTTGCATACATCGTCACAGGAAAAGAGGATCAAGTCATTGATCCGGATAACTTCGTAGTGACTATCAAGGTCCTTGCGCTCATTTCCAACTCTGAGTTCCAGAGGGACGCATTGAACCCCTTCGAATCTTTTACTTTGCGAGCACAGTTCGTAGAAGCGCAGCTCCACCGAGAGGGAATTGGAACCACCGTTGCTCAAAGGCTGTGGCTCTTCTTGCGCCCTGCAATGCTCACTGTGCGCGAGTTTTTCACAAACGGAGAACCGGGACGTCCAGGTCCCATCTCTCTACACTTATCAGACCTCGTAGCCGACTACGTCGAGGCATACCCTCTTGAACCCTTTGGCCGAGCCTTAGAGCCAGTCGAGCAACCGGATGGACCCACATGGCTTGAACGGCACCTGCTTCCGGGTCAGTTCTCAGTTCCCCGAAGGAACGTACGTCAATCTGTCAGAGAATCGGAGTTCATCTGTACTCAAGGTCACCGATATTCAAGTACACCTAACACTGCAATGAGCCAGCTCAAGAAGGGGCGCGCGGGGTGCCCCTATTGTGCAGGGTATGCCGCCCTACCGGGGTACAACTCAATGGAAGAGACTCATCCATTGCTCGCTCAACAGTGGCACCCAGAAAAGAACGGCGGTCTACGACCATCGGACATCATGGGGGGCAGTGCAGACCGCTCAATCTGGTGGATATGTCAGTTTGAGCACTCCTGGCAGGAGACACCAGGTAACAGAACGAGAGGTGACGGCTGTCCGTTCTGCTCCAGACACCGGGTGATCCCAGGTGAGACATCCCTCGATGTGACCCACCCTCACCTTGCTGAGCAGTGGCACGAAGATAATGAACTGACACCTCAAGAAGTCTCAGCGGGAAGCGGCCACAATGCGAAGTGGCGCTGCAACAAGGGGCATGCTTATCAAACCCGGATTGAGAATCGAAAGAACGGCAAGGAATGCCCGGTATGCACCAGTCGGCGTTTGCTGAGCGGATACAACGATCTTGCAACGACCCACCCAAAGCTAGCGGAAGAGTGGGACCATGTGCGAAATGCGCCTGTACGTCCGGACGAGGTTTTTGCTGGGACTGGGACCAAGTATTGGTGGATATGTGCTCGAGGTCATTCGTATTCAGCGAGCGGCGGGAATCGGTTAGGCGAGAGAGCTTGTCCCTATTGTGGCAATAGGCGAGTGCTAACCGGCTTCAACGATGTCGCCACGCGCTACCCCGCGATTGCAACTGAGTGGGATCCAGAAAAGAACGGTGAAGCCACTGCCCATACCGTTTTGCCAGGTAGTGCAAAAAGGTGGTGGCGGTGCAGAGAAGGGCACGAAACGTTCAGGACAGTTTATTCTCAGGTGAAAAGTAGCGGCTGCATTGACTGCCCTAAGCACAGGAGGGTTGGAAATACTCTGTACAACCTCTAAAGACCGAATTGTATTGTGGCGAAGCATCAGTGTCAGGCCAAACGGCTACGCTCTCAACATCGATAACTGTCGGCATGTTGGAGCACCTGTGAATAATGATGTTCGAGGCACTTTTGGATCCGCAAAAGACATCCCCCAGATTCGTGAGTTGGGACGCCTAATTGATGGTGCCTGGCGGATCAGGTTCCTGCTGAAGTCGGCACAGCGACAAAAGCTAGAACAACTGAAAGCCGAGCTCTCGAACCTCTCGAGTGTCGTCGACAAGTTCTATGACTTACTAGGCAACCGAAACTGGGTCTTCCACGGTGACATGAGCATGCCCGCTATGGGCGAAGTAGTCGCAATGGAAACACCCGAGCAGGCTGAATTGCGGCTCATCGACTACTACAAAGATGAAAAGTCTCTCGACAGCCTCATAGGGCGTCTATGGCGGGTAGAAGCGTTGCGGCATCGCCAAAACCTCATTATCCAAGCTAGTGAGGATTACCGTGCCGGTAGATACTACTCGACGGTATTGGTGCTCATCCCGGTAATGGACGGTGCGGTCAATGATCTCGAGCCCCACAACCGTCGGGGACTCCACACTCGCGAAGACCATGAAATGGTGGCTTGGGACAGTGTCACAGCACACCACTTAGGCCTGAAAAACGCTCACAGATCATTCACGAAGACATTCAAGAAGACCGTCACCGACGAAGTCACTGAACTCCACCGCCACGGCATCGTTCACGGAATGATCGTGAATTATGACAACGTTGTTGTTGCGACGAAAGCGTTCAACCGGCTATTCGCTATCGCCGACTGGGCGATGAACATCCTCAAAGAGCCGGAGCAGGAGCCGAAGCGCACAAGCCCTACGCCAAAGGAGCTTTTCAATCAGCTCGTCGTGGCTAGATGGTCCACTAAAGCGCTAGAGAACTTCCAAGCATTCAGCCAGATCGTGAACGATCAAGACACCCATGAGGACGAGGTCGTCCAGAAGGCATTGGGGTTCCTCAAGGCGTGGTCACAGAAGAACTACATGGAAGTGAGCCAAGTCTTTCTCACAACGGACGCTTTTCCGGAGCCACCCCACCGCCGTGCAGCAACGGCTAATGAGCTCTATCAAAGGTTTCATCTCACCGACTATCAAATCAAGCAGGTTCGACACGAGGCGGCCAGCGTTGCCTTCGTTGAGGTGGATCTAACCGTTAACGATGAACCAGTAAGAGCAAGATTGCGATGGCTATTTGCAGACAGTACGGGTGGCCCTGCGATACCTGGGGTTGAGGGGAACTGGCGACTTGCACCACACGGACCGACGGCCTTTCTCGAGAAGCACGCGAATAGCCAGCCCCCGCAGGCTGTTCACTTAAAATTTAGTGGAGCGGGTGGTCATTGATGTGATCGTAAGATCCTTCATAGCGCTCCGCCTTACTGCGGTAGGCAACGCGCCAGTCACAGAACTTGCACTCCGCAACGTAGCGCCCATCTACCGGAACCTGCGGCAAAGAAAGCACCTCGGAGAGAGGTAGCTCATGCAGGCTCTTGATGCCCACTTCACCAGGTTTGATCGTCATATCAGTCTTGAACATTGTCTTCTTGTCACTCATGGACCCATTATCAAACGAGGGTGTGACATCGATGCTTTTCTGAATGCGTGTAGACCGTAGGAGGTGAGACATCTGAGTACCCCAAGAGAAGTGGTGCTCTTGGGCCGGGCCGTTGATAGGGAGCTCAGCGTCCTTGGCTGAAAGCCCACCGCTCAATTTCGTCAGCTGCTACCGGACGAGACTCAGAAGAGAGCTGCTGAGCCCAGTCATGCAGGATCTCGAGAGCGGCTGTATATGTTGCAGACCCATAGTTGTGCCGTGGTTGCAGTGCCTCGTAAGCGGCACCTGTCTCGCGCCAGAGTGTTCGGAGTACTCGCTGATCAACAATCAGCGATGAATGATGAAAACTGCCGGCCTCCTACAGGCCACCGCAGCATAGAAAACCAGAAAAAGAACCCTCTACAAAACCCGGAGCTTGACACAGCCCTCTCGTCGATGAAGGTTTGCACGGCCGCAACGGCCGGCGCTGGGGTGATGAGCGTCTTGGGGCCTGGTCATAGGGCATGTGCACTCCTCGGTGGATGAGTTGCCAGCGTGATGATGCCCCA
>Ga0209487_1001816_pt1 | contig 17707 bp, 11 predicted proteins | sample Poulit2012_FD_187524 | JGI IMG/M metagenome (GOLD analysis project Ga0209487, IMG submission 187524) | Agricultural soil microbial communities from Georgia to study Nitrogen management - Poultry litter 2012 (SPAdes) (version 2) | ecosystem: Environmental > Terrestrial > Soil > Agricultural land...
GGCTGGCTCCATCTTCCGTCGTCGCTGCCGTTCGCAGTAGTGTCAGACTGTAATAACAGGAGCCAGTGGCCTTACACTGTGTCAATGGACGCTCGATCATTCGCGCGGCACACCGACTCGCCGGCGGCCGGGAAGCACTCGCCGGGCACGGCTGAGGAGGGCTCGCCGGGCACGGCCGAACAGGATTCGGGCGAGGGATCGCTGAGCATCGCCGGCCTGCTCGAATTCGGGGAGGTCAGCAGTGCCGCGCCCGAGGTGCTCGCGGGCGAGGACGAGCTGTCGAGGACCATCCGGTGGGTCCACATCGCCGATTCCGAGCACGTCGAGCGCTTCCTCGAAGGCGGGGAGCTCGTGCTCACCACGGCCACCACATTCCGCCGCTCGGCCGCGGCGATGTCGGAGTTCTTCGACCAGCTCGAGACAGTCGGCGCTGCCGGAACGATCGTCGAGCTCGTCGACGAGGACTCGGCCCCTGATGAGCAGGCGAGCACGATCGTGCGCGCGGCCGCGGCGGGGCGCTCACTGCCGATCGTCCTGCTGCCGCGACGGGTCAAGTTCGTCAGGATCACCGAACTCGCCCACCGTCGGCTCCTGGCTCAGCAGCTGTCCCGGCTCGAGCACGCACGGGAGATCCACGAGACCTACACCCGGCTGAGCCTGGAGCGGGCGAGCGCGCAGACGATCGTCGATCGCACGGCCGAACTGCTGGCGGTGCCCGTGGTCCTCGAGGATGTCTCCCATCGCGTTCTCGCCCATGCCGGCCGGGACTCCCAGTCGCTGGTCCAGAAGTGGGCGGACCTGGTCACCGGCAGGGCCACGGCGCCCGGGGTCGGTGAGGCGGCGCGCTGGAGGCAGACTCCCGTCGGACTGAGTGCTCGCCGGTGGGGTCGGCTCGTCGTGCCGAGTCCGACGGAGACGAGCGCGGCCCTCGATCAGATCATCGAACGCGCCGGCGAGGCTCTGACGCTGACCCGCATGGCCGACCGTGACGAACAGGATCTGCTGCTGCAGGCGCAGAGCGGACTGATCCGGGAGATCTCGGACTCCGATGGCCTCGACGAACATGCGGCGCTGCAGCGCGCGCGGTCCCTGGGCTTCTCCCCCGCCGAGGGAGCCGAACTCATCCCGGTCGTCGTCCGCCTCGATCGGGGTGAGGAGGCCGACCCGACGCGCATCCAGCTGCAGGAGCGCGGATTGACTCAGGAGATCGTCGCCGCCGTCGCGCGTCTGGGGCTGTGCTGCCTGATGACCAGCCTGCAGTCGGGAGTCTTCGGGTTCGTTCTGGCTCCGGCCGGCCGGACGACGGAGCGCAGACCTCGGCCTGCTGCGCGTGATGAGCCCGAGGCCGTCCTCACCGATGTCCTCGCCGAGCTCGAGGGACCCGCGGACGGCCGGGTCGTCGGGGTCGGTCGGGCCAGCACGTCCCTGCGCCGGGCGGTCGCCCGGCTCGAGGCTGCCGCCCAGGTCGCCGAGGTCGCCTCCACCCTCGACGTCCGCCGGCGCTCGTTCTACCGCTCATCGGACGTCCGCCTTCGCGGTCTGCTGTCGCTGCTGGCCGAGGACTCGCGGCTGCGGGCCTTCGCCGAGGGCGAGCTCGGACCGCTGCTCGGGGACACGGCCGACGAGGAGCTGTTGGATCTCCTCGGTCTCCACCTCGCCCATGGTGGGAACAAGTCCGCGATGGCGCGAGCCGGATACCTGTCCCGACCCGCGCTCTACGCTCGGATCGCGAAGCTGCAGGACCGCCTCGGCGTCTCTCTCGACGATGCGGAGTCGCGCACGGCACTGCACGTTGCGCTGCTGTGGTGGCGGATGCACGGTTGAGCTCGATACCGCGCGCGGTCTCCTCCGCCGTTTCCGTTCAGTCGAGCAGCGCGCGAATGGTGTCGGTGACGGGGATTCCGGCCTCGGCAGCCTCGGCGCGATTGGCATAGCGACGATCGCCGGGCAGTCGGTCCATTCCGGCGTCCCGGAGCATATCGATGAATCCCCGGACGCGGGCCAGGTAGGCTTCGTTCCCACCTCGCTCGGGATCGATGACGATGTAGAGCTGGCCGGTGCGGAAGGTGTGAACCCCCTCGGGGGCCTCGGCGTCGATCTCGAAGGTGAAGGCCCCGCCGGTCAGCCCGGCCGCCAGCGTCTCGATCATGAATGACAGCATCGCACCCTTGTGCCCGCCGAAGGGGCGGATGCCGCCTCCGTCGAGGATGGTCTCCGGGTCCGTGGTGTCGGCGCCGGTCGAGTCGACGCCGGTGCCGATCGGAACCTCCCGGCCCTCGGCCCGCAGCAGCTGCAGGTCTCCATGGGACATCGAGGAAGTGGAGAAGTCGAAGACGACGGGATCGCCCCCGGCCACGGGGGTCGCGAAGGCGAAGGGGTTCGTGCTGAAGACCGGCCGCGTCGCGCCTTCGGGGACGACGGCGAGTTTGCCGCTGGCGATCATCGCCATGGCGACCCGGCCGTCGCGGGCGAAGGACTCGAGCTCGGGCCACAGTGCACTGAAGTGGTGGGTGTTGGCCAGGGCGATGACCGCGACACCCGTATCGGCGAGCGCCTGATCGATCTCCGCCCCGGCCGCGGCAAGCGCCGGCTGGGCGAATCCGTTGTCCCCGTCGATGCGGACGAAGGAGGAGCTGACGACATCGACGGTCGCCTCGGCGGATCCGTTGGCCCACCCGCGCTCGAGCGAATCGAGGTAGCCGGCCACCCGGAAGACTCCGTGGCTGAGGGTGCCGTCACGTTCGCAGGCGGCGCAGTTGCTCGCCAGCACGCGCGCCGTCGCCGGCGACGCACCGGCGGCCGTGAGCTTCGATTCGATCGCCGCCACCAGCTCGTCGAAGCCGATGCGCTCTCCTGCCGAAGACACTCCGTCGCCCCGCGCCGCACCATTGCCGCTCATCCGACTCGCCTCTCTCAGCCGCTCTCGTTCGAACATCTTTGTCTTACAGGCAAGAATCAGGACGGGCTGACCTCGCCCTCATCTTCTGTCACATCATTCCACAAGCGTGACCGATCATGAAGGGACGCCCAGCCCGTGATTGTCAGACACATCCCAGCGCGCAGTCCGCGCCGATTCAGCCCACCTGCTGAGCTCCTGCGATCTCGACGGCCGCGCCCGAGATGAACGAAGCCCGGTCGCTGAGCAGGAAGGTCGTCAGCTCCGCGACCTCGGCGGGCCGGCCGAGCGGAATCGAAGCGGCCAGCTCGGATTCGGCGATGCCGCCGTCGTCGAGCTTCTGCTGCAGCATGGGGGGGGTGAGGATCTCACCGGGGCAGATCGAGTTCGCGCGCACCCCGTGGGCCCCGAAGTCCCTGGCCAGACTGCGGGTGAGCGAGACCACCGCGGCCTTCGAACTGTTGTACGCGATGTGTCCGCCGGCCGGCTGCAGCCCCCACTGCGAGGCGATATTGACGATGGCGGCCGAATCGGCGTCCTTGAGGAGGGGCAGCGCCGCCCGGCACAGGCGCATGACTGCGTCGACGTTGACGGCGTAGGTCGCCGCCCAGTCGTCCTCGTCGATCTCGAGCAGATCGCCGCGACGCATCACCCCGGCGCAGTTGACGAGCCCGTCGACGGCGCCGAGGCGGTCGGTCACCTCGGCGAGGAGATCGGTGCACCCGGCGGATTCGGACAGATCCGCGAGGAAGGGCGTGACCGCCTCGGCGGGGATGCCCTCACCGGACGGTGCCACCGCTTCGACGCGGTCGACGGCGGCCACCCGCGCACCCTGCCGGGCGCAGGCCGCGGTGATGGCCGATCCGATGCCGCCGGCCGCTCCGGTGACGATGATGGTGTGGGACTGCAGTTCCATGGCTGGTCCTCTCCTGGTGGCAGAGTCTGCCGCGCGCAGCGGTCGCGGCACGGCCCTCAGTCCACGCCTTCGGCGGTCATCCGTCCGATTCCCCGTCCCCAGATGTCGCCGACGGTGTAGCCGACGGGGAACGGGTCATCGGCTTCGACGACGAGCTGCTGGAATCCGGTGATCCAGCCCCGCCCGCTGATCGAGGGGACCACGGCCGGAACCCCGCCCAGCGTCGTCTCCTCCCTCACCTCGGCGGTGAAGGTCGTTCCCATCATCGATTCGTGGACGAACCTCTCACCGACGGCGAGTTCGCCGCGTGCGTGCTTGGCGGCCACACGTGCACTGGTGCCGGTTCCGCACGGCGACCGGTCGAGCGTGCCCGACCAGGTGCTCGCATCGTTGAGATCGACCGCACCGTTGGGCAGGACGACGGCGTTGCGTCCGTCGGTGCCTTCGGTGCGGGCGGGTCCGTGGATCATCGGCAGGCCGATCGAATCGATCTCGGAGATGAGCGGGTGGCTGACCTCGAAGGTCTCGTTCGCCGCCTGCAGCATCACGCTGGCCGCACGGATGATCTCCTTGGCGTTGTCCGGTTCGAGATCCACGCCGAGGTTGTCCGCCGCGGTCTGGACGTAGAACTGTCCGCCGAAGACGATGTCGACGGGGATCGTTCCGTAGCCGGGGACCGTCAGCGGCAGGTCGAGTCCGTGGACGAACGCCGGCACATTGTCGAAGGTCACGTTCTTCGCTCGACCGTCGACCACCGCGGCGCGGGCGGTGACGACGCCGGCCGCCGTGTCGATGCGCAGCTCCGTGATGGGTTCGCTGATGTCGACGGTACCGGTCTCCACCAGGGCCGTGACGGTGCAGATGAGGTTCGAGCCGGACATCGGCTTGAACCCGCCCTGCTCCATCACGATCATCCCGAAGTCGCAACTGGGATCGGGCGCGGACACGACGATCGGCGAGCACATTCCGGGATAGCCGCGCGGCTCCTGCAGGATGAGAGTGCGGAAGTCGTCGAGGTGCTCCTGGCAGTAGCGCAGCTTCTCGACCATGGTCGAGCCCTTGACCTTGAGGTTCGAGCCGAGAAGCACTCGGCCCGGCTCTCCGGCGGCATGGACGTCGACCGCCTGGATGATCTGCCTGTTTGTCACACTTCCTCGCTTCCGCGGCTCATCAGCCGACGACCGAGACGCCGGCATCGCGCAGCAGGCCGCGCAGTTCGTCGACGAACTCCTCGGCCAGCGGCAGGATCGGCGAACGGGTCGGACCGGCGTCGACTCCGACGAGTGCCGTTCCTGCCTTGATGGCGCCAGCATAGCTGTGTGACTCGAGGAAGACACAGATCGGGTTGATCTTCGCCCACAGCTCGCGACCGCGGGCGAGGTCTCCGTCGACGGCGACGGCCTGGTAGAGCTCGGCGCAGAGGCCGGGGATGACGCTGGCCGCGCCCCACACTCCGGCGCGGGCACCGAGGGCGAAGGCGGCGAAGGTCAGGGTGTCCCAGCCGTTGAGGGCCTGGATGTCCTCGGCTTCATCGAAGTGGACCTCGGTGAACTTCGGGAAGTCGCCGCCGGTGTCCTTGTAGCTGGTCACTCCGGTTCTGCGGCCGAGTTCGCCGAGCTGCTGCGAGCTCAGCTCCACCCCGGTGGCGGCCGGGATGTTGTAGTACATGATCGGGATGTCGACTGCCTCGGTGATCGCCGAGTAGTGAGCGATCAGGGCATCGAAGTCGGGGGCGTCGTAGAAGGGCGGGACGACCATCACGGCATCGGCTCCGGCGTCCTTGGCGTCCCGGGTCAGTTCGATGGTCTCGGCGGTGCTCAGGGCTCCGGTGCCTGCGACGACGGGGCGCGGCCGGCTGCGGCCTCGATGTACGCGCGGTTCGAGGCCTTGCGCTCCTCGACGGTCAGGGCGGTGAACTCGCCGGTCGAGCCTCCGGGCACGAGCCCGTTGACGCCGCCGGAGATGATGTGGTCGGCCTGCCGGCGAACGCCTTCGACATCGACGGCGGAACCGTCTGCGGTGAACGGGGTGACGACGGCGGCGAGCACGCCGCTGAACTGCTCAGTGGTCATCTGTCTTCCTTGTCGGGGTCGGTTGTCTCTGAGAGTCGGTTGGTGTGGGCGGGCGATGCGGTCGAACCGGCCCGTGCGGTCGAACCGGCCCGTGCGGGCCGGTGGGGACGGTGCACTGGGCGGTGGTCGGGTCCGTCGGGCCGGCTGGCGATGGCCGGGTCCGTCGGGCCGAGGTTCAGCCCTGCCGAGGCAGGACCCCGCGGGGTGCGGTCCTCTCGAGGCACCCTGTCAGAAGCGGTTCGGTGAGACCTTCGCCAGCTGCTCGGCCGGCAGGCTGGGGCTGCCGTCGGTCATCAGCTCGGCCAGCAGGCGGGCCGATCCCGGTGCCAGGGTCAGACCGAGCATCGAGTGGCCGGAATTGACGTAGGCATTGGCCACGGAGTCGAGGCGGCCGATGACCGGCAGCCCGTCGGGCGTCATCGGACGCGATCCCGCCCACGGAGTGCGCTCCCCCTCGCCGTCCCTCCAGGCGTGGAAGGCTTCGCGGCCGGCGCGGCGGATGGCCTCGACTCTGATCTCGTTGACGCTGTCGTCCGTGCTGCCGAACTCCATGGTTCCGGCCAGGCGGAGCATTCCGTTCAGCGGAGTGACGGCGACTCGGGCGTCTTCGAGGGTCAGTGAGGTGCGCAGCTCGAACGGCGCCGGCGAGTAGTCGATGCTGTAGCCCTTGCCCGAGTAGATCGGGACCCTCTGTCCGAGTTCGCCCAGCAGGCCACCGGAGGGGACGCCGGCGGCGATGACGAGTGCCTCGGTTCTAATCACCTCGGCGTCGTCGGTGACGACGGCGGTGACGGTCTCGCCGGAGCGGACGAACCGCTTCACGCGGGTGTGCTCGCGCACGACGACGCCGAGTTCGGCGAGCTTCGCCAGCAGGCCGGCGGTCAGCGAATCCGGCTCGATCTGCCGATCGGCTGGGAAGAAGAGTCCGTGGCGGATCCGATCACTGAGCGCCGGTTCGGCCTCCTGCACCTCGTCACCGTGCAGGTGCTGCGGGTGGTGACCGGCGGATTCGAGGGCGGGCAGGCTCTCGCAGTGCTCGTCGAACCGTTTCCGGGTCTCAAAGGCCAGCAGCACTCCGCGATCGTGCATCTCGAAATCGATGCCCTGTCGCTGGTACTCGTCGAACAGCTCGTTCGCATCCTCGCCGAGGCGCAGATGAAGGTCGAGCCCGGACTCGAAGTCACGCGCATTGCAGTGTCTGGCCATGCGCAGGAGGAACTTGAGATAGCCGGGAGCCAGCGAGGGTTTGATCGACAGCGGGCTGTCGGGCCGGAGCATCCACTTGATGCCTTGGAGGAGGACGCCGGGGGCCGGAACCGGATTGCTCTCGGCGATCGCGATCTTCGCGGCGTTTCCGTGTGAGGCGCCGGCGCCGCAGCGCTCGGCCTCGATGACCGTGACCTCGTGGCCCCGAACGGCCAGCTCGTAGGCCGTGGTCAGCCCGACCACGCCACCGCCGACTACGACAGTCCTCATCCGGTTACCTCCATTGGTCTCCTCGGCCGTCATTCGGCCTCACGAGCTCATGAGTTTATTGTATGACAATCACTTGTTGAATACGTTACGCACTGTTGGCAGGCGCGTCAATCCCCTCCACCGTAGTCAATGATGGGCACTGTTCGGGTGATGTCCGTGCGCGTGGGGGCGGAGCGCACGCGGGACCGGCCGTGCAGTGAAGGGGCGCACGGCCGCCTCGGCGCGTTCGGCTCTGATCGGCGGGATGGGCTCTGGGCGGCGGGTTCGACCGGCGTCCGGACGCCTCGGCGATCGGCCCCGGCCGGGGTCAGTCCCGGGCGGGGTCAGTCCCGGGCGGAAGGACCGTCAGTCCTGATCGGAGGAGCCGGAGACGAGGAGCGCGAGCTCCTGGGCGCTGTCCATCGTATGGACGTCGAGGGCGGTGCGGATCCGGGCGCGGTCGCCGCTGCGGATGGCGCGCATGAGCGCCGCATGGATGGCATGGGCACGCTCGGCATCGCGTCTGGTGAACTGGTCGTAGGCGAGGATGATCGTCATCTGCGCTTCGACGACGGGCCAGATGCGCATCAGCAGATAGTTGCCCGCGGCTTCCCAGATTCCGCGATGGAACCGGATATGAGCCTCGTGGACGGCGAGCGGATCGGCCGCATTGCTCTCGCTCTCGAAGCGCTCCCAGCTCTCTTCGAGTCGGGCCATGCGCGCGCCGGTGGAATCATCGAGGATCTCGTCGATCGCCTCGGTGTCGAGAGCAACGCGGACGCGAGCGATCTCGAGCATCGAGTCGACTTCGATATCGGCCACCCGCAGGCCGCGGTAAGCCTCTTGGATAAGGAAGCCATCGCGGGCCATCTGGTTGAGCGCCTCACGAGCCGTGGGTCGGCTGACCTCGAGCGATGAGGTCAGATCCGCCTCGATGATCCGCTCCCCGGGCCTGAGCTCACCGAGCACGATACGGCGCTTGATCTCGTCGATGACGCGCTGCCGGCGCTCGGTGTTCGAGACCGGAGTCCGCGCAGACGTCCGTTCCGCTGCGCCGCGCGCTGTCTCCACCGGGTCCACTGTCTGACTGCCTTCTCGATACGACTCTCTGCTGCCGGCCCGATGTCACTCGGGACGGCCCCCATGAGCGGCCGGGGCCGGCTTGACGCTCACGGACGGCCTCATCCGCATATCCGGACCGACTTCTCCTCATTGTACTGATCAGCCCCGTGCCGGCGGAGGGTCGCTTCTCCGCCCCTGCGCGGCCCCTGCACGTGAAGGGCCGCGGCGGGGCAAGGGTCTCAGACCGTGAGGATGCGACCGGTGACGTTGCCCTCGACCGAGCGCACGAAGGCGCTGGCCACCTCCTCGTCGGTCACCGGGATCATCCCGGCGAAGGCGTCATGGAAGTGCGGGGAGTTCGCGAGCACATTCGGGCTGACCGCGTTGATGCGGATGCCCCGCGGCAGTTCGGGCGCGGCGGAGACGACGAAGGATTCGACGGCGCCGTTGGCCATGGCCGCGGCCGAGGCAGTGGGCACGGGTTCGCGGCTGAGCACTCCGGTGACGAAGGTGATCGATCCACCATCGCTGAGGTGGTCGAGCCCCTGGGTGACGAACTCGATCTGCCCGAGCGTCTTCGAGACGAAGGCCTCGGTGTAGTCCTCACGAGTGAGCTCGGTGACCGGCTTGAATGCGGCGGCGCCGACGGCGACGACGATCGCGTCGACGACGCCGACCGCCTCGAGCAGCTTGGAGATCGAATCGGCGTCCGAGGTGTCCACGCCCGGGTCGGTCGAGCGAGTGGCACCGATGACGTCGTGCCCGCGCTTCTCGAGTTCGGCCCGCGCCACACCGCCGACGTGTCCGCCTGATCCCACCAGCAGAATCTTCATCCTGACCTCCTTGCGCTGTTCGAACGCTGCATCGACCGCTCGGACGATGAAAGATTTTGTCAGACATTCCTTTATTGACTGACAATCCCGAGTCTAGGGGATGTGTCCCCATCCGACCAGCCCTCGCGGTGGTTGGATCAGTTCTCGTAGCGGATCTCGACGCGGCGATTCTTCGCCCGGCCCTCGGGGTAGTCCTCGCCGCCCTTCTCGTTCGCGGCGACGGGTTCGGACTCCCCGTGCCCCTTCGCCGTCACGTCGAGGTCTGAGCTCTCCGAGGTGAGCACCTCGGCGACGGCCTCGGCGCGGTCTTCGGAGAGCTTCTCATTGTAGTCGTCCTCGCCCTTGGAATCCGTGTGGCCGTCGACGGTGATCTCGGAATCCGTCGGCAGGTCCTTGACGAGGTCGGCGACCTTCTTCTTCGCCGCGTCGCTGAGTTCGGCGGAGTCGAAGTCGAAGAGGATGTCGGTGTCGAGGGTGACCACGGTGGAGTCGCCGCTGACTTCGGTCGATTCGAGATCCTCGATACCTTTGTCGAGCTCATCGATTCCCTGATCGAGGTCGACGATGCTCTCGTCGATCGTCGACTGGTCGGGGTCGGTGAAATCTTCGGGTGTCGGAGTGTCCCTGTCAGCGACATCTTGCGGAGTCAAGGAGTTCGCGACTGCGGATCCGGGCGGCCCTGCGATGACGATTCCGACGGCAAGCGCCGCTGCAGAGCAGGCGACTGCGATCTTCACGAGATCGTCGCTCCGGTCACGAGGTTCATGCCGTCGACGACCGAGACCTCGACTTCATCGACGTCCGGCGGGGGTGCGGCGAAGACAGCGAAAGCGTAATAGGTTTCACCGGGGGTGAACTCCGGGCCCTGAACTGCCGTCTGCGCCCGATTGATGCTCTTCTTCAGCACCGAGTGCTTCCGCAGGTTCTGCGAGTCGACGAGAAATGGAGACCAACCCGAGTCACCGAGGTAGCCATACAGCCAGTCTTCCTCGGTCGAGCTCGAGTTCACGGTGAATCCGAACTGACCGACGACGGTCTCACCCTGACGTTTGAGCGCGAAGAGATCGACGGTCATCGTAGCGTCATCGTCGCCCTCGACGACGGCGGGGATATCCTGGCTCGCGATCGGATCGGGCAGGTCATTCAGGTCGAGACCGGCCGCCTCGGCGGATCCTGCTTCGCCCTTCGAATCGGAGCCGTCGGATTCGCCCGAGTCTTCGGCCGCCTCCTGGGATTCGGAACCTTCGGTCGTCGACGCCTCGGAGTCGTCTCCGGACGAACATGCGGTCAGGGTCACGGCCAGAACAACGGCGGCTGCGGACAGTGCTGTCCTGCGAATGGAGCGCATGGTGATTTCAGTTCTCCTCGTATGTCGCCGGACCCGATCGGCTCAGGTGATCTCCGGCGGCTCTGCGGGCGGACTCATTTCACCCTAGCCCGAAATCGCTCAACTTTCACTACAGACCTTGTCGCTGTCGGTGAATCTTCGATGAACCGGCCTGCCCGACGCCGGGGACGAAATGACAGAATCCCCGCAATCCGATCTGTCATCGGACCGCGGGGATTCAGCAGTGCGCGGAGCCGGTGGGATTTGAACCCACGGTCCCCCGTCCGGAGGACTTCACCTTAGCAGGGTGACGCTTTCGGCCGCTCAGCCACGACTCCATTCGCAATGCGGTGATCGCCTCCGACGCATCGGTCCGGCGACAGACCTTCCAGCATTACGGGTAACAGCCTAAGGGACAGGGCCCACCCAGGGCAAAGCTTGGGCCGCAAGAGTGTCCCGCGTCATATTCCGAAGTGTCGTTCGTCATAGTCTCGGTAGCCCGCGATCGGCGAATTTCCGGGCCGACCGCCGGCTCTCCCCTGCTCGTCCACACAGGAAATCCAGCATTCATCAATGTCGCGGCGTAAAATCGGCATGAAGTGCTTTGCGGTCTGCTCTCGTCTCCCCCTCGGGACCGCCGGTCAGGATTGCCGATATCTGCCGGTGCGTCCTGTGCCGGCGAACGAGAGCGGCAGCGGGCCGCTGTGCACGAGAAGAGAGTCGTTGAGGAGTAGACAACTTGCCAGAGTTTCCCCCTGACAAGCGCGGACCGAATGGGAGCGACCCCGATTCTCCCGCCGCAGGTCGTCGACTCCGCGCCTCCTCCCGCCCCAGATTCCGGGGCGACACCGCCGCCAGCGACGGCGATTCGACGACGCCGCCCGAGTCCGACCAGTCACACACCTCCTCATCCGGTCAGCACCGGTCGAGTGCCGATCGGCCCCGGCCCACACGTTCGGACGACCGAGCCTCGACCGACAGGCAAGGCGGCGCCTACACCAGGGCTCGACCCGCAAAACCGACGAACTCCGACAGCTCGTCGTCGGGCTCACCGGCCGGCTCCTCGTCCGGTTCGCCGGATTCTGCGAAGGCACCGACTCCCCGCCCAGTGGCTCCCCGCACACGCCGTGAGGCACGCATGCTGCGGGCCGCAGCCGCCAGCGGTGCATCGGCGGCCGGTGTGGCTGCCGCCGCAAGCTCGAACACGCCTCGTGATGAGCGGTCCGACCGGCCGCAGACCTCCGAGGACTCAGCCGGCCACACCACCCCGCGCACATTCACGGACCAGGGCACGGCCGCCTCGGCGAGGGACGCGGCAGACGGCGGATCCGCCGCGACAGATGGCGGCTCCGCCGGCGGACCGACCGACGGCGAGGACGCGGGACCGACGACTCGACGAGACGCGCGCGAACGGCGCGCAGCCGAGGAACGCGCCCGGGGGCGCAGCCGGAAACGGGACCGGCAGAGGAACGAAGAGCAGCGAGCGGACGCCCACGAACCGGCACGGGCCCGACGTCACTCCTCCCGCCTCGGCGAGACCTTCCCCAGCCTCGTCGGCTGGACTTCGCTGAGCACACTGCTGCCGGGCGTCGGACTGCTGCGCACGCGCTTCCGCCCTGTCGGCCTCGTGGTGTTCGGGCTCTTCGTCCTCACCCTGCTCACCGGGGCCGTCTATCTGCTCGTCAAGGGGCCCGTGCGTGCGGTCGCCACCATCGTTTCCAGCCCCACCCTGCTCAACTTCCTCGCCATCGGCGCCGTGCTCGTGGCCGTGATCTGGATCCTCGTGATGGTCGTGTCCCACCTCGGGCTGCGGCGCGGGCACCGATACCGGCCCTGGCAGAACAAGATGGCGGGACTCCTCGTCGTCTCCCTCGCTCTGATCATCGGCATCCCCCTCGGCGTGGGGTCGGTCTTCGCCCGGGTACAGTCGTCGACGGTGTCCAGCCTCTTCGGCGACAGCACCGGCGAGTCCCAGAACGCCGAGGACCTGTGGGCGGACAAGCCCTACATCAACATCTTCCTCATGGGCCGCGACAACGGCGACGACCGTGAGGGCACCCGCCCGGACACGATGCTCGTGGCCTCGATCGACACCAAGACCGGCAATGCCGCGCTCATCTCCGTGCCCCGCAACCTCGCCTTCCCGGTCTTCCCCGAGGGCAGCGAACTCGCCGAGGAGTGGCCCGACGGATTCCGCCCCTCCGGCGATTCCTCCGAGGATCTCATCAACGCCGTGTGGCAGTGGGGCGAGCAGAACGAGGACGAAATCGGCAACACCCACGGACTCGAACCCGGAATGTGGGCGACGATGCAGGCCGTGGAGGGCTCGCTCGGCCTCGACCTCGACTATTGGGCCTCGGTCGACATGGCCGGATTCGAAGACGTCGTCGACGCCATCGGCGGGGTCAAGATCGACGTCGAACGCCCGATCCCGATGGGCGGCGGAAAGTCGATGTCCGGGGTCAAGAACGAAGTCTACGGCTGGGTCGATCCGGGACCGCAGACGCTCAAGGGCAAGGATGCGCTGTGGTACGTCCGCTCCCGTGAGGGCAGCGACAACTACGATCGCATGTGCCGTCAGCAGCGCATGCTCAAGACCACCCTGGAGCAGATCGACCCGCAGGAGATCGCCTCGGCCTATCCGAAGCTGGCGAACTCGGCGACGCGGAACATCGCCACCTCGATCCCGCAGAACGAGATCCCGGCCTTCATCGAACTCGCCCTCATGATGCAGAAGGGCGATGTGACCTCGGTCCAGATCAACAACGATGTCACCCCCACCTACAACCCGGACTTCGATGTCCTCCACGAGTGGATCCTCGGCGAGGTCAAGGGAGCCTCGGACGGTGAGGAGACGCCGAAGCCGACCAACGACGGAAGCGAGTCCCAGGACTCGTCCGCGGACACCTCGACGGAGACCTCGGACGACGAGCCCGCGGTCTCCTCCGATGAGGCCGCCGAGGATCAGACCGAGGACGAGGAGGACGCGAGTGCCTCCGAGAAGCCGGGTGAGCCCAATGCCGAGGGCAAGTGCTACCCGAAGGGGTATGAGCCGGGCGATGACTTCCCCGGCTACCCGGGCCCCGACGGCGGAACCGGCGAGCAGGGAACCGGCGAGCAGGAGTGAGTGAGCCCGCTCGGACACATGCTCCCGCGGTCGCGATCATCGGCGTCGGCCCGCGCGGTCTCACCGTCCTCGAGCGGCTCGTGGCCCTGGCCGCGAAGCGCTTCGCCCGGCAGGTGCCTGAGTCGGCCGGGCCGGCGCTGACCATCCACCTCATCGACCCGTATCCGCCCGGAGCGGGCATCGTGTGGCGCACCGATCAGCCGGAATCGCTGCTGATGAACACCACCATCGCCGAGCAGACCGTCTTCCCCGACGCCAGCTGCTCCTTCCTCGACGCCGACGACGAGCCGACCGGTCCGTCAATGGCCGAATGGTACTCAGCCAACGGCGGCACCGATCCGCTCGATTCGACCTTCCCCAGCCGTGCCCTCTACGGCCGCTATCTGCGCGAGGCCTATGCCCGCGTCCGCCGCAGCGCACCGGACTTCGTCGAGATCGTCGAACACCGGACGATGGCCGAGTCGGTCATCGACCTGCCCGCCATGGACCTGCCCGAAGCCCGCCCGGGCACGCAGCAGGCCGCGGAGGACGCAGCCTCGGCCGCGCCCGGCACGTCTCCCGGCCCGTTCGCTTCCGCTCCCGAACAGCTCGTGCGCTGTCAGAACGGGACGACGATCATCGCCTCGGCGGTGGTGCTGGCCGTCGGCCACATCCCCAGCGCCCAACCCGAGGAGCGCGCCCGGCTGGCCGCGTTCGCCGAACGCCGCGGCGGCCTGTACCTGCCGCAGGGTCTGCCGGCAGAGGCCCCCGTCGCCGAGGTGGCCCCCGGCGACCGTGTCATCGTCCGCGGCATGGGGCTGAACTACTTCGACCTGCAGACCCTGTTCACCCACGAGCGCGGTGGCCGGTTCCTGCCGCTGGCCGGGACGGACGCCCGTTGCGGAGGACGGCTGCGCTACGAGCCCAGCGGGCTCGAACCCCATCTGGCACTCGGCTCACGTCGCGGCATCCCCTACCGCAGCAAACCCATCTGCCACGAGCACCCGAAACAGGACTGGCCGCTGCGCTATTTCACTCGGGACAACGTCGCCCTGCTCGCCGGCCTCGACGATCTCGACGGCGACCGCTTCGCTGAGGCCCGGTTCAACGACCAGCTGTGGCCGCTCATCCTCGCCGACCTCCGCCTGGCGTACTATCACACCCTGTCTCAGGTCCGCCCCGAGGCGTTCGCCGGTGATCCCGGTCAGCTGCGCGAGGCCATCGCCGAGGCGGTCTCACGGCACCTGACCCGGCGCACCTGGCACGAGACCCACCCGCAGGCGGCCGCCCGCGAGACCTCTGAGAATCCGCAGCCGGCTGCACGAGCGAACACAGCTTCGCAGCCGAGCGCTGCCACTGGCACGGCCACTGCTGCCGCGGACACGAGTGCTGCCGCAAGCGCCACTGCAGCCGAGGACTCCGCCCGTCAGGGACGTGTCACTCGTGAGGCCTTCGCCTGGTCCGAGATCGAAGAGGCCCTGGTCCCCGACCCCGCCGACCGGATGTCCCTGCACTCACTGCTCAATCCGCTCGAGGGCGAACTCTTCACCAGCCGCGAGCCCGGTGATCCCGACTCGCTGCACGAATGGATGCTCGACTTCCTGCGCACCGACCTGCGCAATTCGCTGGCCGGCCCGACCGGAAGTCCGGAGAAGGCTCTGTTCCCCGTGCTGTGGCAGTCCCGGCTGCTGCTCAAGGAACTCATCGTCGCCGGTCACATCGATCGCGTGAGCGTCGACATGGAGATCTGCGGCTGGTTCGAGGGCTTCGTCTCCGGCATCTGCGATGGTCCTCCCCCACAGCGGATCGCCGAACTCCTCGCCCTCGCCGAAGCCGGCGTCGTCTCCTTCATCGGACCCGATATGCGCATCGAGGAGAACACCGCCGCACTCGACACGGCTGCTTCTGACGATGCCGAGAAACCGAGGCCACACGCGCAGGAGACGCACCCGGAGATCTTCACGGTCACCTCGGCGCAGGTCGTCGGCGAGATCACCGGCGGGGTCGTCATCGACGCCGCCTCACCGACGAACTCCGTCGCCCGCGCCGCCGATGTGCTGCTGCACGGGATGCTCGAACGCGGCCAGCTCACTGCGGCCCGCCTGACCTTGGACGATGGGCGCGAGAAGTCCCTCAACGGGCTCGCCCTCACTCCCCGCCCCTACCGGACGATCGATGTCGAGGGCACGGTCCATCCGCGCCGATTCGCCCTGTCGATCCAGCTGTCCGCGATGCAGTGGGGATTGGCGATCGCGGCGAACCCGGGCGTCGACGCCGCCACGCTCAACGACTCGCACGCCGCCGCCGAGGCGATCCTCGACCTCCTCTGAGCCGCGGTTTCGCCGAGAGCCCTATCTACGACAGAGAGCTCGGTGTGCAACCGAAGCTGTCTGTCGTGGACCGAGCTCTCGGGCAAAGGCGCCGCCTCCCCACACTCGTCAGGCCATGGCGAGGGCGGCTTCGGGCTTCGTGGTTCGGGCGCGGACGATCGCCAGCAGCGACATCACGATGCCGATCACCGCCCAGGCCAGCAGTCCCCCGTAGGCCGCGGCCTGCCCGGTCGTGCCGGCCGCGATCGCCGCGAACCCGTTCATCGCCGGAGTCAGCGGCAGGATCGGGGCGACGAAGTCGAAGAAGCCCGGAACCGCGCCGATCGTCCGACCCGCCACGGCCAGCACCACGGCGATCACCGACAGGAACCGGCCCACACCGCCGAACCACGCCACGAGCGCGAAGTTGAGGATCATGAACACGAGCGCGGAGACGAAGGTGAGCACCGCGATGTCGAAGCCTTGGACGGCATCGATGTCCATCACCGTCACCGCGAGGATCGAGAGCACGAGCGCCTGCAGCAGGCCGACGACCGCGCCGGGCACCAACCCCCTCAGCCACACGGCGAACGAGGATCGGGTCGAGAGCAGGGTCGAGGCCGGGATCGGCTTGAGCACGGTGTAGGTGACGAGTCCGCCGACCCACAGCGCGAGCATGATCAGCACCGCGATCGTCGAGCCGGCCAGCACGTTCGTTACCCCGTCGTTGTCGGGTGCTTCGATGTTCGCCGAGGCGACCTTCGCCAGCTTGTCACGTTCGGGAGCCGTGTAGGTGGGCACCTCGTCGGCGCCGTCGACGACCCCGTCGGCGAACTCGGACACGCCCTTCGCGTATTTGCCCGTGCCCTCGTCGAGGTCCTCGAGCCCGTCGGCCAGGTCCGAGGTGCCGGTCGCGGCCTCGGAGACGCCGTCGGTGTATTCGCCCACGCCGCTGCTGTACTGGTTGAGCCCGTCGCTTAACTGTCCGGCACCGTCGGAGAGTTCGGACGAGCCGTCGGCGACCTTCCCCACGCCCTCGGACAGGGCGGGCATGCCGTCGGCGAGCTGTTGGTTGCCGTCGGCGACACCGGCCGCTCCGTCGCGCAGACCCTTCGAGGCCTTGAGCAGCTTCGGAGCGTTCTTCGTGATGTCCTCCATGCCCTTCGTCAGCTTCTCGATGCCGTCCTCGAGGCCCTTGACGAACTTCGACATGCCATCGCTGAGTTCCGATGCGCCGTCGGACAGGTCATCGGCACCGCCGATCAGCGAGGAGCCGTTCTTCTCCTGCTCGAGGCCGTCGACGGCCTGGTTGAGTCCGCCCGAGGTTCCGTTCAGCAGCCCCTGGGCATAGGCCTGCTCGATGCCCTGGCACACCTGGTCGGGAGTGCCCGACGGGCACATCTCGGCTCGTGCCTGGTCAGCCTCATCCTCGGTCATGATGCCGGCGTCGACGAGTCCGTCGAGGTCGGGGTTCGTTCCGGCCAGCTGATCGGCCTGGTCCGCGCCCTGTTCGAGGCCGTCGCGGTACTGGTGCAGTCCGTCGGAGAGACCTGAGGCTCCCTCGGACACGCCCTGTGCACCCTTGTCGAGTTCCTTGCCGCCGTCGACCAGATCGTCGAGTCCGCCCTGATCGGAATCCCCGGAGCCGGCGAAGCCCTTGATGATCTCATCGATGGACTTCGTGTATTCGTCGACGCCGTCGGAGAGCTCACCGGAGCCGTCAGCGAGCTT
>Ga0209487_1001817_pt1 | contig 17705 bp, 16 predicted proteins | sample Poulit2012_FD_187524 | JGI IMG/M metagenome (GOLD analysis project Ga0209487, IMG submission 187524) | Agricultural soil microbial communities from Georgia to study Nitrogen management - Poultry litter 2012 (SPAdes) (version 2) | ecosystem: Environmental > Terrestrial > Soil > Agricultural land...
CATCAATGTAGACATTACCCTCCACTTTCAAATCCCCCTCAATGGAGCCAACAACGCGTACATTTTTCTCAGAGGTGTAGGTTCCGTTTATCGTGACCCCCTCCCCCAGCAGATCCGTGAGTGATGCTCTTTTCCGATTCAGGATCATGTCATTGATGGTCTTGTTATTCATGAGTTTATTAAGCATATCACTGTCTCTTTTGATTTTTTTCAGGGCTTGATAGATTCGTATGAATAAAAGCTTAAGGATTTAGACAAAGCGCTAGATGCAGTATAGGTAAACTCCCTGCTTCAGCTGGTCACACGTTTTAGCAAAAACCTGTGCTAAACTCTATGACAAGATCAGCTGCTCAAAGTGTCACCACGACCGGCATTTATTTCTACAAATCCCGCACCCGGACGGTAGTATCTGCACAACTTCTCATATCTCATGACGCATACGGATATCTCTATATCGTGAATCTTCACACCGAGGCGTGCCTCTTTTCCACATGGTAATAGAGTGTGGTATGACATCTGATTTCGGCTGAACCTGTTATGTTTAATAAATTGAAACAGGTGCTGCCGATCATCATATCACCGATAAATCATAACAGGAGAAGAGAGATGTCTGTAGTTAAAGTGATCGAGATTATTGCCGAAGGGAATTCTATTGAGGATGCCGTTGAAAAAGGCCTTGAGAGAGCGGGGGAGACCGTAGAGGGAATTCAGAATATCTACATCAAGGATATCAAGGCGAAAGTGGAGAACAACAAGGTATCCCACTACCGTCTGATTCTGAAAGTTTCATTTCTGCTGAAACAGTAACCTCAGGCTGCTCCGGAGAGCGGTTTCAGCTTTGCCTGAGCGACAGACCGGCTGTAGAACGGTCATACGCCAGCTACCCCTTGAGTGACAGGCTATTGGTTCCATTCATTTTTTTCTGTACTCTTTTACGAGAATCTGAACACACATACATCTCAAAAAGAGTACATGAAAAGAAGGGATTTTATGCGACTGGGTGCCGCCGGAATGGCCGGTGCCTCACTGACCGGCAGTCTGTCGCCATCCAGGCAAGAAAACCCAACTGAACCAGCTCGCCAGCAACAGGGATCCCTCAAGAAGGGCTATATGATCCAGACGTTCCCGGATCGGGACAGCTACACCCTTCTGGAGCAGTTCCGGATGCTTCGGGATGCCGGTTTTGAAGGAGTTGAACCTCTCAGCGGATTCGACAGAAGTGAAGTACTGGAAGCGAAGGAGGCGACCGGACTGGAGATACCCAGCGTCTGTGTCTCAACGCACTGGACCAGTCCTCTCTCCAGCCCGGATCCGGCAGTCCGCAAGGCGGGTCTTGACGGCCTTGAAACAGCACTCTATGATGCCCATGAATATGGTGCGTCAACCATTCTGCTGGTCCCTGGGGTCGTCAATTCAGAAGTCTCTTATGATGATGTCTACCGCCGCTCACAGCTTGAAATCCGCAAAATGGTCCCGCTTGCCGAGGAGCTTGGAGTGACTATAGCTATCGAGAATGTGTGGAATCATTTTCTGCTCAGTCCGATGGAAGCCGTACAGTATGTGGATGAGTTCCGTACTCCGCAGGTCGGCTGGTATTTCGACATCGGAAACATCCTCAACTACGGATGGCCACAGCAGTGGATCCGCATCCTCGGGGAACGGATCGCCATGATCCACATCAAGGAGTTCAGCCGCAGCAAGCGCGATGATGAGGGCCTCTGGGCAGGTTTCCGTGTGGATCTGATGGAGGGTGACAACGAATGGGAAGAGATCATGCAGGCCCTCCGTGATGTCGGTTACAGCGGGTACGGGATTGTTGAACCCGCTTATAGAGATCCGGAGACACCTCATGATGAGTGGCTTCGGAACTACATCGCCGGACGGATGGATCAGATCTTCTCTCTCTAGAACGTGCTAGAACGAGTGAATCACCATCAGAGAACGTGAGAAATCACCATCTGAAACAGCAGACACGCCACCTCTTCCTGCTGGCCGGTCAGTCCAACATGGAGGGAATGGGCAGGGTTCACGACCTGCCACCGGATCTGCTGCAATGTCAGGATGACGTACTGATCTACCACCCCAACAGGAGAAAGGACCATGAGCCGCCGGACCGCTCCGGTTCATGGCAGACACTCGCTCCCGGTCAGGGAGAAGGGTACCATGAAACGTACCGACTCTTCCTGCGTTGCCGTTATGGCCCGACGAAGCCCCACCCTTCGGGGAGGTTTGGAGTCGAATTGACTTTCTCACGGCATCTTCGTCGTCACAACCCGGAATGGAAAATTGCTCTCTTCAAGTATGCCAAGGGAGGGTCAGCCATCCACAGTGGTATCCCCAAAGATTGGGGAACCTGGGATACCGATCCGCAGACACGAAAACACACCAATCAGTGGACGCATTTCCAGTACCACTATCAGCAGGCTCTCAGAACCTGGGGTGACCGTGAAGTTCTCAAACCGGCTGCCATTCTGTGGCTTCAGGGTGAAAGCGACGCCTCGTTCTCCAGGGAGATCGCCGATGCCTACTCTGCAAATCTCAAGAGGCTGATTCAAAATATGCGCCTCTTGGCAGGTAACCCCGAACTGCCCGCTCTGATCGGCAGAATCTCACACCCCGGCGGCACCCACCCTCCTCCGTTCATGCCCTGGGTTGAACAGATTCAGCAGGCACAGGAGAGGTTCGTTTCAGAGGATCCGCAGTCAGCTCTGATCGTGCCGGACAGGGAGCCGGGCTGGCAGGATGAGTGGCACTACGACAGCCGGACCTACCTTGAACTTGGAGAGCAGTTCGCAGAAGCTTTCATCCGTTTGAAAGGTTCCGAATAGCCCTTCAAACCCGATCCTCCCAGTACGTATTTACTCCGGAGCTGCGACTCCCCTTACAAATTCAGGATATGGTATGGATCAGCATTAGGTTTTATGAAATTGCTCTCGATAGAGAACATAAATCAACAGCTCCCGTTGACTCTGTTTACATCATACGTGAGTCCTCTGTAGCAAGACCAGCTAAACCATTACAGACTGATTGAAACCAGTACGAAATCGCCGGGCACTGACCCCACACCTGACCTTCACAACCTGGTTGAAACCAGCATAGACTCTGAGATATAATCCAGAATCCAAGAACAACAGATCAATCATGACAAGATATTTCTCACTATTCATACTTTTAATCGCATTTACCGCATGTCAGTCAGAAACACCCGATCAGGGAGCAGGCGCAGCTGAAGGTGATCCTTTTGCGGAGTTTCAGCAGCAGCAGCAACCTGCCGATATCGATGTCTCGGATGATGAACTTTCACAATTCGTTGATTCGGCCATCAGAACCCAGGAGATTCAGATGGATATCCAGGAGGATATGATTGCCATTGTCGAGGAGGAGGGCATTGATGTTCAGACCTACAACATGATCGCAGAAGCTGATCAGATGGGTCAGTCACGGGATGAAATTGACGTCAGCAGCGACGATATCGATCGTTATGAAAATGCTTCCGGCAGAATTATGGAGGTCGAACGCGAGATGGAGAGTGATATGGAGTCTGCGATCGAAGAGAGTGGACTGAGCATTGACAGATTTCAGGAGATCAACATGGCGATCCAGCAGGACATGCAACTTCAGCAACGGGTTCAGGAGATTCTGATGGAAGAGCAGTCGCAGCAACAGCCGACACCGCAGCAGCCGTAAGCAGCTGACGTCGGTACAACTGTAAACCGACTCGGCAACAACCGTAATGACAGACGTCGGTACAACCAAACCGACTCGGCAACAACCGTAATGACAGACGTCGGTACAACTGTAAACCGAACTCGGAAGCAGCCGTACTCATCGGTAAAAGCCAGCTGGAAATAAAAAAGGCGCAGAAGTCATCCGCGCCTTTTTTCACGTTGGTTGCACACTTGTATCCCTATATCAGAAATATCAAAACCGATTGAGACCGTTTGTAAACTTCTCCACACTCAGAACGTCTGAAAAAATCTAAAAGTCATACTCCAAAACGCCTAAATGACTAGCAGAGCACCCACTAACTCTGTCTCTGATTTTAATATAGCAGCTCAGGAGCCCGCCAGAAATAGGATAAAATCTGAACATTGTGTATGATATTTCAATACAACGATGTAATGAATCCTTGACATCAGTCTCTATCAAATCTCCATCTCCGTCAGCATAATCTTGGGGAGTCCGGTCAGACGGTTCAGCTCAAATTTCACTGCCAAACCTATTTTTACACGGACGGGTTCTCCTGCAATCAGACCCGGAGTGAACCGTGTCCCGCGGAGAGCATCCAGAGCCGCCTCATCACACCCTCCTCCAATACCTCGGAGAATGGTAGGATCTTCCACCTCACCATCTTCATTGACAACAAATTGTAGAAATACCTTCCCCTCGATACCCTCTCTGCGGGCCTCTTCCGGATAGACCACCTGACTGTAGAGATCCTGAATATTTCCATATCTCAGATCCGGCATCACATGAGCAGCCAGATAGAAATCCGGTTCACTCTCTAAGGTCTGAAGTGGAGGCTGGATATACTCATCATCAAGTAAAAATTCAGTATCCAGAATCAGATCCATATCGATATCCTCGATCAGCTCATCCTCAGGCTTCTTCATCCCCAGTTGGGGGGCAGGCGGCGCTGAGGGCATGCTGAAGGCGCTCTGATCAAGTGAAGAGGTTCGTTCAGGGACGATTACGGCCTCCGTCACATCCCCTCCCCAGCTGCGGATCTCCTCGTTCACCGTGAGGTTGATGATCTCTTCGATTTCCGGAGTGATTGTATCTTTTCCATACTCGGTCCTCAACAGGATGTTAAGGATGACAAGAATGGTGATGAGCCCCAATTGAAAATGGATTCTGTAATTTTCCTTGAGTCGGAAGTGATTCGTCCTCTCTATTCGATAGTTCACAACTCCCCTCTCCTGTTTTAATGGGCGAATTTCAGATGAACCCTGCATTTTTCTGTTCATCGTATGGGCACGTGATCGTTAACAGACACATGTCTGCCACCCGCAGAGATCCTCATCCCATGGCTCTCTCTGCTTACTGATTACCTACTCTGCCTACTGAATACCTAATGTTTTATATCCATCTGTTTTATATCCACTTCCAGCTCTTCTAAACAATGTTTCTGCTCTCTGCGATTTACATAATGACCGATTTGTGTTTAAAAAATCGTAAAAGAGCTGAGTGGACTGAACGGCTGATATCAGTTTCCAATTCTCAGGTTTGCTGAATATACTATCACTATTTTCCAACTCATTGCAGGCGAATCATATCCTGTTGAAGTCATTGAGAGGATGTCTGAACCTGGTGATACTCTGCCGTCTCTGCCTTCTGTGTCGCAGGATACATTGAGGTCTGAACCTGGCGAAACTTGACGAAGCCCGGCGTAACCTGACGAAGCCCGGCGGATGACCAGGAGATACCTCTCGATTGATGTTGAAACGCCTATAAGACCTGTACAACTAAAAAAGGGAAAAGGATCATGCAGGTATATCTGAACGGTAAATTTATTCCGGATAGTGAGGCGACCATACCGGTGACTGACCGGGGTTTTATTTTCGGCGACGGTGTCTACGAAGTGATACGGGTGATTGACGGGAGACTGTTCAGAGAGAAAGAGCACCTGGACCGGCTTAAGGAGGGACTGGCCGGCCTGCAGATCAACGTCAAACCAGATCAGCTGCAGAGTCTCTCAAAAAATATGCACGACCTGCTCGACAGGAACAGTCTGCTTAAGGGAGAAGCGACACTCTACCTTCAGATTACACGGGGGGCTGCCAGTCCCAGGACACACACTTTTCCAGAGCCGGAGGTGGAGCCGACGATCTTTCTCTCGACCACTCCGTTCATACCCCACCGGGATCTTCATGAATCCGGTACAGATGCCATCACCCTGCCGGATCTGCGCTGGGCCCGGTGTCATCTGAAAACTGTCAACCTTCTCCCCAACATACTGGCGCGTCAGCAGGCCGTGGACGCAGGTGTAGACAGCGCCGTCATGATTCGGGACGGAATGATCACAGAGAGTCCCAATGCCAACATCTTCGGTGTCAGGCAGGGGATCCTCTATACCTATCCCGATTCACCTTATATCCTCAGTGGCATCACCCGTCAACTGGTGTTTGAGCTGGCTGAAGAGCTCTCCATTCCGGTGAAAACGATCCCGATTCTGGAGAAAGACCTCTTTGATCTTGACGAACTTTTCTTTTCCGGGACAACAACGGATATTCAACCGGTAGTGGAGATCGACGGAAAACAGCTTGGCGGGGGCAAACCGGGTGACATCGTCCGCAGGATCCAGAAAGCATTCAGACAGGAACTATACGGGGTGTCAGACGCGTAAAGACGCGTCTGACACTTCAGAGAAGCCTGAAACCCATTATGAGACGCAGGGAGATTACCGTCAGACTCCCGAAGAGAGTTCAGGCCCGGAAACAGAAACAATACAAACAGATACTGATACAGGTTAATCATTATGGACACATTGAAAATTGGTTTTATCGGATCAGGATTCATCGCACGATTTCTGGCAACAGCCATGATTCAGGTGCGACACTGTGAACTGAGCGGTATCTACCGACGGGGCGGAGCGGAAGAGCTCTCCACCTTTGCCCGCGAGAATGGTCTCGGAGATGCAACACTCTACGACTCGGTCAAGGAGCTGGCCAAACGTGTCGACGCCATCGCGATCTTCTCCCCCAACTATACACGGGTAGAGATCATGGAGGAGATAGCCGACGCTGTCAAAGAGGGGGCTGAACTGACCGGTGTTATCTGTGAAAAGCCGATGGGACGCAATGTGGAGGAGGCTCAACGGATGGTGGAACTCGCCCGCGGTGCCGGTTTGAAAACAGCCTATTTTGAGAACCAGATCCACATGCGGGCACTCAAGAATGCCCTGGCACAGCTGGGTCCCCAGAGAGAGGTGATGGGCCCGTTTACACTGGCCCGCAGTACTGAAGAGCACGCCGGCCCCCACAATAGCTGGTTCTGGGATCCCCGGAAGCAGGGTGGCGGTGTCCTCTCCGATATGGGCTGCCACAGCATCGCGGTATGCCGTCACATCCTGACGCCAGCAGGCAAACCTTACGATTTCCTGAAGCCTGTCTCGGTTCAGGCGGATACCTCGCTGCTCAAGTGGGGGCGCCCCGAATACCGGCGTCAGCTCAAGGAGACCTACGGAGTCGACTATGAAAAGACACCGGCAGAGGACTTTACAACAGGCATCTTCACCTATCAGAATCCTGAAACAGGTGATCTGGTCAAAGGGCAGTTCACCGATTCGTGGATGTATGACAAACAGGGGCTGCGAATCTCGATTGACGGACTGGGACCGGATTACGCCCTTGAGATCAATACGCTGATTTCGCCCGCCGAAATCTTTATCGGAGATCGTGCGGCCGCCGGTGTAGCTGATGCAGAGACCGCTCTTGAGAAGTCGACAGCCAGCCGGGGCCTGCTGAATATCCAGCCCAACGAAGCCGATCTCTACGGCTATGTGGACGAACTTAAAAATGTCGTTGAGTCCTTCCGCCAGGGTGAAGATGCCCTGCTCACCTTCGAGTACGGCCTGGAGATCACCCGGCTGGTTCAGGCTGCTTACATGGCTGCTGAACAGAAGCGGACCCTCGATCTGACTGACAAAAACGTGCAGACGGAGCTTGATACCTACCGCTCCCTCATCTCACAAGGTGAAGGCGCCGACCTTCTCTATAGCTGAACCCTTCCATTCATCAACCTGATTTGACAGAAGAGACGACGAGTAGCAAAACTCCACGGGACCGGACCAGCTGGAGGGAGGCACCTTGGCTGGCTTTGAAAGGCCTGGTCATGGGCGCAGCCGATATCATTCCGGGAGTGAGTGGCGGAACCATGGCCTTGATCACCGGAATCTATGACCGGCTGATCAATGCCATACGTAGTGTGGACAAGGAGACCCTGAAGTCTCTCCTGACCTTCGACATCGCCGGATTTTTTGAACAATTCCACTGGCGATTTCTGCTCATACTACTCACCGGAATTATAGGGGCCATTCTCTTTTTTACAAGGATTGTACCCCTTCAGGTCTATATGTATACCCATCCCGAGGTTGTCTATGGTCTGTTCTTCGGACTGATCCTGGGTTCGGTAGTGATTCTGGTGATGGAGGTAGAAAAGAGTGAACGAGGTGTCAAAACACTCCTCCCACTGGTGATCGGTACTTTAGTCGGTTACTGGGTAGTCACCCTGGTGCCTGCAGATACTCCGGAGACCGCCCTCTTCATGTTTCTGAGTGGCATGCTGGCTTTCTGTGCCCTGATTCTGCCCGGTATCTCCGGTTCGTATCTGCTCCTGATTCTGGGCAAGTATGACTACACACTGATGCAGCTGGGCAGACTGGGCGGTGATGGCACGATGGAGGCACTGATGGCTATTGTACCGCTGATCGTGGGTGGCATCACCGGAGTGGTTCTATTCTCCCGGGTGCTCTCCTGGCTGCTGAACCACTACCACACCATCACACTGATGGTGCTGGTAGGATTCATGATCGGCTCCCTCTATACCATCTGGCCCTGGCAGGAGCGTGAGTATAGCGAAACCGTGGTGGATACCCGGATCGCGGAGCGGTCTGACGAAGCTGTACAGCAACTGATCGAATCCCCGCCCAATCCCCTGGCTCCATCGTACAGACGTCTGGGCGAGGTACAGAACCCGGAAGCACCTTATGAGGATCAGCGTATAGAGATTGAAGTTATTGAACGATCTCTTGCAGAGTCTTCACCCTTCATCCCCGGCATGGCGGAGGATCCCCCTGAGAGCTACAGTCTCTGGGGCGGAATCGCCGGACTGCTGGTGGGCCTTGCGCTTGTAGGGGCACTTGACTATTTACGACGGAAGGAATAACCTCCTGTTTGACCTCAATCCTGAGCTCTCATGATCCAGATAAAGAAAATACTGGTCGCCACCGACTTTTCAGAGAACGCCGAAGGGACTCTGGCGGCCGCCCGTACCGTCGCTTCCGGCATGGGGGCCACGGTCGACCTAGTCAATGTCATACCGACGCTCACCTACATGAATGAGAGTCTCAAGAGTATCGGTGCTCCGATTGATCTGGAAAGCGAACTGTTTCCAAAGATCATCAAGGAGCGGGAGGAGCAGGGGCTCGACTACCTGAAGAGGTTCATCCCTGAAGAGAACCGGGGAGAGGTGATAGTCAGGGTCGATCGAAAACCGTCACAGTTTATCGTCACCCAGGCGTCAGAGCACAACTACGATCTGGTGGTCATCGGAGCACGTGGCCGCGACGACACCCGTCTTTTGCGGGGAGGAACCACGCAACGTGTCATCAGGCGATCTGAAGTCCCGGTACTCTGTGTGCCCAAAGATTTCAAAACCAGCGAGATCAACAACATCCTGGTCCCTACCGACGCCTCCCGCGTCTCCTTCTGTGCACTGCCTCAGGCACTCATCATGTCAAAACTGTTCGGTGCCGATCTGACCCTGTTCCATGTCATCGAACTCTATGGCACTGCACTTGAGGATATGCCTCATCAACCGGGAAAAGAGGAGCGGGAGTCCCTCTATGAGAGACTGATCATCAATCTCAACAACTGGCTGGCTGAAACCGACAGTGGCCTCACCATCGTCAGAACAGACGTTCCGTTTGAAGATCAGCTCGTCGATACCGATAAAGATCCGGGTGTCCATCCACCGATCAGGCTCTCCACCTATGTCGGCAGAGGGGTCTCCGCACATCTTGAGATTGAAGCTTATGCAGACGATAACACCGATATGGTGGTCATCGCCACCCATGGACATAGCGGGCTGACCCACTTCTTCCTCGGTTCAACCACCGAGCGTGTTGTACAGACGACGCAAAAACCGGTGCTGACCATCCGCCCGAAGCCTGAAGGGTAGAGGGCAGAGCCTTCAGACTGTTTTTGTAGAGCGTTCAGGAAGTTATGAAGAACGTTCAGACTGTTTTTGTAGAGCGTTCAGGAAGTTTTTGTTGAACGGAGCCTTCAGACAGTTTTTCAGGTCTGAACCGACGTCAGCCTATCCAGCTCCTCTCTCAATCTGTCCAGTCCCGGATTACCCGGTGAGCCCAATTGACGATAACTGGCAAACAGATCATCCAGTGTCATCGAGGCACGGCTTTCAGAGCGGCCCTTGACCTCGCGGTAGGCATCCCGGAAGCTGAGTCCCTTCTCCCTCACCAGATGGTACGCCTCTTCAGCAGCCAGCAGATCAGACGAACAGGCGGCAACCAGCGCCTCCTCATCAAACTCAAGGCCTTCAACTAACAGCGTCATCATCTCGAGAAGCTCCGAGACAGTTTCAAAAGCTCTCATCACCGGCTCCTTGGTCAGCTGGAGATCACGATGGTAACCCGCTCCCAGATTGGCGGTCTGGCTCTGCAGTGAGGCTGCATAGCCATTCATTAGTGCATTTCGGGCACGGATCAGTTCGGCCACATCCGGATTCTTCTTGTTGGGCATGATACTTGATCCGGTACAGAGATAGGCATCGATGGAGATGAATCCGTAGGCCTCGCTGCTGAACTGAATAATATCAGAAGCCAGACGCGACAGCAGTGAACTGAAGCCCGACAGGTACTGGACCAGCTGCAACTCGACCCAGCCGCGGCTCAGCTGAGCGCTCGTTGCACAGGCGAGTGGCTGACTGAATCCAAGCTCTTCCGACTCCCGGTCCCGGTCCAGGTCGATGGTGGTTCCGAATCCGGCGGCTGTACCGAGCGGAGAGCGGTCGATCAGATGGTTCACCCCTTCTGCGGCGCCCATCTGCAAGATCATCAACTCAGCAAATCCCCCAAGCCACTGCCCCACTGTAGAGAGCATCGCCTTGCGTGTGTGCGTGTAGCCCGGCATCGGCATCTCCTGATGGTTTTCAGCCACATCCAGCAGCGAACGGATACAGCCGGAGGCGATGTCAAGAATCTCGCGTAGCCGCTCCTTTTCATAGAGCCTCATAGCCGTGAGCACCTGATCATTCCGGGATCGGCCGGTATGGATCTTCTTTCCCTGATCACCGTAACGATCGGTCAACCACATCTCGATGGCGGTGTGTCCATCCTCCTGCTCCCGAAGGATATCAAACTCTCCCCTCTTCCAGAGATCGAGGATCTCATCGAGTCCCTTCTTTAGCGTTTCCGCCTCCTCTGATGTCACAAGACCGGCACGTTCGAGCGCTCTGAGATGGATTCCGGACGCCTTCAGGTCGTACGGAAGCAGCTCCTGATCGAGCAGATAGTCGTTCCCTACGGTGAAAGCCTCCACCTGCATCTCTCTGTCCCGGCCGGACATGGTGCTCTCCCGCCGGGAGTCGTTACGCTCACCTCCTGTCTCCCAGAGTTTGCTCATGCCTTCCGGACTCTTTCTGCTTCACCGGCCTTGACCTGCTGCTTGAGCTGGTAGGCGGTCTTCTGTGGCAGGTTCCACAGCTCGATGAACCCGGCTGACGCATTCTGGTTGAAATCGGCAGATTTGTTGAAGGTGGCCAGATTCTCGTCAAAGAGAGACCACGGTGACGTCAGAGCCACAACTTCACAGTTCCCCTTGTAGAGCCTGACGGTCACTTCACCGGTGACCTTGCTGTTCTGCTCATTGATAAATGCACGGATATTGTCCATCACCGGCTCGTAGTACTTTGCGCCATAGCAGAGGTAGGCCCACTTCTGATCCATAAAGGCTTTCAGCTCATTCTCCTCCCGGGTGGAGACCAGCTGCTCCAGTTTCTTGTGGGCACTGATCAGAATGTGTGCTGCCGGATTCTCATAGATGCCCCGCACCTTGAGACCGACGACCCGGTCCTCGATCAGGTGGAAATAGCCGACTCCGTGCTCGCCTCCGATTGCGTTGAGCTGCATGATCAGATCGGCCGCTTTCATCGGCTTCCCGTCAAGAGATACCGGCTTCCCCTCCTCGAAACCGATCCGGAGTGTCTCTACCCGGTCCGGAGCCTGTTCAGCCGTATTACACCATTTTAGAATCTGCTCCAGGGGCGGAATATTGATAGGGTTCTCGATCTCTCCTCCCTCACCGGTGTTGGACCACATGTTCTCGTCGTAGGAGTACGGTGATTTCTTGGTCTGCTCCACCGGAATGCCGTGCTCTTCGGCGTAGGCGAGCTCCTCCTCTCTTCCCATGCCCCACTCCCTGACCGGGGCGATGATCTTCAGCTGCGGATCCAGGGTGGTGATGTAGCTCTCGAACCGGACCTGGTCATTCCCTTTGCCGGTACACCCGTGAGCCACCACCTGACAGTTGTGCTCATGGGCCGCTTTGACAGCGATCTCGGAGATCATGATCCTTCCCAGCGGACAGCCCAGCGCATAGCCGCCCTGGTAGTCGGCATTCGCCTTGACCGCCTCCAGACAGAGTTCAGCAAATTCATCCTTGGCATCAACGACAATGGCGTCCCTGGCACCGAGCCGGATCGCTTTTTCACGTATCTCGTCCAGATTGTCAGCGGTCTGTCCGATGTTGATGGTCAGTGCGATCACATCGCAGTCGTACTCCTCCTGAATCCACTTGAGCATGACACTGGTATCAAGCCCTCCAGAATAGAGCAGCAGACAGGTGTCGAAGCTCCCCTTTTCAGCTTCATGAGAAGCGACTTTTTTATATCCGTTCATCTGTTCCATGTATCCGTTCCCCTGGTAGTTGAAAATTGCGTTAAATTACCCCGATTCAGGGTGATTTGAAAGTTCAGCCGGCCAGCGTGCCAAAGACACCTCTGGAGACGACCATCCGGTTTTTCGCCTGCTGATAGATCCACGAGTTGGGGTGGTCGATCACCTCGTCAGTGACCTCGATTCCCCTGTGGGCAGGGAGGCAGTGCATGAAGGCAGCCTCCTCTTTCGCGTTCTCTTTCAGAGTCATGTTGACCTGATAAGTCTTGAAGTGGCCGATCTTCTCATGAACCTGATCCTCCTCACCCATCGACACGAAGGTATCGGTATAGATCACATCGGTCCCTTTGACCGCCTCGACAGGATCGAAAGAGTGGTGGAAGATGCCGCCGAACCGGCTGGCGATGCCACAGAAATGGCTCAGTTGTGACTCTTTCCAGTAGTACTTCTCCGGGCCGGCAAAACGCACCTCATGCCCGAACATCAGAGCGATCTCGATCAGAGAGTAAGCCACATTATTGGCATCACCCACAAACGAGATCACCACCCGTTCACTCCGTCCGAACTGCTCCTGAATGGTGTAGAGATCTGCCATGGCCTGCATGGGGTGGTGAAGATCACAGAGTGCATTCACCACCGGGATCTCGGACTCCTTCACCATATCTGTCAGCGTCTTGTGGCTGAATACCCGGGCAAAAATGGCATCGCACCACATGGAGACATTCTTCATGGTGTCTGCCACGGTCTCGCGACACCCGAACACCGGATCCACCCCAGACCCGAAGAGGACATCCGCCTCTACATGGATGACTCTTCCGCCAAGATGGTTGATAGCCACTTCAGTCCCCACCTTGGTGCGCAGTGAAGGCTTTTCAAAGGCAAAAAGAATATTCTTCTGATCCAGCAGCGGCCTGGGATTGTTGTCAAGCTCCCGGCTCAGATCCAGCATCTCCTGGAGCTGGTCCGGTTCATAATCTCCAATCTTCAAAAAGTGGTTCATGGTCGAAGTGTCCTGTATTTCAGGCTGCCCGCCCCGTCATTGCCGTCCTGGATATCTCGACTGACAACATCTTTCTGGCGGGACAGTAACCGTTCGTTTCGTTCTGTTCTGTGGTTGGTGTGGAAATGGTCGATCGTGTGAATAGCGTTCAGGCAGCAGATTCAGCTTTCAGTCACAGGCAAGCAAAAAAAAACCCGCACAAAAATTAATTTGAGCGGGCGTGCAAGAACGTTTCAGATAAAACGGCCTCAGATTGCGCGCCCTTCCGGGCGGCGGCGAAAACTGTTGTTACCAATATAGAGTGCAGATGTTTTCATGGCCTACAAGTTATCAAAGTCTTGGCAAAAGATGCAACAGCCAAGTTGCAAAAAGGCAGATGGCCGGCTGAAATCTCTGGAAGCTTTGCAGCTCATTCTCTTATATTATTTTCCAGTCCTTTGAATGGCAAACAGTTACCTTTTGTTAATCCTCAACATTAATCTCAATTCAAGTCAGAGCTTCAGTTATGAAACGATACCCTTTAATGTCACTATTCGCACTGTCGATACTACTGATCTCTTGTGGAGAGAGTCAGACACAGGCACAGGAAGCGGTCGAGGATGTTCCGGTTCATACCAGACTGGTCGCTGTTATCAATCCGACAGATGGCAATGAGGCGTCAGGAGTGATCACATTTTCCAGGGAAGGTGAGGATGTCAGAGTGATTGCCACCATCTCCGGCCTGGATCCGGAGAGTCAGCACGGTTTCCACATCCATGAGTATGGCGACTGCTCTGCAAGTGATGGCACATCAGCCGGGGGACACTACGATCCGTACGGAATGCCACACGGCGCACCTACTGACAGCGAGCGGCACATCGGAGACATGGGGAACATTACCACCGATGGTGACGGTGTCGGTACCCTTGAGTATGTCGACAGCCACATCGAACTCGACGGAATGTACTCTATTCTGGGACGGGGAGTCATTGTCCATGCGGGTGAAGATGATCTGCAGACCCAGCCTACCGGTGATGCCGGTGGACGTCTCGGATGCGGTACCATCGGAGTCGCGCAGCCCCTCGAGTAGCGGAATGCTTCACCCACGCCTTAACATGGCGTGGGTTCATAGCATTGTTCTATAGCATCGTAGAGTTCCACTTTGGAACCTGAACCAGGAACCCGCCAGTCAGTCTCCGGGGCTCCAGTTCGCCGACTCCTTGCGAATCACCTCAGATAGCCTGTCAACCGAGATGCGCTCCTGGGACATATCATCCCGGTAGCGGACGGTCACTGTACGATCTTCAAGTCCGTCAAAGTCCACGGTGATACAGAAAGGTGTTCCCGCCTCATCCAGACGCCGGTAACGTTTACCGATCGAGCCAGACTCATCATAGAGCACATTGTAGTCCTCCCTCAGATCCTCTTCGATGGACCGCGCCAGCTCCTGCAGCTCTGGCTTCTTGACGAGCGGGAATATTCCGGCACGTATCGGAGCCAGTTTAGGATGCATCTTCAGAACAGTCCGTGTCTCACCCTCAACAATCTCCTCCCGGTAGGCATCGCAGAGGACCATCATGATGCAGCGATCCAGTCCGATGGAGGTCTCGACGACATAGGGAATGTACCGCTGTTTTGATGCCTGGTCGTAGTACTCCAGCTTTTTCCCGGAGAACTCCTGATGCTGTGACAGGTCAAAGTCGGTTCGGTTGTGAACCCCTTCAACCTCCTGCCAGCCTATCGGGAACCGGTACTGGATATCGGCAGCAGCTCTGGCGTAGTGAGCCAGCTTCTCTTCAGGGTGAGGCTCCGCTCTGAGAAACTCCGGACGGATACCGATCGACTGATGCCACAGCTGGCGCTTCTCCAGCCACTCTTCGTAGGTCTCCTCATCCTTTCCGGGCTCGACAAAATACTGCATCTCCATCTGTTCGAACTCCCGCATGCGGAAAACAAACTGACGGGCCACCACCTCATTCCTGAAAGCTTTCCCGGTCTGGGCGATACCGAACGGAATCTGCTGACGGGAGGTGTCCAGAACATTTTTATAGTTGACAAAAATACCCTGTGCCGTCTCCGGCCTCAGGTAGACCGTATCACTGTTATCACCTGATGAAACCGCTCCGAACTGAGTCTTGAACATCAGGTTGAACTGCCGGACCTCAGTCCAGTCAAATGCGCCGGAGTCCGGACCACGAATCTCCAGATCCATAATGATCTTGTAAAGATCCTCGCACAGCCCCTCACGGCTTCCGGCCGTATCGAGCAGACTCTGAGCCTCGTCTGCCTCCTCCTCTTTACCGTCCTGACGTAACTTCTCGATATGCTGTTCGATGAGCATATCTGCGCGATACCGCCTCTTGGACTGCTTGTCATCAATCATCGGGTCATTAAAACCCTCTACATGGCCACTTGCCTCCCAGACTCGGGGATGCATGAAGATAGAGGCGTCTACTCCGACGATGTTGTCATGTCTCCGGGTCATCTCGGTCCACCATACATCCCGGATATTTCTTTTCAGCTCCACACCGAGAGGCCCGTAGTCATAAACTGCGCCCAATCCGCCATAGATTTCAGAAGACTGAAAAATAAAACCCCGGGCTTTGGCAAGTGATACAATCTTCTCCAGACTTTGAAGGTGTGTAACAGGCATTCTTTTCATTGATAGGTTAGTCTTTAAGAGTATTTCTCCAGATCTCTGTTTGCAGACAGCAAAGATAGGAAAAAACTTCCCCATCATGCACCGATTGGTTACAGGATTCACTATTTTTGGTGATTCTGCAACTATTTAGCACACCTTTTACAAAGACACGTACTACATAACCTTCATAAACTTTTAAGATGCCGCAATATAAAGTAGGTATTCTGGGGGCAACCGGAGCTGTAGGACAGAAGTTCATCCGTCTGCTTCAGGGGCATCCCTGGTTTGAAATCGCCGCACTCGGTGCATCCGAACGCTCCGCAGGCAAGAGATACAGTGAAGCCGCCCAATGGGTAGAGTCCACACCACTTCCTGGGAAAATTGGTGAAATGACCGTCCGGAACTGTCAGTCCGGAGAGTTCTCTGATGTCGACTTTGTCTTCTCCGGCCTGGATGCTGCCGTCGCTGAAACCATCGAGGCAGACTTTGCAGGATCCGGTATACCGGTCATCTCCAATGCCAAAAACTACCGGATGCACGATCATGTGCCGCTCATGATCTCCGAAGTGAATCCGGAACATATCGAGCTGATCAGGCATCAGACCTTCAGCAGTGATGGCAGCGGATGGATTGTGACCAATCCCAACTGTGTGGTGGTTCCCCTCTCCATGTCTCTGAAGCCGCTTCATGAAGCTTTCGGCGTCAAATCTGTCGTCGTGACCTCCATGCAGGCGATATCCGGAGCGGGCTATCCCGGTGTTCCCAGCCTGGACATCATGGGCAATGTCATTCCATTCATCTCGGGTGAAGAGTCCAAGATCGTATCGGAACCCCTGAAACTTCTCGGAGAACTTGACGGCGACAGGGTTCAGAATGCGGATTTCCCGATCCAGGCTACCGCTACACGTGTTCCGGTCCGGAATGGCCACCTGCTTTCAGTGTCGGTAAACTTCCACGAAAAACCATCCGGAGTGGATGCGGTTATCTCTGCCATGAGGTCATGGAAGAGCCCTCTGTCAGACCTGGGTCTGCCATCAGCACCGGAATTCCCGCTCTATCTCTATGATGATGAGCGCTACCCGCAACCCCTACTTCACGCGGATGAAGAGCGCGGCATGAGAACATCGATCGGCAGAGTCCGCTCCGACTCGGTGATGGACGTCTCCTACATCGCCATGGCTCACAATACGGTACGTGGTGCCGCCGGCGGTGCCATCCTGAGTGCTGAATTTCTCGCCTCCAAAGAGGTTCTGAAGCAGAAACAGCCGGCCTGAAAAATAATTTAAATATTCCTGTAAGGATCTGTCTTCAGGAGTATCATACCTGAAGACAGAGAGTACAGAGATAACATATACCTTGGGGGGTCACTTGAGGAAGTCCCCCGGGTTGTCCTTCAAATCAGGGCCGGGACTGAGACTCCCGGCCCTACCTATTTCTCAGCGGGACGCTCT
>Ga0209487_1001818_pt1 | contig 17704 bp, 15 predicted proteins | sample Poulit2012_FD_187524 | JGI IMG/M metagenome (GOLD analysis project Ga0209487, IMG submission 187524) | Agricultural soil microbial communities from Georgia to study Nitrogen management - Poultry litter 2012 (SPAdes) (version 2) | ecosystem: Environmental > Terrestrial > Soil > Agricultural land...
GTCCTCATCATCGCGGTCACCTCTGGGGCGACGTCAGCCTGCTGCTCGTGGTCGCCGTCGTGCTGGCCTTGCTCACGACGAACGCCCGCCTCCGGCCGGAGCAGGCGGAGACCGCCGACCGTACATAGCCGCGCTCGCGCTTCGTGCGGGTGAGAACTCAGCTCTCGCCGGGAACTGAACTGTCGCCAGGAAGTGAGCTGTCGCTGGAAAGTGCGCTGTCGCTGGAACGTGCGCTGTCGCCGAGGACGTGGGCTGTCGGTGCGGCCTGGCGGGGTCAGCGGAGGCGGAGGCGGACGTGCCGGCCGGGGCCGACGCGCGTGACGAGGTCACGGTCGGCGGCGACGACGTGGCCGACGACGTTGACCGTCGCATCCGCGGGCAGGTCGCGGCGCTGGACCGCGATCTCACCCTTGTAGCGCCCGGCGGCGTCGTTGTCGACGGTCACCGAGCCGAACGCGCGCCCGACCGTGGCGGTGGGCGGGATCGAGACGTCGGCGAGGGCGGAACGGGCCCCCTCCAGCCGCACCATCGCCGCGGCATCGTCGGTGCGGTTGCGGTCGACGACGGCGAGCCGGGCCACCACCTCCTCGGGTACCGGCGCGGTGAGCTCGACCTCCAGCTCGACGAGGTCCTCCTGCACCCAGGCCCGCCAGGCCCGACGGGTGCGTTCGGACAGCGACGGGTCGCCGACGAAGACGTCGTCCACGCCGAGCCTGCGCAGGTCGATGGCCGCGGCGACCGGGTGGGTGTCGCGGTGGCGCTCCAGGGTCGGCAGCCCGAAGCCGAGCGGGATGCGGCGCACGCCGTCGCCCGGCACCCACGCCTGCACGGTGAGGCCGAGCTCGTGGAACATCCGGGTCTGGGCGAGGAGGAACTCGTCCGACAGCCCGGTGTACGGCTTGGGGTAGAAGTTGTGCGAGATCCCGATGCCCTCGGTCCGCATCCCCATCCCCACGAGTCGCTCGAAGTCTCCCGGGGTGGCGGTCGAGGCGTTGAACCAGACCGGGATCGAGCGGGAGAGCGCGACGATCTCCTCCTCGCTCAGCCCGTAGTCGACCCGCAGGGCGGTGACGCCCCAGTCCCGCATGGTCCCCGCGGTGGTGACGTCCAGGCCGACGGCGGCCAGCGAGGGGCCGGAGATGTCGACGACAAGCCCGAGCCCGGCGTCCCGCGCCAGCGCGCCGACCCGCTGCATCCGTGCCCGGAAGTCGCCCTCCGGCTCCTCCGGCACGTGCAGTGAGCCGAAGAGCATGGTGAAGCCGTCGTCCCGGGCGGTGGCGCACATCCGCTCGGCGACGTCGAGGTGCCGGAAGTAGGCCGACAGACCGAATGTCGCGGTGCTCATCGGGGGTCCTCCAGAGGCAGGCGGTAGACGCTGAGCCGCTCTGCGGTGCCGTCCGCGAGCGCCTCCGGGTCCCAGTCCGCGAGCCAGTCGCGGTCGGGCACCCGGACGAAGCCGTAGCGTCGGTAGAGCCGCTGCGCGTCCGTCATCGCGGGCATCGAGGAGAGCACGAGGGCGATGTGGCCGCCGGCCCGCGCCCGCTCCTCGGCGGCCCGCAGCAGTGCCTCGGCCACCCCGCGGCGCCGGTGGTCGGGCGAGACGCCGAGCATGCGGATCTCGAGCTCGCCGGGCAGGGCCACCTCGGCGTGCGAGGTACCGGCCTCCACGAGCGTGAGCCCGCCGAGCACCTCCTCGCCGTCGTACGCGGCGAGCACGGCGACGACGTCGGGGAGCCGGCCCGCGACGTCCCGCAGCACCTCGACGTACGGGTCGTCGGCAGGGAGGAGCGCGTCGCGGACGTAGGCGGCGGCGACGGCCGCGCCCAGACGCTCAGCGTCCTCGGGACGCACGTCACGGACGACGACGGTCCCGGTGGTCGCGGTCACGCGGCGCCGCCGTCGTCCACCAGGTCGGCGACGGCCTCCGGCCCACCGGCGAGGAGCGCCTCGAAGCCGGCCTCGTCGAGGATCGGGCGGCCGAGCTCGCGGGCGCGGGTCTCCTTGCTGCCTGCGTTCTCACCGACGACGACGAAGTCGGTCTTCTTCGACACCGAGCCGGAGGCCTTGCCGCCGCGGGCGATGATCGCCTCCTTGGCGCTGTCCCGGGAGTAGTTCTCCAGCGACCCGGTGACGACGACGGTGAGCCCCTCGAGTGTGCGCGGCACCGAGTCGTCGCGCTCGTCGGCCATCCGCACCCCGGCCGCCCGCCACGCCTCGATGACCTCCAGGTGCCAGTTCGGCTCCTCCCCCGGCCCGGGCTCGGCGAACCAGTCCTTGACCGCCTCGGCGATCGTCGGGCCGACGCCGTCGACGGCGGCGAGCTCCTCGACCGTCGCGCTGCGGATCGCGTCGATGGACCCGAACTCGGTGGCCAGCGCCCGGGCCGCGGTGGGTCCGACGTGGCGGATGGACAGGGCGACGAGCACCCGCCACAGCGGCTGGGTCTTGGCCTTCTCCAGCTCGGTGAGCATCCGCTCGAGGTTCTTCGACGGCTTCGTGGGCACCCGGACGGTGCCGTCGGCGTTCCGCTGCTCCTTGGTCCAGAAGGCGCGCACGCAGCGCCAGTCGCCGGTCTCCTCGCCGCGGACCGTCTTCGGCTGCCAGACCCACACGTCGCGCAGGTCCTCGGCGGTGAGGTCGAAGAGCTGGGCCTCGGAGGTGAGCGGGGGCTGCTGCACGGGGGGCAGCCCGAGGGCGATGAGCTCCTCCTCCGAGGGCAGCTCCTGGCCCTCGGCGAGCCGGACGGTGCCGGTCTCGGTCTCGATGGCGTGGCCGCTCGCTAGCGCCGCGAGGGCAGCCGGCCGCCGGGCATCGGGGTTGGTCAGCGCGAGGGCCGCCTCCTCCCCGAGCGCCTCGATGTCGAGGGCGCCGCGGGAGGCGATGAACTCCACGCGCGCGGCGAGCTGGGCCGGGCAGTGCTCGGCGTTGGGACAGCGCAGGTCGACGTCGGACTCCTTGGCCGGCGCCAGCGGGGCGCCGCAGGAGGGGCACTCGGTGGGCATGACGAACTCGCGCTCGGTGCCGTCGCGCAGGTCGACGACGGGGGCGACGATCTCGGGGATGACGTCGCCGGCCTTGCGCAGGACGACCGTGTCCCCGATCCGCACCCCCTTGCGCTTGACCTCGTTGGCGTTGTGGAGGGTGGCCATCGCCACCGTCGATCCGGCGACGAGGACCGGCTCCATCACCCCGTAGGGCGTGACGCGGCCGGTGCGGCCGACGTTGACCCGGATGTCCAGGAGCTTGGTGGTGACCTCCTCGGGCGGGTACTTGTACGCCACCGCCCAGCGCGGCACCCGGGAGGTGGCGCCGAGCTGGCGCTGGAGGGCGAAGTCGTCGACCTTGACGACGATGCCGTCGATCTCGTGGACGCCGTCGTGCCGGTGCTCACCGTGGTAGGCGATGAGCTCTTCCAGCTCCGCCTCGCTGGTCACCCGCCGCGTGTGCGGCGAGACAGGCAGCCCCCACGCGGCGAGGAGGTCGTACATGGCGTGCTGGGTGGTGGGCCGCTCCTCCGGCGGGACCTCCCCCCAGTCGATGGCACCCACGCCGTGGGCGATCATGTCGAGCTTCCGGGCGGCGGTGACCCGGGGGTCCTTCTGCCGCAGCGACCCCGCGGCAGAGTTGCGCGGGTTGGCGTAGGGCGGCTTGCCGGCAGCGACCAGCGAGGCGTTGAGCTCCTCGAAGGCGGCCACCGGGAAGAACACCTCCCCGCGGACCTCGATGAAGTCCGGCACCGCCGGGCCGGTGAGAGTGGTGGGCACGGAGTCGATGGTGCGGACGTTGAGGGTGACGTCCTCCCCCACCCGTCCGTCGCCGCGGGTGGCGGCCCGCACGAGGCGGCCGTGCTCGTAGCTGAGGTTGACGGCGAGCCCGTCGATCTTGAGCTCGGCGGTGAAGGCGACGTCGGTGCGGCCGATCTCGCGCTGGACCCGTGCGACCCACTCGGCCAGCTCCTCCAGGGAGAAGACGTCCTCCAGGCTCATCATCTGCTGGCGGTGCTCGACGGTGCCGAACTCGGTGGAGTACGTGCCGCCGACGCGCTGGGTGGGTGAGTCGGGGGTGCGCAGGTCGGGGTGCTCCTCCTCGAGCTGCTCGAGCTCCCGGAAGAGGGCGTCGAACTCGGCGTCGGAGATCGTCGGCGCATCGCGCACGTAGTAGGCGAACTGGGCGGCCTCGACCCGCTCGGCGAGCTCGGCCCACCGCTCACGCGCCTCGGGCGGTGCCTCGGGCGGGACGTCGGCGGTGGTGACGGGGAGGTCGGCTGCGTCGTCGTGGGTGCTCACGGTCGAATCATGCCTGGCTCCACCGACGCGGGCATAGCATGGCGGGCGTGGCGGAGGAGGGCGTGGAGCACACCGGACAGGGGCCCGACTGGCGCCCGCTCGTGGCGGCCCTGGCCAACCCGCACGCCCGCCGGCTGTGGGCGCAGGTCGTGCTCGGGGCCGAGCCCGAGGAGGTCGGCGCGGGGATGGGGGCGTCGCGCAGGCGGCGTGCGGTGGCCGCGCTGGTGGACGCCGGCCTGCTCGCGGAGGTCGACGGCCGGCTCGTCGAACGCAGCGACACCCTCGGCCGGCTCCTCGCCGCCGCCGGGCGTCCGCGTCCGCGGGGGCCGGAGCGGTTCCTCACGGGCAGCGGCGAGATCGACCGCTACCCGGTGGACGACGGCGAGCGGCGTGCGCTGCTCGAGCTGGTCGTGACACAGGTGCTGGAACCGGAGGAGGTGGTCTCCGAGGCCGAGCTCGGGTAGCGGCTGCGGCGGTTCTCCGCGGACACCGCGACGCTGCGGCGGTACCTCGTGGAGGAGGAGCTCCTCGAGCGCACCCGGTCGGGGTCGGAGTACGCGCGCGTCCGTGACGACGACGGAGCCGCGGCCGGCGACCCGTCGACCTGACGCCCCGGCGTCCCCACGCCCGCGACGTCGCGACGGACAGGCGCAGCCGCGGCGCTCACCGCGAGCCGCCGGACGGGTCGTGAGCCCGGCCCGCCTGGGCACCACCGGCCCACCTCAGGCGCCCCCGCGCTCGAGCACCGCGCGGGCGGTGAGCCAGACCGCGGGGTCCGGGTCGGCGGCCAGGTCGGTGAGCGCCCGGCGCGCCGCCGCGCCCGGCACCTCGGTGAGCGCCTGGGCGAGACGTCGCCGGACCTCGACACCCGCGCCGGGTCCTGCCTGCCGGAGGAGCTCGGCCACCACCTGCTCGGCCACGTCCTCATCGGTGGCCAGGCTGCCGAGCAGCTCGGCGGCCTCGACGTCGCACCGTCCGTCGGCCGCCATCCGGGCCAGCTCCGGCACGGCCGCCCGCTGCCCCCGCGCCCCGAGCGCCAGCGCGGCGCGGCTGCGGACGACGTCGTCGGGGTCGGAGAGCGCCTCCGCGAGGAGCGCGGCTGCCGCGTCCCCTGGGATGTCGGCGACCGCCTCCACGGCCCGCCGGCGCACGTCCACCTGCGGCGCACGAAGGCCCTCGGCGAGGGAGGTCGTCGCCGCCTCCCCCGCCCGGGCCAGCGCCCAGCGCAGCGCACCGGCGAGGTTCGGCTCGGTCTCGGCGAGCACCGCCCGGGCCAGCACCGCCGCGGGTGGCTGTGCGGCGCCGCCCTCGGCGAGCACCGTCCGCTGCCGGAGCGCGGGCGGTGCGGCGTCGAGGGTGCGGAGCAGCCGGACGATGCGCAGGACGTCGCGCCAGTCGTCCGGCTCGGTGGCGGCGACCCACTGGAGGCGGTCGAGCAGCTCCTCCTCCTGGGCGATGCGCTGCCGGGTCCGCGCGACGAGGTCGGCGACGAGTGCGGCGGGGGCGAACCCCGGCTCTTCGAGGGCGCGCCGGACCTCGGCCAGCGACAGCCCGAGCGAGCGCAGGCACTCGATGTGGAAGATGCGGCGGATGTCCGCCTCGGTGTACTCGCGGTAACCCGCGGCGGTGCGGCCCGTGGGCCGCACCAGCCCCTGCGCCTCGTAGTGGCGCAGCATCCGGGCGCTCACACCGGAGCGCCGGGCGACCTCGCCGATCAGCACGGCGGCTCCGCGGGCGCCGGGGCGGCGTTGGTGAGCACCACTCGCGTGGCCTCGTCGCGGGCGAGGTCCAGGGCGCTGTCGGGGTCGTGCCGGAGCTGCTCGGTCATCCGGGCGTGGGCCCGCACGTCCGGGTCCGCGGCGCGCGCCGCCTCCTCCAGGAACGGGACCGCCGCGTCGCCGAGCGCGACGAGCGCCCGGCTCAGGCTGAGCCGGGTGTCGCGGTCGCCGCGCCCCAGCTCCTGCGCCAGCTGTGCTGCCAGTGCGGCCTCCTCCCCGGGCGGGACCAGGACGACGGCGGCCCGCCAGGCACTGCGGGCGACGTCGTCGTCCGCATCGTGCACCAGGTCGGCCACCGCGGGCCAGGCCGTCGGGTCCCCGATCTTCGACAGGGTGTGCAGCGCCTGGCTGCGCGCCTGGGCCCGGGCCGCGCCGAGCTCGAGGAGGAGCAGCGGGACGGTGACCGGTGCCGGGTGCCGGGTGAGCGCCCAGGTGAGCATGTCCCGGACGAAGAAGTCCGGCTCGGTGCCGCACCGCTGGACCAGTGGCTCGACGAGCGTCGGGGCGGGGCCGGTGCCGGCGGCGAGCGCCGCCCGCAGCCGGGCCGAGGGGTCGGGGTGGGACAGCGCCGCGCGCAGGGCGGACGGGTCGCGTCGGGTCGGGTGCATGGCGACCACCTCCTTCGTCGGGCAGTCAAGACCTTGTCAGCGTGTCAAGGTCAAGCGCCACCGACATCGGACCAGCTCACCGCGTGCGTTCGGGTACCGCTGCGCGGCGGGTGGTGCCGGGGCGTGCGGGCCGGTCGCCCACGGTCACGGGCCGGTGGCCCGGGGCCGCAGGTCGAGGCGGCGCAGCAGCTGGGCGTTGAGCGCCACGACGACGGTGGACAGCGACATGAGCAGCGCCCCCACGGCCATCGGCATGACGAACCCGACCGGGGCGAGTACGCCGGCAGCGAGCGGCACGGCGAGGAGGTTGTACCCGGCGGCCCACCACAGGTTCTGCTTCATCTTGCGGTAGGCGGCACGGGAGAGCCGCACGACGGAGAGCACCGAGCGCGGGTCGTCGGAGGCGAGGACGACCCCGGCGGAGGCGATCGCGACGTCGGTGCCGGCGCCGATGGCGATGCCGACGTCGGCCTGGGCGAGGGCCGGGGCGTCGTTCACCCCGTCCCCGACCATCGCCACGACCCTGCCCGCACGCTGGAGGCCGGCGACCTGCTCGCTCTTGTCCTCCGGGCGGACCTCGGCGAAGACCTGGTCGATCCCCAGCTCCGCCGCGACGGCTCGGGCGACCGGTGCGGCGTCGCCGGTGACCATCGCGACGCGGACGCCGAGGGCGTGGAGGGCGTCGACCGCCTCACGTGACTCCGGCCGGACCTCGTCGGCGAGGGCGAGGGCGCCCGCGACCGCACCGTCGACGAGGACGTGGAGGACGGTGTCGCCGCGGGCGGACCATGCCTCGCTCACCGGGAGCGGGCCGAGGCCGGACCCGGTGAGGAGGTCGGGCCCGCCGACGGCGACGGCCCGGCCCCCGACCGCGGCCCGTACCCCGACGGCGGTCGCGGCCGAGAAACCCGTGGCCGGCGGGACGGGGAGGCCGCGTTCCGTCGCGGCGGCGACGACCGCCCGGGCGAGCGGGTGCTCGCTGGCTGCTTCGGCGGCGGCCGCGAGCGCGAGCAGCTCCTCCTCGGTGTGCGGACCGGCGGCGGCCAGGGCCGTGACGGCGGGCCGCCCCTCGGTCAGGGTGCCGGTCTTGTCGAAGAGCACGGTGTCCACCGTCCGCATCCGCTCCAGCGCGAGTCGGTCCTTGACGAGCACTCCGCCGCGGGCGGCCCGCTCGGTGGAGATGGAGACCACGAGCGGGATCGCCAGACCCAGCGCATGGGGGGCAGGCGATGACGAGGACGGTGACGACCCGGACGAGCGCCTGCGCGGGCGACCCGACGAGGGTCCAGGCGACGAGCGTGACGGCGGCGGCGCCGAGCGCGAACCAGAACAGCCAGCCGGCCGCCCGGTCGGCCAGGCGCTGAGCGCGTGACGAGGAGGACTGTGCCTGCGCCACGAGCCGTCGGATGCCGGCGAGGGCGGTGTCCTGCCCGACGGCGGTGACGCGCACCCACAGGGCGTCGTCCGTGGCCACGGTGCCGGCGACGACGTGGTCGCCGGCACCGCGCCGCACGGGGACCGACTCGCCGGTGATCATCGACTCGTCGACGTCGGCCGCCCCGGCGACGACCTCGCCGTCGGCCGGGACGCGTCCACCGGGACGGACGACGACGACGTCGCCGAGCCGCAGCTCGGCCGGCGTGACGGTGACGACGGAGTCCCCCTCCACCCGCTCCGCCTCGTCGGGGAGCAGTGCGGCCAGGGAGTCGAGCGCCGAGGACGTCCGGGCGAGGGAGCGCATCTCCGTCCAGTGGCCGAGCAGCATGATGACGACGAGCAGCGCCAGCTCCCACCAGAACTCCAGCTCGTGGGACAGGACGCCGAGCCGCGCGCCCCAGGAGGCGAGGAAGGCGACGGTGATCGCCATGCCGATGAGGAGCATCATCCCGGGGCGGCGGGCCCTCACCTCGCCGACCGCGCCGGTGAGGAAGGGCCACCCGCCCCAGAGGTAGACGACCGTGCCGAGCACCGGTGCCACCCAGGTGACCCCGGGGACGGCGGGCAGCCGGTAGCCCGCGATGTCGGCGAACATCGGGCTGAGCAGCACCGTGGGTGTCGCCAGCACGAGCATGGTCCAGAAGAGGCGGCGGTACTGGGCGACGTGGTCGCCGTGGTCCCCGTGGCCGTGGTGCCCGTGGGCCCCGGAGTGCTCACCATGCCCGGGGGCGCCGTGGCGCCCGTCGTGGTCGTGCCCGTGGGCGCCACCGTGCCCGTCGGGGTGGTGGGAGGCGCCGCCACCGTGACCGCCGTGCCCGTGGTGGTCGGGCTCGCTGCCGTGTGTGGGGCGGCGGGTCTGGTGGGCGTCCTCGCCCGCCGGTGGGAGGTGCTCGTGGTGGTGCGCCCGGTCCCCACCCCGGTCGTGGGTGGGGTGCCCCTGGACGTGGTCGGGCTCGCCGTGCGTGCTCAAGGTCGTCCCTCCCGGGCGGCCGGCGCCACCCTCGGTCGACACCCCTCGGGGGTATGCCGCCGCCAACGCCGCTCCGCCCACCACTATTCCGCTGCACGGCCGCCCCCGCGAGGGTCGCCCCGCGAGGTGTCCGTCCGCGGGCGGACACCCGTTTCCACCCCACGGCTGACGTCGCGCGTCGGTGCGGGCTGGCAGGCTAGAAGCATGTGCGGCCGCTATGCATCGTTCCGTCAGGCGCAGGACCTCGCCGACGCCTTCGACGTCGCCGAGATCGCCGAGGAGGCGGCCGAGGTCCGCCCCTCCTTCAACGTCGCCCCCACCGACCAGGTCCGGGTCATCCTCGAGCGCAGCGACGACGGCGTGCGCCGGGAGATGCACGCCGCGCGGTGGGGGCTGGTCCCCGCGTTCGCCGACGACCCGCGGATCGGAGCCCGGATGATCAACGCCCGGATCGAGACCGTGGCGCAGAAGAACGCCTTCGCCAAGTCGCTGCGCACCCGGCGCTGCATCCTGCCGGCCGACGGCTACTTCGAGTGGCGCGAGGAGGAGGGCGGGCGGAAGACGCCCCACTTCATCCACCGGTCGGACGCCGCTCCCCTCGCCTTCGCCGGGCTCTACGCCTTCTGGCGGGACCCGACGAAGGACGAGAACGACCCCACCCGGTGGCTGCTGTCGGCGACGATCCTCACCCGGCCCGCACGCGAGCAGCTCGCCGGCATCCACGCCCGGGAGCCGGTGGTGCTGCGCAACGAGGCCGTCGCCCACTGGCTCGACCCCTCGATCACGGCACCCGAGGAGGCGCTGGCGGCGATCACGCCCGACGGCCCGGGCCTCCAGTTCCACCGGGTGGGTCCGCGTGTCGGCAACGTCCGGGTGGACTCCCCCGACCTCATCGAGCCGGTGGACTGACCCCAGGTGTCCCACCCGCCCGTCCAACCCCCGCCACCGACCGGGCAGCCGTGGGCCGGCCCGCCCCCGCCCGGGCCGTGGCAGCCCGCCGTCCCACCAGGGTCGCCGCCGGGCCGGCTGCCCTGGCCGGCGGCCGGGCACCACCCGGCGCAGACGGTGGGACCGGGCACCCCGCCCCGCCCTTCCACGCCCGCTGTCGGGGGCCCGCGCGTGGGCGACCTCGTGGTCGTCCTGGTGCTCTCGGCGATCTTCGTCCTGCCGTCCTTCGCCCTCGCGCTGGGGGCCCACCACCCGGTGAGCCTCCTCGCCGGCACGGCGGCCTCGATCGCGATGCCGGTGGCGCTGTACTGGCGGCGCACCCACCCGGTCCGCTCCGCCGTCGTCGTGTACGTCGCGGCCCTGGTCCACTTCGTGTGCGGCGTGCCGCTCATGCCGGCCGACGTCCTCATCTTCGTGGCCCTGTACTCCGTCACCGTCTACGGACCGGTCTGGGCCGGCCGCGCGGCGCTCGGCGGGGCGCTGCTCGGCTCGCTGCTCCAGGGGTTGGCCCTGGTGAGCTCCGGCCCCGACGGCCCGTCGGTCGACTGGGGGCTGGTCCGCGCCAACCTCCTCTCGGTCGTCTACGCCGCCTTCCTCATCGCGGTGGTCTGCCTCCTGGTGTGGGCGCTCGGGCTGCTGCGCCGCAGCCGCCTCGCGCACACCGAGACCCTGGCCGAGCGCGCCCGGCGGCTGGAGATCGAGCGCGACCAGCAGGCCCAGATCGCCACCGCCGCGGAGCGCTCCCGCATCGCCCGGGAGATGCACGACGTCGTGGCCCACTCGCTGTCCGTCGTCATCGCCCAGGCCGACGGCGGGCGCTACGCCGCTGCGCACGACCCCGAGGCAGCCGTCCGCGCCCTGACGACGATCAGCGAGACCGGCCGGGCGGCACTGGCCGACATGCGAAAGATCCTGGGCGTGCTGCGTGCCCCGGGCACCGAGCACGACGCCCAGGCCACCGCCCCCCAGCCGATCGACGCCGACCTCGACGCCCTCGTCGAGCAGATGCGGTCCTCCGGGCTGGAGGTCTCGCTCGTGCGGGTCGGTGCGGCCCGCCAGCTCCCCCCGGGACTCGGGCTCACGCTCTACCGGATCTGCCAGGAGGCGCTGACGAACGTGCTCAAGCACGGCGGTCCGTCGGCGACGGCCACGGTGCTCCTCCAGTGGGGGCCGCAGCGGGTCGTCGTCCAGGTCGACGACACGGGCCGCGGCGCCGCGGCCACCGGCGACGGCGCCGGCCAGGGACTCCTCGGCATGCGGGAGCGGGTCAACCTGTTCGCCGGCACCCTCGAGGCCGGTCCGAAGCCCGGCGGCGGGTTCCGGGTCCGCGCCGAGATCCCGCTGCCCGGCTCCACCTACCTCGGCTACGGCGGCGGGACACCCCCGGCCGACGGGGCGCCGCCGCTCGCCCCGGCATCATGGCCTCAGCAGCAGTAGAACGGAGCCACGTGACCACCACCCCGCCTGCCGACCACCCGATCCGCGTCGCCCTCGTCGACGACCAGCAGCTCGTCCGTGCCGGCTTCGCGCTCGTCATCAACTCCCAGCCCGATATGGAGGTCGTGGTCGAGGCCTCCGACGGCGCCCAGGCGCTGCGTCTGCTCGAGTCCTTCACCGCCGACGTCGTGCTCATGGACGTGCGGATGGCCGGGATGGACGGGCTGACCGCCACCGAGCAGCTCATGGCCCGCGGCGGCAGCACCCCGCCGAAGGTCGTCATTCTCACGACCTTCGACCTCGACGAGTACGTGATGCGCGCCATCAAGGCCGGGGCGAGCGGGTTCCTCCTCAAGGACGTGCCGCCGGAGGACATGCTCGCGGCCATCCGCACCGTGCACGCCGGCGACGGCGTCATCGCGCCGTCGTCGACGAAGCGCCTCATCGAGCACCTCGCCCAGATCCTGCCCGACGAGCAGAAGGCGCCCCCGGCCGTCCTGGACGCCCTGACCGACCGCGAGCGCGAGGTGCTCGTCCTCATGGCCCGGGGCCGGAACAACACCGAGATCGCGGCCGAGCTCTTCGTCGCCGAGGCCACCGTGAAGACCCACGTGGGGCGGGTGCTCGCCAAGCTCGGCGCCCGCGACCGCGTGCAGGCCGTGGTCATCGCCTACGAGACCGGCCTGGTCACCCCCGGGTCCTGACCGGTTCCCGGGCTCCCAGACCTCCACAGCCCCACCGTGCCGGCTCGCGGCGACGGGGTCGATGAGTTCTCGGGCCGGCGCCGGTCGGTCACCCCATGGCCAACGTCATCTACTCCATGACCGTCTCGGTGGACGGCTTCGTCACCGACCGCTCCGGCGGGCTCGAGTGGTCGGTGCCCGACGAGGAGCTCTTCCGGTTCCACCTCGCCAGGACGAAGGAGCTCGCCGGGCACCTCCAGGGCCGCCGGCTCTACGAGGCCATGCTCGTGTGGGAGACCGACCCCGCGTTCCGGGAGACGGAGCTCGAGGCGGAGTTCGCCGACGTCTGGACCGCGCTGCCGAAGGTCGTCCTCAGCCGCACGCTCGAGCGGGTCGAGGGCAGCTCGCGGCTCGCGCGCGCGTCGCTGGAGGAGGAGCTCGCCGCGTTCGACGGCGACGTCGGGATCGGCGGTGCCGAGCTGGCGGCGGCCGCGATCGAGCGCGACCTCGTCGACGAGCTCCACGTCTTCCGGTACCCGATCGTCCTCGGCGGCGGCACGCCCTACCTGCCGCCGCTCCCCGAGCCGCTCCGGCTCGACCGGGTGGGCACCACGGAGTTCGGCTCCGGGGTGGTCCTCGAGCGCTACCGCCGGGTGCGCTGAGCCGGCGGTACGCGCGCCGCTCCCAGCCGCCGTCCTCCGTCCTGAGCCGTCGGCCGCACGCCCTGTGCGGGCCCCGCACACTGGTGTCCGGCCAGGTCGTGTCACGCTCCCTGCGGCTCGGCGGTCGTACCCGGTGGGCCACGACGTACGACCCCGGGATGACACGACAAGCGTCCTGCGGCACGACGCGCAGTCCCCGACGGCGGCCCTAGCGTTCGGAGCGTCAAGGAACGACGCGGCCCCGCCGCCCGACCAGGAGGACCTCCGTGACCACTACCCCCACCGCGACGCGAGCGCCCGCGGTCCACGCCCGCGGCCTGAGCAAGGTCTACGGCAGCGGTGACGTCGCCGTGCACGCGCTGCGCGGCGTCGACGTCGCGTTCGCCAGCGGCGCGTTCACCGCGATCATGGGACCGTCCGGCTCGGGCAAGTCGACCCTCATGCACCTGCTCGCCGGTCTCGACACGGCCACCGGCGGCCAGGTCTTCCTCGGCGACACCGAGCTCACCACGCTCAACGACACCCGACTCACCCTGCTGCGCCGCGAGCGGGTGGGCTTCGTCTTCCAGTCCTTCAACCTGCTGCCGATGTTCACCGCACTGCAGAACATCACCCTGCCGTGCGAGCTCGCCGGCGCCACCGCCGACCAGGCATGGCTGGACACGCTCGTGGACACCCTGGGCCTGCGTGACCGGCTCACGCACCGCCCCAGCGAGCTGTCCGGCGGCCAGCAGCAGCGGGTGGCGATCGCCCGCGCCCTCGTCACCCGCCCCGACGTCGTCTTCGCCGACGAGCCCACCGGCAACCTCGACTCCCGTTCCGGGGCGGAGGTGCTCTCCTTCCTCCGCACCAGCGTCCGCGAGCTGGGCCAGACCGTGGTCATGGTGACGCACGACCCGGTCGCGGCGTCCTACGCCGACAGCGTGGTCCTGCTCGCCGACGGGCGGATCGCCGGCACCATCGACAGCCCCACCCCCGAGTCCGTGCTCGCCGGGCTCGACGCGCTGCGCACGGTGAACGCCTGATGCTCCGGCTCACCCTCGCCCAGATGCGGCGCAGCACCGTACGCCTGCTCGCCGCCGGGCTCGCCATCGCGATCGGGACCGCGTTCATCGCCGCCACGCTCCTCGGCTCGGCGATCATGCGGGACACCACCTACGACGCGATGACGGCTGAGGTCGCCGGCGCCGACGTCGTCGTCGCGGGCGCCGAGGCGCCCTTCTCCCCGGGGGACCTCGCCGACGTGCGCGCACTGCCCGGCGTCTCGGTGGCCGACGGGGAGGCCGGCCTGTTCACGTCCTTCGCGGCCGGGGCCCGCGAGGACTGGGCGCCGGTGCACACCGTCCCCTCACCGGGCCTCGAGCGCACCGAGCTGCTCGAGGGAGAGCTCCCCACCGCCACCGGGCAGGTCGCCGTCACCGCGGGGACCGCCGAGCGGCTGGAGGTGGGGCTCGGCGACATCGTGGCCACGGAGGCGGAGGTCATGCGGCCGGATGCCACCGACGAGGACTGGTTCGCGATGGTCGCGGACAAGCTCGTGGTCACCGGCATCCTCGCCGACCCGTCGCCGCTCTCCGGGTTCGGGTCGCTCGCCCTGGTGAGCGAGACGCAGCGCGACGCGTGGACGGCGGAGGCGGACACCCCGACCGCCTTCCACACCCTGCTCGTCAACACCGCCGACGGCGTGTCCGCGGACGACGTCGCCGACACCGTCGCCGAGATGTTCCCGGACGCCCTGGTCCAGACCGGGGAGCAGTACGCGCAGCAGCGCACCGCCGAGCTCACCGGCAGCACCTACCTGTTCACCGCGCTCATCCTCGCCTTCGGCGCCCTGGCGATGTTCGTCGCGGCGATCGTCATCACCAACACCTTCCAGGTGCTCGTCGCCCAGCGCACCCACACCCTCGCGCTGCTGCGCGCCGTCGGCGCCACCACCGGCCAGGTCCGCCGCTCCGTCCTGCTCGAGGCGCTCCTCCTCGGGACCGTCTCGGGGGTCGTCGGCCTGACGCTCGGGGTCGGGCTGGCCCAGGTCGCGCTGTGGGTGCTGCCCGACCAGGAGCTCGGCGTGCCGCTGCCCGAGACGGTGACGGTCACCCCGGCCGTGGTGCTCGTGCCGGTCGTCACCGGCGCGCTGGTCACCTGGCTCGCCGCCCTGGCACCGGCGCGGGCCGCCACCCGGGTGTCCCCGCTGGCGGCGCTGCGGCCCCCGCAGCCGCCCGACCCCCGCGGCGCCTCGCGCACCCGCGTGGTGCTCTCCGTGCTCCTCCTCGCCGTCGGGGCCGTGCTCATCGGCGGCGCCGTCGTCCTCGGCGGGAGCGACGTCTCCCCCGACACCGCCATCCTCGGCGGGCTCGCCCTCGGCGTCCTCGGCGGGTTCGTCTCCTTCGCCGGCGTCATGCTCGGGGTGGTGTTCATCGCCCCGGGTGTGGTCCGTGTGCTCGGGCGCCTCACCGCGCGTCTGGGCGGGGGGACGACGGTGCGGATCACCACTGCCAACGCCACCCGCAACCCGCGGCGGACCGCGGCGACGGCCACCGCCCTGGTCATCGGGGTCACCCTCGTCACCCTGATGTCCACCGGCGCGGTGAGCGCACGCGCCAGCCTGGACGCCCTGCTGCGGGCCCAGTTCCCGGTGGACATGCTCGTCGAGTCGACCGCGTGGGACGCCGAGACCGGCCAGATGCTCGACCTCACCCCCGCCCAGGTGGCCACGGTCCGGGAGACCGAGGGCGTGGCCGAGGTCGCCGAGGTCTCCCGGCTGTTCCTGCCGTTGAGCGACGGCGGCCCGAGCGACATGGTCCTGGAGATCCCGGTCGTGGCCGTCGACCCGGACGCCGCCGCCGGCGTGCTGCACGACGACCGCATCCTCGGCGGGCTGACGGCGACAACCGTCGTCGCCGGCCCGATGTGGGCGTCGGACATGGGCGTCGAGGAGGGCGACGTGCTCACCCTGGAGGATGTCGAGGTGACCGTCGTGCTGGCCGACGTCGGCCGGGAGGCCTACGTGTCGACCGAGCTGAGCCGGCGCCTCGTCTCCGACCCGCCCGTGTCCCAGCTGTGGGCCCGGCTCACCGACAGCAGCTCGGCCCAGACGATCACCGACGTCCAGGACCGGCTCACCGAGCTGGGCGCGACGGGCACCGACGCCCCCGAGGCCTCCACCCCCTTCGTCACCGGCCCGGCCGCCGAGCGGGCGATGTACGAGCAGGTCATCAACACCCTGCTGGCCATCGTCGTCGGGCTCCTGGGCGTGGCCGTGGTCATCGCCCTCATCGGCGTGGCGAACACGCTGTCACTGTCAGTCATCGAACGGCGCCGCGAGTCCGCGCTGCTGCGCGCGATGGGGCTGACCCGGCGCCAGTTGCGCGCGATGCTCGGCATCGAGGGCGTGCTCCTCGCGCTGACGGGGGTGCTCATCGGCATCGTCCTCGGCCTGCTCTACGGGTGGGCCGGTACGGCCGTGCTCCTCGGCCAGACCGACGAGCTGACCATCGCGGTGCCGTGGTTGCACATCGCGGCGATCGTCCTCGTCGCCGTCCTCGCCGGGCTGGCCGCCTCGGTGCTGCCCGCGCGCAGCGCGGTGCGCACCCCACCGGTCGCGGCACTGGCGACCGAGTAGACTCGCCGGTGCCGGATGGAGGGCCGGCACCGGCGCCGCCGGACCCCGCCGCGTCCCGGACACGGCGGGGTCCTGTCATGAGGGAGGGCGACGCGAGCCCCGGCGCGGCTCGGATGCCCGCGGACGGCGCGGGCCGCGGCAGGCGGTCAACGTCGACGCCCGGGGGCTCGACGGCGTCGTCGACGGGCCGAGCTCAGGCGACGGCGCGGGGCGGTCGCGTGCTGTTCGCCCACGCGACCGACGGTGGCACGAGCAGGCCGGCCGTCACCGCCACCGGCACCGCGACGAGGAGGGCGACCACCCACCACTCCCGGCTCCCGGCCTGCGAGACCCCGGTCGCCAGGACGAGCAGCTGCCACGTGACCACCGGTCCCCGCCCCCACCGCCGGCGCTGGTGGAGCGCCCGGACGGCCGCGAGGAGCACGGCGACGAGGCTGAGGAAGATGACGGCGAGCACCGCCGTGACGCCCGGCGCCCTCGTCCGCCCGGACAGCACCTCGAGGAGCATGCCGACGCTCAGCGCGACAAGGGCGCCGGCCTCGACGAGCACGAGGAGGAGGGCGAGCAGAAGGGGCACGGGCGGGCGCGCGGCCTTGTCGGTGGTCACGGTCCCCGAGCGTACGACGTGTGACTGGTGTGACGAACACCACGCCCGTTCAGGAGCAGTTCACCGTCGTCTCCCTCTTGTTCCCGACGGTCCGTCGTGTGAGGGTTGATGGCAGTCATTTCCGGGCCATCCCTCCACGATCACTCGCGGCCCGGTGCTGCGCCGAAAAGGAGTTGCCTAGCCATGGACTGGCGTCACAAAGCTGCTTGCCTCACCGAGGACCCGGAGCTCTTCTTCCCGATCGGCAACACCGGGCCCGCGCTGCTGCAGATCGAGGAGGCCAAGGCCGTCTGCCGCCGCTGCGACGTCGTGGACACCTGCCTGGAGTGGGCGATGGAGAACGGCCAGGACGCCGGCGTGTGGGGCGGCCTGTCCGAGGACGAGCGGCGCGCGCTCAAGCGGCGCACCGCGCGCGCCCGCCGCGCCTCCTGAGCGCTTGACGACACTCCCGAGCAGGCCCCCGGTGCCCGTCACGGCACCGGGGGCCTCCTCCGTCCCGGACGACGGCGGCCTGTTCTCCGGCGTCACCGACTTCGCCATCTCCCTCATGGAGACCCTCGGCGGGCCGGGCGTGGCGATCGCCATCGCCCTGGAGAACCTCTTCCCCCCGATCCCCAGCGAGGTCGTCCTCCCGCTGGCCGGGTTCACGGCCAGCCAGGGGGACCTCTC
>Ga0209487_1001819_pt1 | contig 17697 bp, 14 predicted proteins | sample Poulit2012_FD_187524 | JGI IMG/M metagenome (GOLD analysis project Ga0209487, IMG submission 187524) | Agricultural soil microbial communities from Georgia to study Nitrogen management - Poultry litter 2012 (SPAdes) (version 2) | ecosystem: Environmental > Terrestrial > Soil > Agricultural land...
ACGCGGCATTGCTCCGTCAGACTTGCGTCCATTGCGGAAGATTCCCTACTGCTGCCTCCCGTAGGAGTCTGGGCCGTGTCTCAGTCCCAGTGTGGCCGATCACCCTCTCAGGTCGGCTACGCATCGTTGCCTTGGTAAGCTTTTATCCCACCAACTAGCTAATGCGCCGCGGGCCCATCTGTAAGTGACAGCTAAAAGCCGTCTTTCACCTTTTGATCAGGTGATCAAAAGTTTTATCCGGTATTAGCACCGGTTTCCCGGAGTTATCCCGATCTTACAGGCAGGTTGCCCACGTGTTACTCACCCATCCGCCGCTCATTCCACAAACGTCCATCCGAAGATTTCAGTCTGCTTCCTGCGCACGACTTGCATGTATTAGGCATGCCGCCAGCGTTCGTCCTGAGCCAAGATCAAACTCTCCAAAAAAGTTTGACATATAAACAACGGGGTTGTTTATATGGAATTCTTAGCTTCATTTTGTTTTAAGTCAGTTGTTTGCCATACTGACTGTGAGAAACATCTCTATGTCTCTCTCATACAGGTTGTTCTGTTCAGTTTTCAAGGAGCAAATTCTTACTTATTTCTTCGCCTTCAAATTGGCGACTTTTTAAATATAACATAGCTGAATTTCTTTGTCAACACTTTAATCAACTTTTTTTGTGATTGTTTGTGCGACGTCTATTAACTTAACATATATCAAAATTAAAATCAAGAAGAATAATTTAAATTTCCTATAGCAATAGTAAGAAAGGGTCTTTTTATCCTTTAAAAGTTGTGCTAGGAATCGATTGAAAATAAACATTTCACATTATTTTAGAGATTGTTCAAAAGGGCCAATAAAAATGACACATCGAATTTCTTCGTTGGCTTGCTTTTCCGTTACTCACGTATTCATAGCATACGTGAGTAACGGAAAAGCAAGCCGCCTCGAACTCCTTGGTCCTTTTTATTCCCCTTTTTGAACACGTACTTTTAGTGAATTTCATAATCACTAAGCCTAGTCAGCATTACGAAATTCACTAATTTATTTATCTTCATATAATAATCATTCATCAATTCTAATGACGAAGTTTTTAAACGAAGCTCCAAAATTGTAATGATCAGAATTAAATCCAATCGCAACAATTATAAAGGAGACTTCTAGCTAACACATCATTTATTTCTCATTTGCGGGAAGAGAAGTACATCTCTGATGGACGGTGCATTTGTTAGTAGCATAACAAGTCGGTCAATTCCAATCCCTAATCCTCCAGTTGGTGGCATACCATACTCCAACGCTTCAAGGAAATCCTCATCCATTAAATGCGCCTCATCATTCCCTTGATCCCTTTCTTCTTCCTGCGCCACAAAACGTGCTCGCTGTTCAATCGGATCATTCAATTCACTAAAAGCATTTGCATGTTCGCGCCGAACGATAAATAATTCAAATCGATCTGTAAAACGCGCATCTTCTTTATTTGTTTTCGCCAATGGTGATACTTCTACTGGATGTCCATAAATAAAAGTGGGTTGAACTAACTTTTCTTCCACTTTCTGTTCAAAGAATTCATTTACGATATGACCATATGTCATTGAGTCTTCTATTTTAACATGGTGTTCCGCAGCTCGTTTTCTAGCATCTTCATCACTTACTTCTCCCCAAAAGTCTACACCTGTATACTCCTTAACCGCATCAACCATGTGGATCCTTTTCCATCTTGGTGCGAGATCAATTTCATCTTCACCATAGGTAATTGTAGTTGTTCCTAGTACGTCTTCGGCAATATGTGCAACTAGGTTTTCAGTTAATTCCATAATATCATGGAAATCTGCATATGCCTCATACAGTTCAATCATTGTAAACTCAGGGTTATGCCTTGTGGATACACCTTCATTACGGAATACACGCCCTATTTCATAAACCTTTTCCATTCCACCGACGATTAGGCGTTTTAAATGTAATTCAATAGCAATTCTCATATATAATGGTATATCTAATGCATTATGATGTGTTTCAAATGGTCTGGCAGAAGCACCGCCTGGGATGGAATGCATTGTTGGTGTTTCAACCTCTAAGAATCCTTGATCATCTAGATAACGTCGCATAGATTGGATAATCTTACTACGCATCATAAACGTATTACGACTTGTAGGGTTAATAATTAAATCCAAATATCTTTTGCGATATCGTTGTTCTATATCTTTTAATCCATAATATTCATCAGGTAAAGGACGTAATGATTTCGTCAATACCTCGAACTCCTTAGCGATAATAGAAAGTTCTCCAACATTCGTTTTAAAAATAATTCCTGTTACCCCTACAAAATCACCCAAATCAGTTGATTTAAATACCTCGTAGGATTCTTCACCAATTTCATCTTTTCTAACGTAAATTTGAATCTGGCCACTAGAGTCCTGTAAATGCGCGAAACCTACTTTCCCTTTTCCACGTTTTGTCATCACTCGACCTGCAATAGTTGCTTGGGCATTTTTCTCTTCTAACTCTTCCTTAGATAAGGAACCGTAAGCATCTTGTAATTCTTTGGCTACATGGGTGCGGATAAATTTTCCACCAAAAGGATCTAAACCCTGCTCCCTGTATGTTGCTAATTTCTCACGACGAACAAGCATCTGTTCATTTAATTCTTCTGACACAATTCATCACTCCACTATTTACTTTTTATAAGACTTTAAAAAACATTTTTTACATATGAATGAATTTCATCATATGGGTTATAGCCGCTTTAAGACGATATGTAGTTCGTTAAGCTTTTCTCAACGATTACACAATGCCGAACGTCTAATTTTTTGGGCAATGATAAAATTCATTTACTTATCTATAGACCTACTGTATAACCTAACATCTTCAATCTCTTCTGCCGATAGTTCATTAATCAAATCCACAACATGCTTTCCAACCTTAGGGATATACAAATCTGGTGAAATCTCCTCTAATGGAGTCAGCACAAAGGCGCGTTCGTGCATCCTAGGATGTGGAATAATTAATCGCTCTGAATGTCTATTCTCTTGATTATATAACAAAATGTCAAGGTCTATCGTTCTTGGCCCAAAACGAATCGTTCGCTTCCTCCCTAGACTTTGTTCAATTTCTTGACAAGCATTCAACAAGTCAATTGCCATATAAGACGTCTTAATCTCAATGACCATATTCAAAAAGTCAGGTTGGTCCGTATAACCAACAGGTACTGTTTGGTAAATAGAAGATTGATTAAGGATCTCCATTTTTTTGTCTTCTGCCAACAATTCGAGTGCCTGATTTAAATACCCTTCTCTTGGCTCAATGTTTGTGCCCAACGCTATAAATGCTTGATTCATAATTTCTTTTCCCTATATATTTCTACCGCTACAGATTCATAGTGGCCTTGTATAGGTGGATCGGGTTTAAATACTTTAACCTTACAAGCTGATAACAATGGAAAAGATGCAAATAATTGAGTAGCGATCTTCTCTGCCACCGTCTCAATTAAATTGACCGAATCTCCCTCAACGATTTTTTTGATCTGTTCATATACATATCCATAATGGATAGAGTCATTCATATCATCAGTTTGTCCAGCCTTTTGTAAGCTTAAAAACAACTCGACGTCTACATTAAATCTTTGGCCTATTTTTCTCTCTTCCGGTAGCAAACCATGAAATCCATAAAATTTCATATTATTTAATAATATTTTATCCATTTAAATTGACCCCCGCATCATAACATCCATCATTTTTGTTAATTCAACATGTAAATTCACATCGTGAACACGAATAATATGGACACCTTTAGTAATTCCCAAACATGTTGTTGCACCTGTTCCGTTGTCTCGTTGATCTGCAGGGACATTTAAAATTTCACCTATAAAAGACTTGCGGGAGGTACCTAACAATAATGGATAGCCTAAAGTTGTAAATTCCTGCAATTGATTCATAACTGTAATATTATCTTGAACAGTTTTTGCAAAACCAATTCCCGGATCAATGATAATTTTGTCTTGCTTTACACCTTGTTTAAGGGCAATATCGATACTTTCATAGAGGTCCGCTTTTATATTGTCGATCAATGATGTGTAATCCATATTTGTACGATTATGCATTAAAATAATGGGGACTTGATATGCTGCTGCTACAGCTGCAATCTCTGGATCCTTTTTTGCTCCCCAAACATCATTAATCATTTCAGCACCGGCTGCAAGTGCTTGTCTCGCCGTCTCTGCCTTATATGTATCAATTGAAATCGGAATACTTACTTTTTCTTTAATCGCCTTGATGACAGGTATCACACGATCCAACTCTTTACTTAGCGAAACAGGCTGATGATTGGGTCTTGTTGATTCTCCTCCAACATCAATCATATCTGCACCAAGACTTTCCATTCTTACAGATTCTTCGACCGCTTGAGCTATCGTAGTGTATTTTCCACCATCAGAGAATGAGTCAGGTGTTGTATTTAGGATACCCATCACATGTGTCCGGCTCGTTAAGTTGTATGTTTTTGTGGGTGTTATCAGTTGCATATCATTTTCCTTCTTTCAATCATACATAAGTTCATTACTATCCTATCACAGCACAAAGTAAAACATCAATCCGTGAGAATTATTTTGTTGAAATTTTCTTAGCGTAGTGATTCATCATTTTCTGTTCTTATAACTTACAAAAGCAAAAAGGATTAGCATTGTGACACCCATCATGCTAATCCTTTTCCCTCTACATCTTTATTATCGCGTTTTAATCTTCTTCAAATTGATATAGTGCAGTTGATAAATATCTTTCTCCATTATCTGGTAGAATAGCTAACACTTTTTTCCCTTTGCCTAACTCCTTGGCAACTTTCTTAGCTGCCGCAATCGCAGCACCTGAGGAAATTCCGCTCAAAATTCCATCAAGTTTAGCCGCATCACGAGAAACTGCAAATGCTTCATCATTGGTTATACGAATAACATCATCATAAATATCCGTATTTAATACTTGTGGTACAAATCCAGCACCAATTCCTTGGATTTTATGTGGTCCTGGTGATTCACCTGATAAAACAGCTGAATCCTCTGGTTCAACCGCATAGATTTTAACATCTTTAAAGTGCTCTTTTAATACTTGCCCAGCACCTGTAATTGTTCCACCTGTTCCGATGCCAGAAATAAACGCATCTAATCCATCGGTCATTTGCTTCACAATTTCTTTACCAGTAGTTCGAGCATGAACTTCAGGATTTGCTTTATTATTGAATTGCTGTGGCATGAAATAACCATGTGCCTCTTTCAGTTCTTCGGCTTTTTTAATAGCACCTTTCATTCCTTCTGCTCCAGGTGTTAAGTATAACTCTGCGCCATAAGCTCTTAATAAATTACGGCGTTCCTGACTCATTGTATCTGGCATAACAACTACTAATTTATACCCCTTTGCAGCGGCGACCATTGCTAAACCAATCCCTGTATTTCCACTTGTTGGCTCTATAATTGTATCGCCTTCTTTTAAAATACCTTCTTGTTCGGCTGCTTCTATCATCGCTAAAGCAATTCGATCTTTGACGGAACTACCTGGGTTCATAAATTCTAACTTAACATAAACGTCTGCACTGTCCGCCTCTACAGTCCTGTTCAACTTCACAATTGGTGTCTCACCAATCAAACGAGATACATCATTAACAACTTTCATAAAACCTCTCCTTTTTGAATTCATAGTTAATTAGTTGGTTTTATGTTAAGATACGTTATAATCCCGAATTTGTCAATGATTTTGTTAAGTTTTTTACAATATTTATTGAACTTTTTTTGAACATCGTCAATGTTGTCATATACATCATTTTTTAACATCACAAAGCATCTTACTTATTCATAAATCCAATCAATATCTAACTGCTCCCATAGCAAATCAGCTGATAAGATTTTCTCTTGTTCTTTTAATGCTAGCTCATTTTTAATTTGGTCTTTGATTTCATCATATGTAAAATTAATGGAAGGGAGATGGCGATGTAAATAAATAATTGCAAAACCATCTCCCGTATCAAATGGTTTACTATAAGAATATTCCTCCATATCGACTGCTTTTTCATAATAACCAGCGGGAAGGAACTGACTTGTACTTGTGAAATATCCAAGATATCCACCAACATCCTTCGTTTCCTCATCAATAGAATACTCCTTAGCCAGTAAATCAAATGAAGCGCCAGCATCAAGTTCTTTGATAACCTTTTCGGCTTCTTCACGGCTTTCTACTATGATATGTGAGAACTGTAATGATGAACTAAAATCATACTGTTTGCTGTACCCATCATAAAACTTTTTAACTTCCTCTTCAGATATATCAATGTCTTCCGCCAAGAGCGCCTCTAATCGATAACGATATAAAAGGTCCTCTCGCCATTTCTCTTCAGCCGTTACAATTTCATCTTCCGTCATTACGCTTTGCATTGTTGTTAATAGGGCAATATCATGATCAATCAGCTTCTCATTGATTTGAATATCCCTTTTTTTAGCGAGTTGATCAACAACTGAACGGTCAACTAATTTCTTTAAGTGCATTTCTCCATATTCCGCTTGTAATGACTTATTCCAATCTTCATAAGAGATTTCTTCTCCTTCAATCGTTGCAACAGGTTTATTAGTCGTTATTTCTTTTTCCCCTTTATGATCAATAACAATATCTGATCCTGATTTATGATCATTTTGATTCCAAAATAGTAATGTAATCAAATTTGTTAAGATAAGCACGAGAATTATACTTAATAAGAACCTTTTTGACATTGTTTACCCTCTCATCCTTATAAAATTAACCAAGCCACATTTATTTTACTCAGCTAAAAGCGACTGAAGTTCTTGTACTGTTAAATGATATGTTTCGTTACAAAAATGGCACTTTGCTTCTGCACCCTGATCTTCATCAATCATTTTTTGAATTTCATCATTGCCTAGTCCTTTTATCGCTTGTTCAATACGATCTTTAGAACATTTACATTTAAATTCAAGAGGAAGTTGCTCATGAATCTTCACTTCTTCATCACCAAATAAACGATTCAGGATTTGTTCCGGATTATTTCCTTCAGCTATTAAATTCGAGATAGCAGGAAAAGATTGAATTTGCTCTTCTAACCTTGTAATCATTTCCTCGTCGGCTCCTGGCATAACTTGAACAATGAAGCCACCTGCAGCTAAGACAGAGTGATCGGGATTAATTAATACACCAGCACCTACCGCCGAAGGTATTTGTTCTGAATGGGCAAAATAATACGTAAAATCCTCGCTTATTTCACCAGAAACAATTGGCACTTGTCCGGTAAAGTAGTCCTTTAACCCCAAATCTTTTACAATACTTAAGTTTCCTTCTACACCGACAGCTTTTGCTACATTTAGTTTTCCCTGATCATTCAGTTCAAAGTCAACATGTGGATTTGTTACGTAGCCACGGACCTCTCCCTTTGCATTTCCATCTGCCACGATGGCACCAATCGGGCCGCCACCTTCAATTTTTACCGTTAACAAATCATCACCTTTTAACATTGCGCTCATCATTGCTGTAATCGTAAGCGTCCTTCCTAATGCAGCAGTAGTTGTTGCCCATGTATCTTGACGCTTTCTTGCTTCTTCTACCGTATTTGTTGAGATTGTTGCATAAGCTCGAATCATCCCGTCATATACAGTTGATTTTATTAAATAATCTTTCATCATTCATCGCCCTTCTTATTTCTCCTTATTTTGGTTCATGTTCTTTTGATAAATTAAATATAAACCTCTTAATGTTAAATGTTGATCCACATGATCAATTGTTGTAGATTCATCCGCCAGCAATGGTGCTAATCCCCCTGTAGCAATGACTGTTGGGTTCGTTTTTGCCTGGTCTTTCATTCTCTGTACAATCCCATCTACTTGGCCTATATATCCATAAAAAACGCCCGACTGCATCGCTGAAACAGTTGAAGTTCCTATTACACTTAGCGGTTGCTGAATTTCAATTTTAGGTAGTTTGGATGCTTTTTCATATAATGCTTCCATTGAAATTTTAATTCCTGGAGCTATGATCCCACCCATGTATTCTTTCTGCTCATTTACATAACAAAATGTTGTCGCAGTTCCGAAATCAATGATAATAAGTGGTACATTGAAATGTTCAATTGCGCTAACGGCGTTAACTATTCTATCTGCACCTATTTCTTCAGGATTTGGATAACATATTTTTAAAAAAGGATTCACATTTTCCTTTCCAATAACTAATGGTTCAAGATTAAAATATATTTTACACATTTCTTCTAGCGCTGGCATAATTGGTGGAACGACCGAAGAAATAATCACGCCTTCAAACTCAGAAAATGATATTTCTTTATGATCAAATAAAGATTTGATCAGCATACCGAACTCATCGCCGGTTTTATGCCGATCTGTTTTAATTCTCCATTCATAAATTAATTCGTCTTTTTTAAAAACACCTAGTACCGTATTAGTATTACCTGTATCAAGCACGAATATCATCAGTTACCAAACCTTCCCATGCATTCACTTTGAAGTTTTATATGAGTCTTCTTTACTAACACCTTTCTTAACATTACCAATATACCATAATTCTAAATTCATTAGAAGAACCAGAAGCTAAATATGTTCTGCACCTCAGCTAGACAGCGTTTTTTACAATGATGAACTACATCGTGGCAATTTTATACGCAATGATCTCATAATAAAAGCAGTCTCCTATTTAAAAAGAGACTGCCATATTCATTATATTTAATTTACTTTTGATGATCTTCTTCTGATTGGTCATCAGATCCATGATCAAGATGTTTGCCTTTTTCTTGATATTTTGTTGCTGACTTTTCTTTTGCTTTCTCATACGTGTCAGGAGAATCTCCATCTTGACCATTAATATTAACCTTAACATCATTTTCCAAACTAGCTACTTCAGGTTCGAGATAAACACCATCTTCAAATAGTGATTTAATCTGTTGTTCATCTAATGTTTCAACTTCCAATAAGGTTTGAGCAATCAACTCTAATTTATCCTTATTTTCCGTTAAAATCTTCTTAGCTCTTTCATAACAATAGTTGATAAACTCTTGCATTTCTTGATCTATGTCCTGAGCAATCTGATCACTATAGCTCTGCTCATTAGAGAAATCACGGCCTAAGAAAACTTGATCATCACCATTACCATTAAATTGAAGCGGTCCAATTTTATGACTCATACCATATTCGGTAATCATTTTTTGAACAATTCCCGTAGCGCGCTGGAAGTCATTTGAGGCACCTGTACTTACTTCTTCAATGCCAAACATAATTTCCTCTGCTACCCGGCCACCGAGTAAACCAGTAACCTTATCAAGTAGTTCTGTTTTCGTAATAATGTATCGATCTTCTTTTGGTAGCATTACAGCATATCCGCCCGCCTGTCCACGTGGAACAATTGTAACTTTATGTACTGTATCTGCATCATCTAGGACCATACCAATAACCGTGTGACCACTTTCGTGATATGCAACAATCTCACGTTCTTTCTCGGAAATTACCCTACTCTTTTTAGCAGGACCTGCAATCACTCGGTCAATTGCCTCATCAACTTCTAACATACTGATCCCTTTTTTATCAAATCTAGCTGCAATTAACGCTGCTTCATTAAGCAAGTTTTCAAGATCCGCCCCAGAAAATCCTGGCGTACGCATTGCAATTGTTTTTAAATCAACTGTTTTATCTAACGGTTTATTTTTCGAATGTACTTTTAAAATAGCTTCTCGACCTTTAACATCTGGACGATCAACCGTAATTTGACGATCAAAACGTCCTGGACGCAGTAATGCTGGGTCTAAGATATCTGGACGGTTTGTTGCAGCAATCATGATGATCCCTTCATTTGCATCAAATCCATCCATCTCAACAAGAAGCTGGTTTAAGGTTTGTTCACGTTCATCGTGACCACCACCAAGCCCTGCTCCACGCTGTCTACCAACCGCATCTATCTCATCAATGAAAATAATACATGGCGCATTTTTCTTCGCATTTTCAAATAAATCACGAACTCTTGATGCACCTACACCAACAAACATTTCCACAAAATCGGAACCACTAATGGAGAAAAAAGGTGTGCCTGCTTCTCCTGCTACAGCTTGGGCAAGCAATGTCTTACCTGTTCCCGGTGGACCTACCAATAGAACACCTTTTGGAATACGTGCACCTACAGCTGTAAATTTTCGAGGGTCTTTCAAAAATTCTACGACTTCAACAAGTTCTTGCTTTTCTTCATCTGCACCAGCAACATCTGGGAAACGAACTTTTTTCTTTTCATCATTGTATAGTTTTGCTTTACTCTTTCCAAAGTTCATTACTTTCCCACCGCCACCGCCACCACCTTGGGCTCTTGTGAGGATGAAGAAGAAAATTAAACCTATAATTAAAAACGGAAGCATCATTGTTAAGAAACTCATGAAGGCACTTGGTTGTGCTTCTTCATCAATGTTAAGTATGCTTTGCTCTTTAGCTTGTTCAGTTATTTGTGCAATAATTTCCGTATTATCTGGTACTTGTGCGATGAACTCTGCCTCATCTTTTTCTAAAGTCCCAGTGAATCTGATAATTTTATTTACCGGCTGAAATGTCATTTCTTTAATTTCGCCATTATTTAAAGCTTGTGTAAATTCATGGTAATTAAATTCTTTTACATCGTCATTTTGACTATTGAATAACCCGATAACTGCGATTACGACAAGGAAAACGACACCATAAAAGAATAGATTTCGAAACATTCGATTCATTATTTACCTCCTCCCGAACAGAAAAACTATATTACATAATACCATAGAAAAAAGTTCTAATACAACTAAACTAGCTTAAAATGGAACTTTATTTTCCTACTCGATTTTTTAATAAGTTATGTATAGAAAAAACATTAATCTTCTTCACTGACTTGACTATAAATTTCTGGCTTTAGTATGCCAATATATGGTAAGTTCCTATACCTTTGATTATAATCTAAACCGTAGCCAACTACAAATTCATTGGGTACCTCGAAACCAATAATATCTGCCTTAATGTCGGCTGACCTTCTCGTTGGTTTATCCAGTAATGTAACAATTTTAATTGATTTAGCTTTACGATATTTGAACAAATCGACTAGATAACTAAGGGTAAGGCCACTATCAATAATATCTTCAATAATTAATAAATCACGTCCTTCAACCTTTGTATCAAGGTCTTTTACTATTTTTACCTCTCCAGAAGAACTTGTTCCACTTCCATAACTAGATACATCCATAAAATCCATTTCTAAATGTGTTTCTGTATAACGTAAAAGGTCAGACATAAATGGAACTGCACCTTTTAAAACGCCTATTACTAATGGGAACTTTCTTTCATACTCTTTTGTAAGTTGTGCGCCAATCTCTGCACATTTTTGTTCAATTTCTTCTTTAGTAATGAGCACTTTTTCAATTTCATTATGCATTGTTATACCTCCTCCATGTTTGGTTTTATATATTTTAATTGAACATATGATGATTCTTTTTCTGTTAGATCAATCAATTCGCCTTTTTTGAGGCCAATCATCCACAATACTTCTCCTTTAGCATTTACTAATAAGGGCCATCCATCCCGGTCCTTCCGTGGGATTTTTTCATCAATGAACACATCTTTCACTTTTTTACTGCCATTTAATCCCGGCCAACTTATTCGATCACCTGGTTCTCTAGTTCGTATGTATAGTGGAAAGTCTATGTCTATAACAGCACTTCCCCATGAATAAGAATCGACTTTAGGAGGAACATCTGTATAAGTTGCGATGAGTTTTGAACCATTGGGTAAGTCGATATGACTTGGAATATGCAGTACTTTTTGAAACGCAGCATGTTGTGGTCTTTGATTCGAAAAGGAAATGATAATCCAATCATATGACCTTTCTATTTGTAAATCGTGCGGAAAATCAATTACCCCATTACCTTGATAATCTTCTAACAACGAAAAAAAGGCATCTTCATGAACATATGATAAACTGCTAGGTAAATGATGATAGAGATAGTCTAATATTAGATGATAAGCCCGCCTTTGTAAAGAAAGTGGATATGATTTAAACAGTTTAATTTGAAAAGAAACTTTCTTCTGCTCATCATCCAATTGAATGACCTTCTCTACCATATTACGTGCTTGACCTTGAATAAATTCCTCATCACTTTGAAGCTTTTCGCTTAAACGCTGAATCGTAGTATGTATATTGTCATTTTTTTCCTTCATTGTCGGTATCATATGTTTCCTGAAAAAATTTCTCGTATAAGTTGTGTCCTCGTTAGATGAATCGATTCTTACATCTATTTGATGGTCATCACAATATGTAATTAAATCTGTTTTTGCTACAGAGAGAAATGGACGAACAATATATCCAGAAGCATATGCCCTCTTTACTGGTATTCCAGATAAAGCAACTGGGCTTGTCGAACGTACAAAACCCATGAGCATCGTTTCAATCTGATCATCTGCATGGTGCCCAAAGGCTAGATAATCTGCTTGATATAATTTCATTTGTTCAGCGAAAAATTGGTAGCGTAATTCTCTTGCAGCAACCTGTGTTCCGACCCTATTTTCTTGCTTATAAGAATGAACATCGATCGCAGTTGCAATAAATTCGACATGCCATTTCTTACAAAAACCTCTCACATGTTCAATATCTGCTTTAGATTGGGAACCCCTTAATTGGTGGTCAACAGAAACGGCTACAAGATTTAGATTCCATTCTTCCCGAATAGACTGATAGAAATGTAGTAAAGCCATTGAATCTGGTCCACCAGAGACAGCTACTAAAACAGTTGAGTTTTTAGTAAGTAATTGATGTTTTTCAATAAATTTCATAACGGTATGTTGCATATTCATTCCAACTCCGTAAATACATAATAAATAGCCCTTATCGTGCATGTTCAAAAGGAGCGTGTGTGTTTGAACAACACCTTCTACCATTATAACTATTTTTGACCACATATTGGAACAATAAGGGTTATATTTTGCAATTATTTTTCATCATAAAAATATGGATGATATAAAGAAGGCAATTGCTAATAAGAGTATTCCCATCGTTTCTATGACTGATGGAAATCGTGAATACACACGTTGTTGAGTATATCGATGATGTTTCCGCTCCATGACATGTAGTAAGTCATGTTTCATTTCGGCACCTGATTTATATTTCCCAATAACCGCCTTTTTTAAACAGTTACTATATAAATCAAGTTCCTTCGTACGATCTATTTTATTAAATATTGTTTTGGCGGGGTTCTGAGTTTTGGGAAAATGACGCGGATAAAAAATAGTTAGAATAACCATAGCAAAAGCAAATAGATCATAACTTGGTTCAGCACGCCTTGTTCCAAGGTTCCAATATCCCCGATCATAGAATTCAGTATACTCTTTAATCGCTCTACCCATTTGTGTTGTACCCCCTACATCAACAAAACGGACGCGTGGTGGTGAAGTAAGCACAATCATGTTATCTATTTTTAAATCACCAAAAACCCAGCCTAACTGGTGGAGTTTGTCTAAGTCTTCTAATAGTTGAAGCATAAAGACTCCTATCCATTCTGTCCCATGACGTTTTATAAATGTAATGATGTCCTGCCCATGTAAATATTCCATAACATAGAATGAATAGAGTTGATCTGACGTATTCTCCCAATCATCCACATCTACTAAATAAGGTCCAAGGTGTTGTCCTTGAACCTTTTTAAGTGCCTTTAGCACGTTTACCTCAACCATCATGGATGCACTTTGTTTACTTATTTTAAGTGCATAATGTTTTCCATTTGATTCACATAAATAAACCGTTCCAACCGTTCCAGAACCCAATTTTTTCTTAATTAAATAATGATTGTTATTCCACTTCCCACGTACATGTAATCCAGGTCTTAGTTCAATTCCATGCCTCATGTATGCCTTGTTCATCTTCAAAACCCCTTTGCAAACTCTTTTTCCCAAATTGGTAAATAGCCTCCCTTAATGCTGGTCCTGTCGGGGTTATACCACCACTTGCTAATTTCGGAAAAATAGTCGATACAGTATCTAGTTTTGAAGACCAATTGAATACCTTTTGCAGATCCTTTCGCTTCCCAGGAAAACTATACATACTAAACTTATTCGTTCCAATTCTAGCATTTAAACTGATTGAGAGATCTATGAGCGCTTCTTTTACTGTTTCCAATTTATCATGCATACTTGCACTTGTATCTATTAAAATAAGTACTTCTAAATGACAAGTTTCCCCCATATCTTCAACTACTTCCATAATTTCTCCACGTTTTTCTGGATCAACATTTTCTAATGATTGTTCACGCCCTAAAATTTGTTGCAACTCCTTATTAACAAATCCTTGTATGGTTTGGGTCATTGCTTGTTTTGTTACCATTTGTACAGTTTGTGCTAATGATTGTTTATATACAATTTGACTCACACCACCACCTGAAAGGGCGATTTTCTCAATTTCTTGTAATCCATCAGACCCTTCTACTTGATCATCATCTAAAATACCAATCACATTGATAACAATTCCTTGCTCATAAGCGAGCCCCGCAACCGCGGCTGGATCTTCTCCCTTGTTCGAGCAACCATCTGTAATGAGTAAAATTTGCTTTAATGTGCCTTTTTTCATGCTAAATCCCTCCCATTTTTTATTATCATCATCACCAAAATAGTCGTGATATATACATATAATGGGAGTAGATTTGTTTAATGGATCTCCTTTTCTTTATACATTGGAACTGCTGACCAACGAGGAATGTTTTTAGTAACTCTTGCAACGAGCACAGTCATATCATCATCAATATCACCTGATCTTGTTCGAATGACTTCCTCTAAAATTAAATCAGCTACTTCTTGAGGATCTTCCGTTTTCATTTCACGAATTTTACGCTTAAACCAAACATCAATATTTTCAATATGTTGCGGTCCTTCAAAGATGCCATCACTCATCATAATCAACAGATCACCAGACTTTAGCTGTTTGCTAACGATATCTACTTCAAATTCAGCGATAATTCCCATTGGCAAGTTACTTGCCTCAATCGTTAGTACATCATTTCCACGCTTAATAAAACTCGTAATTGATCCAATTTTTAAAAATCTGACATGAGCATTATGCAAATTAATCACTGCTAAATCTAGTGTCGCAAACATTTCATCTGTTGTTCGTAAAGATAATATCGAATTAATCGATTTGATTGCCACATGCTCAGGAATTCCTGTTTGCAATATTTGCTGGAGTAATTTTAACGTCTCTTCACTTTCTTCACGTGCCCTTTTTCCATTCCCCATTCCATCACTAATAGCTAACGCATATTTACCCACCCCTAGTTCAATCGTTGTATAACTATCACCAGAAACGAGCCCACCTCCCTTGGCTGCATTAGCGACACCTGTTTCTACAATAAATTCCTTTGCTGAACCAAAAGATAGATAAGTATAACCATTAGGGAATGGTGACGGCTTTTCTTCTTTAACGACAACCATTTCTTTTAATATATCTGATAATACGGGGGCAATTAACTTTACTCCCTCACCACGATATTGATAAAAAGCAACAGTCATTTCTATATCTATATTTCCCTTTTCCAATTGATAAATATCTAATCTCTCTAAATCTATCCCCATATTGTTTAAGGCATGAGTAATCTCAGTTTCTTGTTTCTCATGATGCTCCCTTTCTCTTAAAATCTCTTTAGCGAAGTCATCCATAATGTCCGATACTCCTTGCAACTGGTCAGCGACTAATCGCTTACTTTCAATCACTTGTTTTTTTAATTGTTGATTAATATTAAAAACAGCCATCTCTTCTTTCATTGTATGGATCACTTTGTTTGCTTTCACGCAATGATTGTTAAATGTACGGAATAAATTACGATTAGGTTCATTCCCTTTTTCGAGATTATCCTTTAATTTCTCCATCATCGAATAGGTATGATCGAACTCCTTTTGCCAACACCGTTCCTTCATAAAACACTTTTGGCATGTCTTCTCTGTCACTTCACTTAAGAAGTAATCTGTTTCCTTTTGTCGTTGATCATCTGCGCCAGTATATGATTCTGAAGCTGTAAAACTCTCTGATAATGCTTCAAATACATCTGAGAATTGTTCTACCCTTTTTGCTGTTACGTCGCGAATCTTCTGTAAATATTGTTCCTGTTCTTGTGTATGTTCTTCCGTTCCTGGTATATATCTAGATAAACTTTTAAACCAACTTGCAGGTGTAATAAAAAATAAAGCAATTGCAACCGATGATTCTACAAATGAAGATATCAGTGTTGGTGTACCTCCATATATACCGACAAGTATGGTCCCTACTAAAAGCCCAACACTTACCCCTACTTTTTTTCCTTCTTTTAACAATCCGCCTAATAATCCCGAAAATGCTAAAAGACTCATTTGATATAAATTAGCGACATTTGCAAGTGACATGATTAATCCAGCAACAACTCCAACTGTTGAACCAATTGCGGCACCGCCTACAAAAGCGAGTAACAATACGAAATATCTTGAAAAGACTTGTTCAACCCCAATATTGTAGAACTCCCAACCAATTGTTCCTGTTAAAATGGAAGCAATTAGAATAATAATACAAACAATTTCTTCATTTTTTAATGCAGGTTTATATCTTCCAGGTGATAATAAAGGAATGCTTTGCATAAATATTAATACAAGTACAGACCCTAAAATTCCTTCTACCAATAGAAGCATCCAATCATATGGGGATAAGACTCCTGTCATTGAATAAACAAATAAACGTGATAACACGGTTGATATAAATACGAGTATTGGAATGCCCATTTGATGTTGATTTATTTTGTTCAATAAATTAGCAAGAACTAGAAATAAAATAGTGCTTAATATGATAAATACACTATGAATGGTAGATTGACTTATTGCGCCTAATAAAATAGCTAATATCATATACTTAGATCTTTTTCTATGTATCGTCCAAGTAGTTGCCAAAAAAGCAATTGCAAAAGGGGATACAACCGTCAGAATTACTGCTCGTCCTAATAAAACGCCAACTAGAAAAAGTAGTAAACCTCTTTCTAGTAAAATTGTTTTAAAAGATTTGAATATTCCCCTTTGAAAGTTTGCTAGTTTTCTACGTTGCATTGAAAATATTTTTGGTTCTATATTTGGAATCGAATCCATCATTTATCATCACTCCTCTTCTCTTAGATTATTAAACCACAGTACACATTTCTTTTTTGTCTAATTAAGGAAGAATGATTCATAAATCGTTCGACTCGTTTCTAACTGTGAAGCACTTTTCTACAAAAAATAAGCTATGCTTGTATAGTTATGTCTAATTGTTTTGAATTTAATATAAATCTTTACTCACATGAATGAATTTCATAATTACCAAAATCAGCCGATTCGATACTGTATGTAGTTAAGGATGCTTCAACGAAACTACATATAGTATCGGATTGGCTATAAATTCGTATTATGAAATTCACTAACATGTGGATAATACTTCAGACTGCAAATCTTTATCTACATGTTAATAACCTAGGAGTAGTTGTAGAATATCGCACCCTTCCCTTAATTTATTGACATCTATTATATTTTATTATATGATAGCTTTTGTGATTCACTTGGCGGCGTAGCTCAACTGGCGAGAGCGTACGGTTCATACCCGTAAGGTTGTGGGTTCAATCCCCTCCGCCGCTATATGATTAAAAGTTAAAGGAAGTCTATTAGCGTAATATATCTAATAGACTTCCTTTTTGTATAAAAATGA
>Ga0209487_1001820_pt1 | contig 17694 bp, 16 predicted proteins | sample Poulit2012_FD_187524 | JGI IMG/M metagenome (GOLD analysis project Ga0209487, IMG submission 187524) | Agricultural soil microbial communities from Georgia to study Nitrogen management - Poultry litter 2012 (SPAdes) (version 2) | ecosystem: Environmental > Terrestrial > Soil > Agricultural land...
CCGTGCGCGAGCCGTGCACATGGGAGCGATGAAGTGGCTGGTGCAATTTCCTTTTCGTGTTGCGTCACAAACAGCACATAGCACGGCGCTTAGATTTAAGAAATTTAGTAAACGATAATGCTGCTAACTTTTCATTGTACAACTCAGTACTTGCGGTACCGAATTTTTCGATGGTGGCGCTAGTCTCCTCGACCGGTTGCCGGAACAGAAACGAGGATAGAAAAAGCACATGGCGCTACTACGATATTTCTCATAGCGGCGCCATGTGCTTGATCTTCACGTTACTGAAGACGTCTTGTGAATGTTAGTCCGTTCCTGCATCGAACGCTGCATGGAGGCTGGCGGCATCCTGTTCGGCGTCAACGTCGGCGTCGGAGGCAGCAATCTGTTTTGCGCCACCAACTTCAAGTTCGCCCATGAGCTCGGCTGTTGGACCGGCCAGGGTACCTCGGGATGCATACTGTTCCAGACGGGCACGGGAATCAGCGATGTCAAGATTGCGCATGGTCAACTGACCGATACGATCATCTGGGCCAAATGCGGCGTCTTCGACACGTTCCATGGAAAGTTTTTCGGGGGTGTACGACAGATTTTCACCGGTGGTGTCTAAGATTGTGTAGTCATCACCGCGGCGTAGACGCAAGGTCACTTCACCGGTGATCGCAGAACCGACCCAGCGTTGGATGGATTCACGCAGCATTAGCGACTGGGGATCAAACCAGCGCCCTTCGTACATCAGACGACCCAGGCGATAACCGTTGACGTAGTAGTTTTCTAGGGTGTCTTCGTTGTGTATCGCATTGAGAAGCCGTTCATAGGCGATATGTAACAGGGCCATTCCGGGTGCTTCATAAATACCGCGGGACTTCGCTTCAATGATCCGGTTTTCGATCTGGTCGGAGACACCCAGTCCGTGGCGGCCACCGATTGTGTTGGCTTCCAATACCAAAGCAACCGGGTCGGTGAATTCAGTGCCGTTGATGGCGACCGGGCGACCCTCACGGAAGCCGACGGAGACTTCTTCGGTTTTGACTTCTACATCATCGCGCCAGGCAGCGACACCCATGATTGGTTCAACAATATCGAGTCCGACGTTCAGGAATTCTAAGGATTTTGCTTCGTGGGTGGCACCCCAAATATTCGCGTCGGTTGAGTAGGCTTTTTCGGTGGAATCACGGTACGGGTAGCCGCGTTCAACCAACCATTCGGACATTTCTTCGCGTCCGCCAAGCTCTTCAACAAACACGGAGTCAAGCCATGGTTTATAGATCTGCAGGTTGGGGTTAGCCATCAGACCGTAGCGGTAGAACCGCTCGATGTCGTTTCCTTTATAAGTGGAGCCATCGCCCCAGATGTTCACGCCGTCGTCTTTCATGGCCCGAACTAGCAGAGTCCCGGTCACAGCGCGACCTAATGGGGTGGTATTGAAGTAGGTTTTGCCAGCTGAGCGCACATTGAATGCACCGGTTTGCAGTGCAACGAAGCCTTCTTCAACCAGAGGAGTCTTGGCATCGATGAAGCGGGCAAGCTCGGCACCGTAATCTTTGGCACGACCTACCACGCCTTTAATATCTGGCTCATCGTATTGGCCAATATCGGCGGTGTAAGTACATGGGATGGAACCGTTTTCGCGCATCCACGCGACGGCTACTGACGTATCGAGACCTCCCGAAAAGGCGATACCAACACGTTCGCCAACGGGCAGAGAAGACAAAACCTTAGACATGTCCTCAAGAATAGTAGTTTAACTGAAGCTTCTTCGAATCGTTGCAGACAACGACTAGCAAACTGTGGTGCTGGCACACCTGTGGCCTAGGCTTAAATCATGTCAAAATCTGATGTTGGTCATCGCGCAATTAGTCACCCGTTAGATCAGTGGGGTGTACCCAATAACCCCAGGGTGGGAATGGTCATTGGTTCTGATGCTTCGGGGGATCGTTTTAATCTCATCACGGTTGGACCCGATGGCACGGTGGGTTCTGCTGCGTTTCAAAACCGTGACGATGCAGAAACTGCGGTAAAAATCATTAACGATACGTTAGATTCCCCCGCCACCGGCAGAGTCGGTGGACCATTTGTGGTCTTTCGGAAGGGTAAATTTAAACAAGGTATTCGTTGGATTGGTTATGACCTGAAGGTTACCGATGGCCAGCCCGCACCGGATACGGAAAAACCTCGCGCTGTGGTTTGGTTATTGCCCGCTTCAGACGAGAAAACTGTGGCGCTGGTAGATACCCGGGATCCCGACAACTACCGTCCGATAGGTTTCTTTTTCACCACTGACGACGCTAACGCATTTGTTGACACCATGGACGCCCTGATCGAGTCCATCTCGCAAGCCGCAGATTAACTCCACAACGGCGCGGTGCCGCCCTTGGGTAGCTGTTGACACTCATAAGTTCAGCTGCAAGCGTGGAACTGTCAGCGTTCCCTGCTCAAGGAGGAGAACAATGTTGACTGCACGTGAAATTATGACCCAAAGTGCCGAGTGCATCGGTGAGAATGATTCTCTGACTCAGGCCTCACAGATGCTCCGAGATCTCAAAGTTGGGGCCCTACCAATTTGTGGTGAAGATAATCGACTTCAAGGCATGCTAACTGACCGCGATATCGTGGTCGCATGCGTTGCCGATGGGGGTAACCCCAACAACATCAGAGCCGGCAGCTACGGTGGTGAAAAACCCGTCACCATTGGTGCCGATGATTCCATCGATGAAGCAATCAAGACTATGCAGGACCATCAGGTCCGTCGTCTACCAGTCATTGATGGGCATCAGCTGATCGGTATCGTTGCTCAAGCCGATATTGCCCGGTCGATCTCTGAAGATAAGGTGGGCGATCTGGTCAAGCTCATTTCTAGCTAAAGATATATTCTGCTTCAGCAATTTTTGGAGGTGCCATCATGGCAGCCTGTGATGTTTGTGGCAACGAATACGACAAACTGTTTAACATAACCCATGAGGGTCGTAGCGGCGTTTTCGATAGTTTCGAATGCGCCATTCATGACATGGCTCCGGTCTGCGCGCACTGTGGATGCAAAATCATCGGCCATGGCGTAGAAGACGAGAATAACATCTACTGCTGTGCACATTGTGCCCGCCAAGAAGGCCATCAAAGCGCAACAGACCGTGTTTCTTAAACCCGCCTGATAAATGGGGTGACGGCTCAGATACCGTCACCCCGTTGCGTTAAAGCTTACTCTCGAGCAGCGTGGCCAGTTGCTCAGGCTGTTCCAATGGTAATAAGTGTGCCGCTTGTTCGATGACGGCGCTGGTACCATGTTGGACCTTCGAAGCAGTGTTTTGGGCATCGGCTACGGTACACATCTGGTCTTGTCCGCCGGCCACAGCGAAAATTGGCACCGCGATCTCATGCAGACGATCGGTGGCATCATAATTGCCTAGTGCCTGGCACAGTGCAGCATATGACTGGTCGTCTGCATTGACCATGGCTTGTTTTTGTACGTCGAGTTTGGCCGAATTATCGAAACCCTCTGAGACCCAGAGTTGTGCCGACATATCTACCATGGCTTCGGTTCCGGAGGCTTTGACCAGGTCGGAACGTTCGTCCCAGTCGGCTTTGGTGCCAATTTTAGGCGCTGAGGCCAGCACCGCAATGCCATCAAATAACTCAGCATGCTCAAGTGCTAGCTGCAGAGCAATCTGACCGGAGATGGATAAACCGGCGAAATAGACTTTGGATTCGCCGCGGATTGTGCCGGTTTGGTGCAGATTTTGCACCAGCTGAGCAATCGCGTCGGAAAGATCTTCAATGGAGATCGCTTCGTTGTGGGCGGGTGATTGTCCGTGGCCAGGCAAGTCAAAACCAATGACCTGGAAACGGTTGGTTAGCTGCTGTGCCGTTTCAGTGAATAACCCATTGACTGAAGTTCCCATCCCTGGACCTACAATCAATGTGTCGCGAACGTCTGGGTCGAATGAACCGGATTCGGTCAGGCGGATCACCGCAATATGTGGGTTGGCCACGGTCAATCACTCCACTTTTAGCTGATCAGTAAGGCTGGCTCCTCCAGGATAGCTGCCACGTCTGCTAAAAAGGCACCCGCCTCGGCACCATCGACAATTCGGTGGTCAAATGAGCCGGTCAACGTGGTAATCCACCGTGGCTCCAGCTGCCCATCGACCACCCACGGCTGCTGTTTAATTGCACCAAATGCAATGATGCCTGACTCCCCCGGGTTCAGAATTGGCGTGCCGGCATCCAATCCGAGCACCCCGATGTTTGTGATGGTAATGGTGCCATCGGCCAACTCGGTCGGCTGAGTTTTGCCGTCGCGAGCACGCTGCGTGAGCTCTTGGATGGCTTCAGCCATCTGCCGCTGGTTCAGCTCGTGTGCGTTTTTGATATTCGGCACGATCAATCCACGCTCAGTTGCCGCTGCTAACCCGAGGTTGACGTAGTGGTGCAACGTGTAGGTATCGCCATTCCACGTGGAGTTCGCTTGTGGAGTTTGCAGTGCCGCTTGGGCTACCGCCATAGCCAAAACGAGCAGCGGCGAGACTTTCACGTTTTCAAAACGCGGGTGTTTCTTTAGGGTTTCTAAGTACTCTATGGTGCGGGTCGCATCGACCTGCCGGAATACCGAGATATGCGGTGCCGAAGTATATGAATCGGTGACCGCCTGTGCAGTGGCCTTACGCACCCCGGTCACCTTAATGGTTTCGGATTCGCCCACTGCACCGGCTTGTGGTGCCCTAGCAGCTGGCTTGGCACCATCAAGCACGCTTTGCACGTCGGTACGAGTGACTTCACCGTGTTGTCCTGTGGGTGTAATTGCGGCCAGGTCAAGACCGTGGTCTTTGGCCAGTTTGCGGACCGGTGGTTTCGCCAATACTTTGGTGAAGAGATCGGACTTCTGGGCTGGCGCTGGCTCCGGTTCGGCTTCCGGCTCTGGTTCAGCAACCTGGGTGGGCGCTGGTCTATCGGGACGGCCACGGCGTCGGCGTCGTCCAGGCGTATCGTCTTTCGGCCCGGATCCCACCAGCGGAGCCTGTGGTGATTCTTCACCATCGGCAGTGGCGGTAACCTCAATGGCAATGAAATTATCGCCGACGTTAACGGTGTCTCCTACCTCGGCGAAGAGTTCTTTGACTTCGCCGGCCCAAGGGCTGGGGATTTCTACTAGGGATTTTGCTGTTTCAATTTCGGCGATGACCTGGTTTACGGCCACGGTGTCGCCTACCTTGACCAACCAATTGGCAATATCAGCTTCGGTGAGCCCTTCGCCGACATCGGGCAGGGTAAAAATATTCATGTATCTCCTTATGCGGCGGCCTAGTAGGTGAAGGTCTCATCCACAGCGTCAAGGACCCGATCTACGGTGGGCAGATAGTCCTGTTCTAGCTGTGATGGTGGGTACGGCATGTGGTAACCACCGACCCGTTGTACCGGGGCCTCCAGGCTCAAAAAGGTCTGTTCCATTAGCCCAGCAGAGATTTCTGCACCAAAACCGGCAAATACAGAGGATTCGTGAACGACGACGGCGCGCCCGGTGGCAGTAACCGCGTCGCTGATCGTGGCCATGTCCAGCGGTGATAGACCGCGGATATCGAGCACTTGCAAATCGTAACCGTCGTCCACCCCGGCTTCAGCTGCAGCTAATGCGGTTGCCACCTGCGGACCCCAGGCCAATAGTGTGGCATCAGTTCCGGACCGGGCTTCAACGGTCGCATACGAATTGTTCAGCGGTGAATCAAAGTCCACCTGGCCGCGCACAAAGTAATGCTTTTTAGGTTCTAGCAGCATTACCGGATCTGCAGATTGGATGGCAGCCCGTGTCACCCAGTAGGCATCGTGGGCATTCGAGTAGGTGACGACTTTCAACCCGGCAGTGTGAGCAAAATAGGCTTCGGGGGATTCACTATGATGCTCCACCGAACCGATACCACCGCCGTAAGGAAGTCGAATAGTTACCGGAAAGGTTTGGTGGCCTTGAAACCGCGAATGCATCTTGGCCAACTGAGAAACGATCTGGTCAAAGGCCGGGTAGACGAAACCATCGAATTGAATTTCGGCTACCGGGATAAATCCGGCCTGTGCCAAGCCAATAGAAGTGCCGACGATACCTGATTCGCCCAAGGGGGCATCCACGACGCGATCGGAGCCAAAGCGTGCTGCCAGCCCCTCGGTTACCCGGTAGACACCACCCAGCGCGCCGATGTCTTCGCCTTGCAGCATAACGCGCTCATCGGCGGCTAGCTCATCGGCTAGCGCACGGTTAACGGCCTGGCCAATGGTGAGGGTCTTCGTACCGGTTGAAACCTCGTCAAATACAGTGGTCATAACGCTTACTCAGCCTCCATCCAGCGGTCATAAGCCGCTGCCTGGGCTTCAACTAGCGCGTGTTCTTCAGCATAGACAAGGTCAAATTTCTCACGTAGTGACAGCTTATCTGGGGCATCCACGACCTTGTCGCGCAGGTCAGCCGCATGCTGCTCACCTTCGGCTTCTACCTCGTCAAAGAATGTATCGTCATAGTCGAATCGACGACGTAGATACTGTTCGGTACGAAGCATTGGATCGGTTTGGGCGTATTGATCTTCTTCTTCGCTGGTGCGGTATTTCGTTGGATCATCTGCGGTGGTGTGAGCACCCATGCGATAAGTGTGGGCTTCCACAAGAATCGGGCCTTTGCCGCGACGAGCATGGTCTACGGCGTGATCCATAACGGCTGCGGTAGCAAGTGGATCATTACCATCCACAGCAAACCCTTCAAACCCGTAGCCCTGTGCGCGTTTATATAACGGCACCTTGGATTGAACCTCGAAAGGCGTGGAGATGGCCCAGTAGTTATTTTGAACAAAGAACACGACCGGTGCATCAAATGAGGCGGCAAACACCATGGCTTCGTGGATATCGCCTTCGGTTGAGGCACCATCGCCGAAGCATGCTAGCGAAACTCGTCCCTCACTAGCACGGCGGGCATCAGTCCAGCCGCGCTGCTGTTGAGCGATACCCCACCCATAACCAGTAGCGTGCAAGACCTGCGCGGCAAGGACCACGGTATAAGGCTGCATATTGTATTCATTCGGATTCCAACCGGCGTGGACAGCACCCCGGAAGAAATCAAAAATCTCTTCATCCGGAATACCTCGCGCACGTGACATGACGTGTTCACGATAAGTGGGAAAGATCCAATCGCGGGCTTCTAACGCCGTGGCTGCGCCAGCCTGGGCAGCTTCTTGACCAAGCGAGGGGGTCCATAGGACAAGCTGGCCTTGTCGCTGAAGGTTGACACCTTCTTGATCAATCCGGCGGGTGGTGGCCATGAGCCGATACATCTCAGCTAGCCGCTCATGGTCAATCGCCGTGGCGTCGTCAACAAAAGTTTTGGCGCTATCGGTGGGATCGATAAAGCCATCTGGGGATAGCACACCGATGGCTTCTTCGGGCAACTGATGCCCGGGGGGAGACGAAATGGTAGACATATGCAATTCTCCTGGTGAGAGAGGGCCGCTGCGCTTTCGGGTTATGAAGCGCAACGAGACGTTTTCATGGCTTTCCTTCATCTTACCCATGGGTGGTGGGCGGAAGTGAGGCCAATCACAGATATTCTACACGTCTCACGCTGTACATGTGAATAGCTTCTTATACAGCAACGGCATACACTAGGCAACTGTCTACCTGGCGCATAATTTCAAGCGAATCGACTGTTGTCTGCAGCCAGGCCAAACCCCACTCGATCAGTTACCGCCAGCTCACCTAATTAATGGAAAATTTTCACTACTTTGGCATAAATCATCATCCATGCAAAGCGTGACATATATCATCTGTAACAATGCTGCATTTAGGCGTTTCGCTCGCTGTGTGACGAAGTTCGTCATAGCTGCGAACAGATTTGTACACTTGGAGTGTTACTGGTCTAAGGGAAGGAACGTGGACATGACCGCAGCAAAAGACGTTTTAGTTGCCGGCGCAGGACTTATTGGCTTATGCACGGCATACTCATTGGCCCGTGCGGGCCACCGCGTCACACTGATCGATAAAGAAGAAGTTGGTTCGGGAGCCGCTCGCGGCAATGCCGGCGAGATTACTCCGATTCAGGTCACCCCGATGCCGGAGCCGGAACAACTGACGGAAATTTTCAAGGGTGTCACTACTCGTCGGCATTATCTCAATATTGCTCCGGTAGCGATGCCTTTATTGTCGGCCTTCGGCGCCGGTTTCATCTACAACACCATTCCCGCCAAAGTTCGGCAGAACACTCGTAACTTAGACCAGCTAGTGCGCGGTGCTTTTGCTGCATTTGATTCCTACCATGACGATGGCATTTCGCTAGACGGCGGCGGGTACGGGTTTTTAAACAGTCACGTTTCCGTAGATGCCTTACAGAAATTTCGTGACAACCAGGTCCAGCGTGCAGAAATGTTTGGCATGCAACTGCCAGGCCAAATCATGCTCGACAGCGACCTACACGATTTCGAACCAGTACTTGATGACCATGTGCGCGCCGGCTTCGTGGCTCCCACTGAGCGCTACATTGATCCTCGACTCTTTGTCGATGAGCTGCACGATAAACTCGTTGAACTTGGCGTTGAGATCCTTGAACATACTGAATTAGTCGGCATCGACAACTCCACTGCCACCTTACGCAGCGCAGCAGGCGAGAATAAGCGTGGTTTTGATAAAGCAATTGTCGCCTTGGGGGCTTGGACTACTCCATCAGTTGATGGGCTTTCCGAAACTCGTTCGGCTTTTGTCACCTCCGGTACGGGATACTCATTCCACGTCAAGCCAGACCGGTTGCCGGGGTACCTGCTAGCATCAATCGATCGTAAGACCATCGGTGTGCCAATGTCTGGCGAACTTCGAGTTGTAGGTCTGATGGATTTCTCATCTCAGATCCAGCAATTTTCCAAACATCGCGTGGAGCATTTAGCCAAACAGGCTGCCGGTTTTATGAAAGGTATTGGTGACAAACCGCGCTTTGATGAATGGACTGGCCCGCGCCCAATGACGCCCAATGGCCTACCTGTCATCTCACCAATGAAACAGCATCCAAATGTCATTGTGGCAAGCGGTCACAATATGCACGGTCTGTCGTTAGGCCCGGTCACCGCCGAAGTTGTGGTTTCACTGGTTGAGGGGAACCCTGGCGTTGTTGCCGGTTCAACAATCGATATGAAACCGTTCGCGTTATAACCTAGTTGGCAAGCTGTTGGGCGAAGTCGGTAGCTATCTGGATGAGCCGGTCATTAGCTTCGACTTCGCCAACAGTAACCCGCACTCCTTCTGGAGCGAAGGCACGCACTGAGAGCGCTTGTGCTTCGCATGCGTCAGCGAATGCTTGGGTTTGTTCACCAAGTGGCAACCAAACAAAGTTCGCCTGCGTATCAGGCGGGCGGTAACCCAGTTCATTTAGCGCCTGCCACACCCTGTCGCGCTCCACCACGACTTTTTCGGTATTATGCATAACCTCATCCATATTGGACATAGAGGCATACGCTGCTTCAGCAGCTAGTGACGACGTTGCAAACGGTGGATGAATAACCTTCAGCGGCTCTGAAATCTGTGGGGGAGCTACCGCGTATCCCACCCGGAGATTTGCCAAGCCGTGAGCTTTGGAAAACGTGCGCAGCACCGCAACATTTGCGTAGTCGCGGTACATTTGGACACCATCTACGGCGTTATCGCGGCGGATAAATTCGGTGTAAGCCTCATCAATGACCACCAAAATATCTTTGGGCACCTGTTCGATAAACGCCCGAACCGCCTGCTCGGTCAACACGGTACCGGTTGGGTTATTTGGCGTACACAACATCACCATGCGGGTGCGCTTGGTGATCGCCGCCAACATGGCATCTAAATCTAACTCAGCATTGGCAGTTAGCGGGACCATCACATCTTTAGCTCCCGCGGTGCGGATAACAATTGGGTAGGCCTCAAAGGACCGCCACGGGATAATGACTTCGTCTTCAACACCGTCATCACCGGTGCCAGCAAATGTTTGAATCAGGGCGGTCAGTACACCTAATGAACCGGCGCCCACGGTGATGTCTTCGGCAGGGACGTCGTAAGTTTCGCTAATGAGATTACGTAACTGCCCATAGGTAGTTTCTGGATAGCGCTGCACCGACTCCGCCGTCGCGGCAGTAATGATCGCATCGGTTGCCGCTTTAATAGGTGCGTAAGGATTTTCGTTAGATGCCAACTTATACGGCACAACGCCCGGGTTTTCAGTCGGTGGTTTGCCAGCCTGATAAGCCGGTAATTTCTTTAGCACAGTGCGCGGGTAAACAGCTGAAGAATCCATGCGGCTAGTCTAGCGATTCTTGCGTCTTCTCGGTGTACTTATCCTGCCGCACCGAGTCTGGCCAAAATGGTTCCCGCACCTTGATGCAAGGTTGCCGCGATACGTTGTTCGTCTAATGCTTGCTGTGGATACACCACCGCCAGCGCTGCTGGTAATTGCCCCTGGGCCATCAGCGGTACCGCAACCGAACTGACCCCCGGGATAACTTCATCGGAAGACGACGCGAACCCATCGTTTAGCGCCTGTTCAAGGTCGCTGCATGCTTTGCCAGAAAGTTCCAATCCTTCGATGTCACCACGCTGCTGCGCACTAAGTCCAGAAAGCAAGGCGATGCCCGGGGCACCACGGTCCAGATGATGCCGAGTTCCTGGATGCTGCGTCAGGGCGTGTGAGGTAGTGGCCTCCACGGTTACCAGCGTGAAACAATCAGCCCCCTGGGCAACCGCAATAAAACACGACATACCGAGTTCGTCGGCGATTTTTGTCATCACTGGTAAACCGACGGCCTGCAAAGAATTTTCCACTCCACGGGCCAAATTAGTCAGACCGGCGGCCGGATGGATCTTGCCGGCCTCATCTCGACGCACCAGGTAGTGGGCCTCCAGCGTCCGCAACAAACGATAGGCCGCGGAGCGATGCACCCCTAAATGCTGGGCCACCTCGCCAATACTCGGCGCAACATCTGCAGCGCAGACCACTTCCAACAGTTCAATTCCGCGCGACAGCGTCAGCGAAAGGCTTCCGGCAGCGTTATCAGACATCGCACCTTCCCAGCAATCGGATTTGTCTTTGTACACCTATCGTGTGTAGGCTCACACCCAATAGTTCACTAATCGAACATCTTGTTCAAATATAGAACATACACAGTTTCTTCGAGAGTTGCGAACCGCACAGGAGCTTAGCCATGCAATTTCACCATCACGGATATCTGTCGACCGAACCGCGCGAGAAACCAGCCGCGGGCATCGGTCTAGACCGCCCGGATGAACTGCCAGACACCATGGACGTGATGATCGTTGGTTCAGGCCCTGCCGGTATGACAACCGCTGCAACGCTATCTTCTTACCCGGATGTCCACACCCGTTTGATCGAGCGCCGCGACGGTCGACTAGAGCTTGGCCAGGCCGACGGTATTCAAGCTCGCTCGGTCGAAACTTTCGATTATTTCGGCTTTGCCGAGCGCATTATTTCTGAGGCCTATTGGCTTACAGAAATGAATTTCTGGAACCCTGACGAAGAAAATCCAGAAAATATTATTCGCACCTCTCGCACCTTGGATGACCCAACTGGTGTTTCTGAGTTTCCGCACCTGATCGTCAACCAGGCCCGTGTACTGGACTATTTCGCCGAATTTGCCGAACTGTCTCCATCCCGGATGAAACCAGATTTTGGCTATAAATTTGTTTCTCAGACCATCGATGAGGACCATGAGTACCCCATCGAAGTTACCTTGGAGATCACTACCGGGCCGAAGCAAGGTGAAACCCGCAAGGTTCGTACTAAGTATCTGGTTGGCTCTGACGGCGCACACTCCCCGGTTCGTCAATCCATCGGCCGCCACCCCATCGGTGACAAATCCGACCACGCATGGGGTGTTATGGATGTCCTGGTTGAAACGGATTTCCCAGATATTCGCACCAAATGTGCTATCCAGTCCCATGATGGCGGCTCCATCCTGCTCATTCCACGCGAAGGTGGCTACCTGGTTCGCTTCTACGTGGATCTTGGTGCGGTGGACCCTAACGATGGTGGTGCCGTTCGGAAGACCCCGCTGGAAGAAATCATCCGTCACGCCAACGAAATCCTGCATCCATATACTATCGATGTGAAAAACGTTGCTTGGTGGTCGATCTACGAAGTTGGTCACCGTGTGACCGATAAGTTTGATGACGTCGACGATGGCAAGGAAAACGAAAAGAACCCACGAATTTTTGTCACCGGCGACGCCTGCCACACCCACTCAGCAAAGGCCGGTCAGGGTATGAACGTGTCCATTCAGGACGGTTTTAATCTCGGTTGGAAAATCGGCCAGGTCCTCTCCGGCTACTCGGATCCTTCGCTTTTGCATACCTATTCGGGTGAGCGTCAGGAAGTTGCTCAGAATTTGATCGACTTCGACAAGGAATGGTCCAGCCTGATGGCTGCCAAACCTGAAGAGTTACCTTCGAAAGACTATGTTGCTGAGTTCTATCTCAAGACCTTCGAGTTCCCTGCTGGTTTCATGACCGAATACAAACCTTCAGAGCTGACCACTGATACCGTCCACCAAGACCTGGCCAAAGGGTATGAAATTGGCAAGCGTTTCAAATCCGCCAAAGTCTCGCGGGTTTCGGATACCAACCCGTTGCACCTGGGCCACTTGCATGAAGCTGATGGTCGCTGGCGCATTTATGTCTTCGGGGATCAGCATGCCCCGGCAGATAGTAAAAATAAAGCGAACGTCTTTGGTGAATGGTTAGGCAACGATGCCAACTCGCCAGTAGTCAAATACACCCGCAAGAACACCGATGTTAATAGTTTATTCGACGTCAAGGTTATCTATCAGCAGCCCAAAGAAGACGTCGAGCTGATGCAGACACCGCGGATATATCGTCCGATTGTTGGTCGCTACCGGGTCAGCGACGTCAACAATGTCTTCGCTGTGCTAACTGATGACAATATCTTCGAAGCACGCGAGATCTCCGGCGACGGGGCCATCGTGGTGGTTCGTCCTGACGGCTATATTTCAACCGTGCAGCCGCTTGACGCTACCGATGCGATCGCTGAGTTCTTCGATGGTATCTTCACCGCCCAGAACTAAACCGTAGTGATTGAAATGACCGGTGGCATCTGTTGGGTGCCACCGGTTTTTCGTGGCAAGATGTTTTTATGAGTTACCTTCTACGAACCTTGGTTACCGCAGCATCTTTTTGGGTTGCGCTCTGGATCCTTCCGGGTATGGAGCTGACCGCAGACGTTGGTGTGCCCAGCACTGGGGAATCAATCGTCGCACTACTGATCATCTCGGTGGTCTTTGGGCTGATCAACGCCGTGATTCGTCCAATTGTCAGCTTCTTATCTTTACCGGTCACCTGTCTGACCTTGGGCCTGTTCACACTGGTTATTAATGCTGCGATGCTGTGGTTAACCGTATGGATCACCTCGTTTTTGCCCGTCCATGTGCTAATCGATACCTTCTTCTGGACCACTATTCTGGCGGCCTTGATCATTGCCATTGTTTCCACTATCGTGAACCGGCTTATAGCCTCGGTGACACCACTAAACCCCTAAAGACGAGAAATAGTACCGGTAAGCCACTGGTCTACGGGACGCACGGAAATCATGTTGTGTCTATTGTCTGCACGTGGTGTATCCATGCGGCCTAGACCCTCGATTGGATGCTGCATGGGTGTGGCTGGTTGGCGGTCCAGATGAAACTGTTGAATCGCCACGGCCCCACCCATTTTTGTGTCGATCGTATTCAAGGGAAGCTGGGTCGCGGCGCGGATTGAAGGATCTCGCAACGCCTCATCCAGCTGATGGTCGATCAGCCCTAAGTTATGTTCGGCACCAAAAATCCCTGCGTCAACCTCATGATCCGGGTACCCTGCGACTTGAATCGTAGTCCGGTTTAATCGCGGTTCATTGCTGGCACCGGTAAACGCCGGGACCTTATCGTGTTCATGCTCGATGTGTATAAAATTTGTGTTCATATCGTCGCTGTCTCGGTGACCAGTGTATGCCGCCGCCGTAAACACATCCGATACATTATATTTGCCCTTAAGTTTTTCTCCCACCCCCACATTCATCGCGTGGGCGCCACCTTGGCTGTAGCCCATCGGGATAACGGTGGCACCTGCCGGAACCCCGGCCTGGGCCAAAATATCCATTGTCGCTGTTTCTACATGCGGTGAATCTGCTGCCGAGGATTCAACAAACCCGGTAGCCCCAAATGCGGCATTATCGGCTAAAAATCCTATCGCCCCGTCTGTATCCCCCATCGGGGTAGTTCCCGGATAAATTATTGCGTAGGCATCGCTGCCATCAGGTTGAGCCAGTTTTGCCACAGTGACAGTATCGTGATCATAAGCATAATCCTGCAGCAGTTCCATGGCCCTGGTAGAACGATCCCCGTCTAATAGGTCGCGTTGCTGCCACCCGTCCGCACCCGGTTGCTCAGTAATATTTTTGGTGTCATACGGCGCTAAATTCAGCAGTCCGAAATGCCCAAAACTATGTGCGAGCATACCGATGGTGCGTTGGGTCGGTGGAATATCCCAGAGGTTTTCATCGGCACCCCATGCCCACGACACGACGTTGCCGATAACGTACTTCGAGCCCGGCACCATCATGTCCAGCCCCGAAAAGGCCCGTTCCACCGGGGTCCACACGGCTCCAGTTGTACCGCGCAAGGCAATTTCATAGACCTTATTTGGCATATTGAGATCAGTCGTCACACCGACAATGCTCAACACCGCGGCCATAGGCGTTAAAGCAGCATCGACAACACTAGTTATCTGCTGTTCTGCGGTCAGGTAGGCCTGGACTGAATAGTCCACACCGGTCTTAAGCATTTCTACTTCGGCACGCATAGCCACCAAACCACTGGAAATAGCCAACGTGTTAGCCCCGATGATCGGTCCTTGCGGAGTCATGAGCGTTACACCGGCAAGCAGCCCGCCGGCGACCGTAGCCTCACCGGCCAGCCGCATCGTTTGGTCCGTAGCGTCCTGTAGATGTCCGAGACCTAAGACCAGTTCATCCAAGTTGGCCCGCCAATGGCTGGGACCGCCAATGACCGAGGCACTCATGCGCACACCCGTGCCACGGTGGCGCCGGCCGTTGTCCCGGCCGCTGTGCGGGCGGCAGCCACCAAGGATTGCAGACTCGAGATCAGTAGCCGTAGTTCATCGATCCCCTGGCTAGCTAATGTGGCTGTTTCCACCGTTGTTTGTTGCAGTGCCTGAGCTTGCTGTTGGCGTGCTGCCGTAGCCTGCCGAAACGCGTTACCTGCCGGTGACTGCCATTCCAACTCAACAGTGATCGCAAGTTTATCGTGCACAGCCTCGATACCGACTGCCACTTCACGTAATGCTGCAACCAGTTGTTCCAGTACATCGATCTGTGCCGCTAGTAGGTTCAGCCCATTCTCGGCTACCGATGGGGTGTTAATAAAATGTTGGACTGCCGATGAGGCTTTATCGCAGGCACCACCTGCAACAAGGCCGATACCAGCCCCAATCTCAGCAAGGCTGGGAATCTGTACCAACGTCATCGTCTTCTCCTTGATGCATTACAGGATTTGTTGCAGTGTCTGGCTCAACACTAGAAAGCCAGCGACTGCTCAGCTGCACCCAGATCCGCGCCTGTGGGTAACTTGGCGATAGCGTTATGCTGTGGAAACTGGAAAAGCCCGAGATGGAGTCACGGACGATAAGAAAATGGCAACGAAGCTATTGCGGGTGGCACAATGAGACCATGACTGATAATTTGCGTGTTCGATTGGCCGATACTGATATTCCTTTAGGACCCTTGGACGGGCGTTACCGCGGCTATGTTGCCGATTTAGTAGATCACCTTTCAGAGGCAGCACTGAACCGCAACCGAATCCACGTAGAAATTGAATGGTTCATCCACCTGGCGGATGGTCAGGTGCTGCCGGGACTGCAGCGCCTCACCGATACCCAACGTAATGGGCTGCGCGCCATCGTCACTGAATTTGATGAGGCTGCCATTGCCGAACTGGCTGAGACCGAGGCCGTCACCGTTCACGATGTCAAAGCCGTTGAATACTTCATCGTCAACCGTCTGGAAGGCCTGGGGCTTGGCTCCTGGCACTCGCTGGTACACTTTGCTTGCACCTCCGAGGACATCAATAACCTGGCCTACGCACTGGGCGTCCGTGATGCGATAACCCAGGTGTGGTTACCGGCCGCGCAAAAAATGGTTGATGCCATCGAACAGGTCGCCAACACTGCCATAGAAACACCAATGTTGTCTCGTACCCACGGTCAACCGGCGACGCCTACTACTTTGGGCAAAGAACTGGCTGTTTTTGTTCATCGTCTCAAACGCCAGTTACACCGCATTTCAATACAGCAGTATATGGGCAAGCTAAACGGCGCCACCGGCACCTATGCGGCCCACGTGGCTGCCGTACCGCACGCAAACTGGCCGGTGATCGCCCAAGACTTTGTTGAAGGACTCGGACTAACTTTCAACCCATTGACGACCCAGATTGAAAACCACGACTGGATGTCCGAGCTCTACGACGACGTCGCTCGGTTCAACCAAATCCTGCACGGTTTCTGTGTCGATGTGTGGAGCTATATTTCCATCGGTTACTTTGCCCAGATTCCGGTAGAAGGTGCGACCGGTTCGTCCACCATGCCGCACAAGGTCAACCCGATTCGTTTCGAAAACGCCGAAGCAAATCTTGAACTATCCAATGCACTGTTGAATTCATTGGGCACAACACTGATCGAATCCCGCTGGCAACGCGATCTTACTGATTCCACGTCCCAGCGCAATATCGGTGTTGCCCTGGGACACTCCCTGCTCGCCATGCATAATGTGACGCGTGGTATGGGTCAGTTAGATGTTGCCGAAGAAGCCCTGGCCGCCGATTTGGAAACCAACTGGGAAGTGTTAGGCGAAGCAATCCAAACGATCATGCGCGCTGAGGCTATCGCCGGCACCCCTGGGATGGAAAACCCTTATGAGCGGCTCAAAGATCTCACCCGCGGCCATCGGGTCGACGCCCAGCGCATGCGCGAATTTGTTGCCGAACTTGGCCTTTCGGAAGCTGCCGAGCAGCGCCTAAAAGATCTCACCCCGCAGACTTACACCGGCCTAGCCGCCGAACTAGCCCGCGAGCAGCTCGACCAGTAGACCGGTGTACCAACACCGGGTGTTATCCGGTAGCACCTGGTGCCAGTGCAGAGTGGGCGAATTCAGTGGAGACATTGATATTGACCATCGCTACCCCGGTGCCGTGATAGATCCATTGGGCAAAAGAGTCTAAATCCTCCAAGGTGTCGACATTAATACCGGTGGCACCCATGGCCTGGCCGATGGCAGCAAAATCTAGCTGCGGCAGATACATTGCCGTTGGGTCGGCACCTTGTACGGCGTACTGGTGAATCTCTGCCCCATAAGCAGCGTCATTGAAAATCAGTACCGCTCCGTGATCGGTGGCGTCAATAAAGGTTGCTAGATCGGCAAGGGCCATCTGTCCACCGCCGTCACCGGAAACACAAACCGTGAACTTCTCCGGACTGGCCACCGTGGCTCCAACGGCAGATCCAAAGCCTAACCCAATGGATTGGAATGCGGTGCCCACGGCCATCAGCGATGAGGGTTTGGCAATTGTGAGGAGTTCACTAATCCAGGTGATGAAATGCCCGCCGTCGAGCACAATCTGCCGATTCTGCGGCAAGATC
>Ga0209487_1001822_pt1 | contig 17693 bp, 14 predicted proteins | sample Poulit2012_FD_187524 | JGI IMG/M metagenome (GOLD analysis project Ga0209487, IMG submission 187524) | Agricultural soil microbial communities from Georgia to study Nitrogen management - Poultry litter 2012 (SPAdes) (version 2) | ecosystem: Environmental > Terrestrial > Soil > Agricultural land...
GACAACCATTGTATTGAGCGAATTAAAGGGCTTTGATTCAGCAACAAATGATGACCAAATACATGTCAACGCGAGTGGCGATGGGCAAAATGAAACCGTCATAAATGATAATCATGATGAGGAGACGTCCAAAAATGACACGAATGAAAATGAAGATCCAAGTAATAGTGTCATTCAATCAGATGACAACGACACAAAATCAAAACCAGACCGTCTGTTAACCCAAACAGAGATTATGGAAGCAACGAAGGGTGAAATCAGAAATCATAGTCAGTTATCACTTAAGTTACCAACTGTGATCCCGTTGGATGACGACATGCGTCTGACTGCCGTAACGCGCGGGACTGACAATCATTATGAGGTCACTTTTTATGAACATGATGAACCCATTCCCATCAATAATGCACTATTGCTAGGTGATGATAATCCCGCTGAAGTCGTGGCCCATATCCATGTTCAAAAATACGACACAGTGGACGCGGCCAATGCAATCATTGCACATGAATCCTTCGATGAGGAAAGTGGCGAACCTGTTACACTCAGTGCTGGAATGACTGGCTATCAAAATGCTGGTACAGGTTCTGTTTGGACCAACTGGAATATTGGACGCTGGGCACTCAGCACCCAGGCACATACCGATGAAAATGAAAAAGGCGTCGAACTCGCCAAAGAAACCATTATCTATTTGGAAGAATATATGCTACCGATTCCCAAACAACACGGCCATATACAATTAGACGCCACAGGCAATGATAATCGTATTATGTGGCAAAAACAAAACATCGTATACACGATTGATCAAGTGAACGACCCAAGAACCGCATTAGAGATTGCGGTGAACTTTGAAGAATAAACCAAGAGAAACACGCAGACAGATTCATGCATTACATGATAAATTTCCAATCAAACGAACTTCAATAACCACTTGAATGTATCATGAATAACTGGCGGTTGATCGAGCAGGAGGCATTATACAGCATGATAAGATATATACTTAAAATGAAGTGGCTCATGATTGTCATTATTGTCCTGTTACTATTTACAGGATTACGTCATTTCATGGCCAGTTCTCCAAAAATAACAAGCAATCAAACGAATCATGCATCAAGTTTACAATTAAAAGAGGCAATCCCGAGTAAATATACAGATCTTGAATTATATATTGAAACAGAGAAAACCGACAACTATAAATTAGCCATACAATCACTCACGACACATAGTAAATTAATCAACAGTGAAATCGACGCCTGGATTAGAATCCAAAAACAAGCATTTTTGGAAAGTATTCCAGATGATTCAGACAATCAAGCAGAACTAAACATAACATTGGATATCCAGCAGCAAAGTGACCATTATTATAGTTTCATCATGCAAACAAATATAACCCAAGATGAAGAGAATCATAGACTTCATACGAAAGTGTTCAACGTCGATCTAGATCAGGAAAAATTATTAACCCTAGAAGATATGCTCAAAAATAATGACAGTGCATTACAAGCGATTCGTGAACTGACTCAGGAAAACTTACGGGATCAAACAGACATGTCAATCAATGAAGAAGCACTGCAGGATACGCTCAGTTCACCCGATACTTGGAACTGGTCGATGAATAAAGAAGGTCTTACACTTATGTTTGGCGGAGAAATGAGTGCGGAATACAGAGTTGAGCCCGTAACTGTGAACATCCCATTGGACAAGCTATATTTACATATAAACGAGGATATTGAACACTATATAAACCTTTCTGAGACACAAAAAACAGACATGGTGTCAGCCATTCAAGAAGAAGAAGAACGTATTTTGCAAGAAAAACAGGAGAAAGAGGAACAAGAAAAACAGAAACAAGCGGAAAAGCAAAAACAGCAAGAAAAACTGGATGATCCAGACGGTAAATATGTTGCTCTCACGTTCGATGATGGTCCAAGTGAAGACGTGACCCCACGCGTTCTGAACATTTTAAACGAATACGATGCAAAAGCAACTTTTTTCATGCTCGGTAGCCAAGTTGATTATTTTCCAGATATAGCGAAACAAGTTGCAGATGCAGGACATGAAATTGGAAACCATACATGGGAACACCAGGATTTAACATTGCTTGGACCTGAAAACATTCGGAAGGAAGTCTCTGAAACCGCCGATCGGATTCACAATGCGACTGGTGTTCGTCCATATCTTTTCCGTCCGCCATACGGTGCATATAATGAACTTGTCATCAATGATGCCACCCAGAGCGAGAATTCTATTATTCTTTGGTCTGTCGATTCACTAGACTGGCAGAGTCGGAATGCCGACGCAGTCAATCAAGAAATCTCACAAGAAATCACACCTGGCGCCATTGTTTTGATGCATGATATTCACCCAACAACTGCAGATGCTTTACCGGAATTATTAAAGTCATTGAGAGATGAAGGATATCAATTTGTAACGGTTTCTCAATTATTAAAAATCCAAAACCAGAACGGTGCTGGCCCATTTTATGGACAGGTTAAATGATAAACGAGTCTGAGACAACTGTAATATCTTGGCCTTCTATCCAAATTCGTATTCAGCATAACGTCATATTTCGCTGATTAAAATCATGCATGATTTTAGTTTAATTTGCTCATCCTACTGTTAAGGATGGAGGCGAAATAATGACAAACGTTTTTTGGTATGCCGTCATAATTTGTATTGCCATTGTGCTGTGGGGTGCTTTTTTTCCGGACCATTTAAACACCCTTACAGAATCAGTCACTGATTTTATTTCTGATCAGTTTGGGTGGTTTTATATATTTGTGCTTGCAGCCATGATTGTGTGTAGTTTGTTTCTAATGTTTTCTCAATTTGGTAAAATTAAACTGGGAAAAGAAGATGATGAGCCTGACTTTAGTTTGCCAGCTTGGTTTGCGATGCTGTTTAGTGCAGGAATGGGGATTGGACTCATGTTCTTTACAACAGCGGAAACCATTTCTCATGCTTTTATAAGTTCACCAAATGCTGAACCAGGCTCTGAACAAGCTATTTTAGAGTCCCTACAATACGATGCCTTCCATTGGGGATTTCATGGCTGGGCATTGTATAGTATTGTCGGACTTATACTCGCCTTTTTTAAGTTTCGTCTTGATTCCCCGGGGTTAATCAGTGCGACACTTGTGCCCTTATTTGGTAAAAAATTAATGCATGGCACATTAGGTCAAGTGATCGATACACTTGCTATTTTTGCTACGGTCGTTGGGGTTGCATCGACACTTGGCTTTGGTTCAGCACAAATTAATAGTGGGCTGACATTTTTATTTAATGCTCCGACTTCGTTTTGGTTCCAATTAATTATCTTAGCCATTGCGACAGGACTATTTATCCTTTCTGCTTGGTCTGGACTCGGTCGTGGGATCAAATATTTAAGTACGATTAACATGTGGACAGCTGCCATTCTCGTATTTGTTGTATTTCTAGTCGGTCCATCTATTTATATTCTTAAGATGTTTACAACAACGATTGGAAATTACATCAGTCATTTTATTGAAATGAGTTTTGACTTAAAACCCGTTCGCACAGACAAGCAACAGTGGATTCATGATTGGACCATTTTTTACTGGGCATGGTGGATATCCTGGGCACCATTTGTTGGTATGTTTATTGCTCGGGTGTCGAAAGGTCGTACAATTAAACAATTTCTTGCCGGTGTATTACTGGCGCCAACATTAGTGACGATTATTTTCTTTTCAGTTTTTGGTACGTCTGCATTGAATTTAGAACAACATGGTATGGCGAAGTTATCTGAACTGGCTACAGAAACAGTCACATTTGGCATGTATGAACATTATCCATTGAGTTCAATTTTGTCATTTGTTACAATTTTTGTAATTGCGATATTTTTTATAACATCCGCGGATTCAGCTACATTTGTTTTAGGCATGTTCAGTACGGGTGGCGAACTTAATCCAGCCAATACGATTAAAATCGTCTGGGGACTGATGTTATCGGCGATGGCAGCCATTGTGCTCTATTCTGGTGGGATTGACGGATTTGAAAACATGCTCATTATTGCTGCATTGCCTTTCTCGTTGATTATTATTTTTATGGTCTTATCACTCTTCAAAGTGTTAAAAAATAAACGCGTCACCTAACAGTGTCAAAATATGACACATGGATGACATAACTTTTTATACAAGGTGGGATTTTCAGTGCATCTATTCAACGTCAGAAAAGGTCAATTTGTTTTTTATAACAATCAATTACACAAAGTCTATTCAGTCAAACCTTTTTTTAAACAATCTGTCCATCTCATTCGACTCCATGATTATGAACAACAACTTGCCGCAGCCAGAGAAATTGATTATTATAAACCAAAACATTTAGACAGTTTTATTTTTAATCATAAGCGATACACGCTTGATAAAAACAAACATGCCCAAGTGGGTGACTATATTCTCGTCATTCATCCACGGCCAGACTCCCTAGACCATCACCATTTACACGCTATGGAAAAAGTGTCGTCTATTGAGGATAATGGTGTTATCAGTAATAAATTGAATGGTATCAAACATAGTGAATATTGGGTGATGGTTCCGGGACTTGAACCAGATGCGACCATTATTGACTTGCAACAACCTGAGATGCAATCAGAAGAGCCGGAAACAAAACAGCCAGAACAGGATGAAACCATCATTCCAGAACCAACAATGCCGAGAATCGGTGATGTGTTTCAAAAGCGTGGAAGTGACCCGCTCATTCATGCGATGGTCATCGCGATTAAAGGAGAGACGATTTACTTGGGTGGCGATCTCAAGGTTACGAGAGATGATTTAGCCGACAGTGACCAGTGGTCTTTCCTACATAATGTATTGGAATATTAATGGCTAAAACACACCGCATGAAAACTGATTTCATTGCGGTGTGTTTAATTAAGCGGATTCGGTTTTTTCCTCATCATCTATTCTAAATCCACACCAACTTTGGAGTCTGATGCATCGTCAATCGGTAAATTCGTAAAAATATTACCTGTCCGCACGACATTTGTATTTGACTCAGTAATTTTCAGCGCTTCAGCAGAGCCACTGTCTTGTGTACAAATATTACCTATAATCGATATGCGATCATTTTCTTCTGTTAGTCGTATATGCTGAACATCATCAGATTTCTCTCGATTTACATTGAGTATATTATTATGTGCAATGTTAATCATTTCAATTTTATTCGTGATATAGATACCGTGTAGATCGACATCCTTTATTTCATTATTAGCAACCACTGTTTGTTGGACATCATCTTGGACGCGAATGCCATTTGATGTCGTATCATAAATAACATTACCCTCAATTTTGTATTGTTCACCGTTTGAGCCAGAAATACCATTCGTGTTAATGCCAGATATCGTGTTTCCGGTTATATTAATCCGTTTGGCGTTATTCACATAAATCCCGTGACTTTCACCATCTGAATTAGAAATAGTATTTCCTGTCACAGATGCATGCATGATGAATCCACCTTCCTCTTGACCACTTATACTAATACCTGGTGAATATGTCTGACCACCCCAAACTGTATTATTACTGATCACATATTGTTCACATGCTTGACTTTTATTTGTTTGTTTGCCATCTGGATCTTTTGTATCTTGCGGTTTGGATAAAAGTGGTGGATATGCACCTACGCCACCGCCACAATGCAGAAACGTATTATTTGAGATGATCACATTTCGCCAACTATATGTACGAACGCCTTGATTTTCCACATCTTCAAAAATATTGTGTGTAATTGTTATATCTTCATGCCACCGTCCAATCGTAGAAGAATGGGAACCAATTCCTCTTCCCCATGGACCCGCTTTTTCTGATTTACCGAAATAACAATGACTTATTGTTATTTTTCTACATGGTGTTTTATCATAAGCACCAAACGGCGGGAATACGGCACTTTCTCTTGCTAAGTCTAACTGAATGGCCTCTGAAAAACCGCGATCACCATTTGGATCTGTAAAACCTAAAAATCGACTATTGGTAATGCTTACATTTTGTGAAGAATTAATTTCTATCGCATGACTGCCTGGCACATCTAAAACAGTTATATTATCAATGATAATTTGATCTCCGTGCCCAATGGCAATACAAATAGCTTGTCCATAATTCTCTGCATTTTGGTCCCAGATACCACCAACAATTTGAATATTTCCATGCCCATCGTAATCATAGTATGCCTCATCCCGATCACCATTCATAAGAAGGTAACCGCCGTGATCTCGATAGATATAAGCATTCGGACTTGCAAGTAAAGTCGTATTAGAATAAATACTTAAATGTTCTGTTATTCGGTATGAGCCATCTGGAATTTCAACGATGGCCCCGTGCTCAGTCTTTGTTGCTGCATCGAGTGCTGCTTGAATGGCTTTAGAGTCAGAGGCTTCCCCATCACCTACAGCTCCGAAGTCTAAAACACTATACGTTTCACGTAACTTCTCTCCGACTGAGCGTTCTGGTGATTTTTCTTTATAGCGATAGGTTAAGCGACTTGCATCATCAAAAAAACGTTCACTTTTATCATCATTACCAGACGATGTTTGCGCCAAAGCAGTATGGCCAATTGTTGGCATTAAACTACCAGTCGCAACAACAGCAGCACCTGTCATGCCCATAGCTGTTAATAATTTTCGACGACTCATTCTATCAGTTGTTGGCATCTCGTATTTTGCTTGGTTTTGACCATCTTTCTTCATATAAAGTCCCTCCAAGTTCTATTTTGATATGTGATTTGTTTGTAGCATTTTTTATGATAGAGAGATTTCAGGGCACAGATCATTCATTACGACACACATGCTTCAAATTCAAACATTAATGTGGCATATTTTTCAATATGCTTTTTCGCACGCTGATTCTCATATTCCGCTTCTTCCGGATCTGTGTCGCCATGATGTCTTTTGCACCCTTTTTCAACTCTCTTATAGTCGTGCCAAACACCCGCCCTTAATGCCGGTAGTTTGTTCGGACTAAACAGAGCAATGGCAATAAAATTTGAATGATACAAAAAATAAGAGGTTTGGGATGATGGTTTATAACACACTGATCGCCATCTTTTAATCCCATAACCTCTTATTTCTCGATTTACATATTGTTTTCCTTTATTTCTATAAAAAACAATACTTTATTACTAGATATCATGGCATGAACTCGGTCTACTTTGGTAACGTCCCTCCACAACATTATGATTCATCAAAACGAACATCATAAACAGCACACCAATGTTTTAATAGGTCGAAGGCTGCTTCTCTTTCTTCTTTCCTCACCTTAAACAGCATCGGTTGTTGAACGTGCGTTGTGAGTACTTTCACTATTTTTCCTTTTCGTTTCATCTCAATATAAATGATCTTGTCCGTTTGATGTTCCCTTTTTCCGATAATAAGCTTATCATGTGCCAGCTGAAACTCTCGTTTACCGATCGACCAGTATGGCAGTAACACACCAAAAACAATCAAACTGCCACCAACCGCAAAATAACCGGGCGCGTATTTCGAACTATCTTCATCAGCGCTTATCAAAGCCCAACCTAAGATTAGAATGACAATACCTGTGCCAATGAGCCAGCGGACAGGTCGTGCTAAAATCGTGTGGAACGTATCTATTTGTTCATGATCCTGTTCAAGTTCTTGCTGCGCCTGTAACGATGCCAAAGCCTGTTCATAATGCGCTTGAATGATCGGTTGTTCACTCAACTGGTCTCTTCTCCACGCTTTCAATCGACTGGCAATATTGGCACGCATACCATTGACATCGACTGTATAAACATAGAAAGCTAAAAGAACAAAAAAGGCTGCCGTAATTGGAAAGCGCATCGATTCAATGCCTAGCAATGTTAAAATAATTGAAATTGGTAGAAACACCCATAGTAATAAACGCGAAATTTGTTTAAAGAGCGTGTTGGAGACCAATTCAAATTTCGTTAAAATTTTCTCCTTAAGCTCCTGCTGTTGTGCCCTTCCCAGCTCATAATTCAAGGTCAAAATATCATCTATGTCCGTGATCAAAACGTCACTTACCGTAATACTGCTTGCAAACAACTGAAACATGAAATCTGCTTCTTCATAAATCGATTCAAGTATTGTTCCTTTTATCGATTGGGTAAGCTTATGTTGCACAATCATGTCACGCCATACAAACAATTGTTTTAGGCGGGCGTCATAAGCATCCCAAAAATGCACCCATGCTTGATGAAATGTCTCTAAGTGATCTTCAGTCCACTGTTCGATCTCTGCTATCCGTTCAGTTGCTGCTTGCAGTGTCTCCTGTCCTTCACGAACAGTAGAGTCATACTGAAATAGTTCTAACACACTTTGATCTTTGGATTGCCTTATGAGCTCTTGCATTTGAAAAGGCATATCTATATCCTCAATATCCTGTACATTGTTTACAAAATAATCATGATGGCTAAGTTGCTCTGCAATTTGCAACATGGATATGTATTTAAAAACCTTTTGACCATTCTTTTCATTGGCTCGTATGCCAGATTCATTATAGACATCAAAGTAAGTTATGATCGGTGATTTAAACCCGTACTGGCCAACAACACTATAATTTTTACCACCTAAATTAATAGGTTTACTTTGCGATGTCCCCATATGGGGCAGGGCCTTTTTGTTAAACTGACGTTCTAAGTCTGATTGTATGTCTTTTTGTTTCTGTTCATCGTGCAATGGTACCCTTCCTTTACTCAAATCCTAATGTATCGTCTAATGTATAAAATCATATCAGTCATTTTCTGCAAACGCAAAAAAACTTTCATATCATATAATATGAAAGTTTTTTTATTAAAAATGAAAAACAGGCCACTATTAAGACTGCTTATTTGTTGCACTTTGTGTTATCCGGTCAAGTACCATAGCAAGTATGACAAGTGCCAAACCACTCTCGAAGCCTCTACCAACTTCAGTTTGTGTTACTGCTTTATAAACTTCAGTACCAAGCCCTGGTGCTCCAACGAGAGATGCAATCACAACCATTGATAAAGACAACATAATCGTCTGATTAATACCTGCCATAATGGTTGGTGTTGCAAGGGGCAGTTGTACCTTTCTAAGGCGTTGCCACATTGTTGAACCAAAAGCATCTGATGCTTCAATCAATTCTTCATCAACTTGTCTAATACCTAAATTGGTCATACGAATAGCGGGTGGCATCGAGAATATAATGGTTGCAATGATACCCGGTACGACACTCAGCCCAAAGAATATAACCGATGGTATTAGATAAACAAATGCAGGCATCGTCTGCATAAAGTCCAGTATCGGTGACATTATTGCTTGCACGATGTTCTTTTGTGACATCCATACACCGATTGGAATAGCAATAATAATGGCAATGACAACTGATACGATAATCAATGATAAAGTTGTAATCGTATCTTCCCAATAACCAAGGTTATTAATCAGTCCAAAACCAAGAAGCGTAAAAATGCCCAGTTTCCAACCTGACAACCACCAGGCAAGCGCTGCGAGAATGACGATTAAGATAAATGGGCTTCCAATTGATAACACATCTGCCAAATTACCTGACACCCATTTTAGCGCCTCTGAAATAAAATCAAAGAATGATTTTAAATAAAGCTTTATATAATCAACAGCTATTTCTACACCTTTGTCTAACGGAAGCTTAGGAAATAAATTATCTGGAATAATATTACTCATTGACCGTTTCACCACCATTTCCATTTAAAACATCGTCATCCCCTGAGAGTGCACCAATGATTGCGCCTCGAACGACAATACCAGTGAGTCGACCATCAGCATCAATCACTGAGACTGGGATCGGTGACGTATTCATCGGCTCAAATAAGTCATCAAGCAAGGTGTCCTCAGGCACAGTTATGGGCACTTGTTTGATAATATCTTTGAGACTTGTCTCCTGTTTAATTGCATCTGCGGCATCATCAGCTGTCACATAACCAAGTAACTTCTGACCCCGATCTACAACATAAAGGGTGGAAACACCATTACGTCTCATTTCACGACTGGCTACATTTGGTCCCCGATCAATCATCACAGTTTCTGGACGTTTCATAATATGACCGGCTGTTAATACTTTAGTTAAATTGACATCTTCAACAAATCGTTCAACATAGTCATCTGCAGGATGCATTAAAATGTCTTCTGGTGTACCAATTTGCACAATGGAACCATCTTTCATTAAAGCAATTCGATCACCAATTCTTAACGCTTCATCTAAGTCATGTGTGATGAAAACAATTGTTTTGTTAACAGCTTGTTGTAGTTCCATTAATTCATTTTGCATGTCTTTTCTAATCAGTGGATCTAGAGCACTAAATGCTTCATCCATCAGTAAAATATCCGGATCATTAGCAAGCGCACGAGCAAGACCAACACGTTGTTGCATACCCCCAGAAAGCTCATGGGGATACATTTCTAAATAATCACCAAGTCCTACCAATTTTAAAGCTTCACTCGCACTTTTATGACGATCTGCTTTAGGTATATCTTGAATTTCTAAACCAAACTCTGCATTTTCCAAAATAGTCTTATGCGGTAATAACGCAAAATTCTGGAAAACCATACTTATTTTTTTACGTCTTAAATTTCTGAGCGCTTCTTTGGACATCTCAGCCACATTGTCTTCACCAATCCATACATCTCCAGACGTTGGTTCAATTAAACGATTCAATAAACGAACGAGTGTTGATTTACCGCTCCCAGATAAACCCATGATAACAAAGACTTCACCCGCTTCTACTTCAAATGTTGCCTGATTGACGCCGACAGTCATGCCCGTTTGTTTCAGAATTTCTTCTTTTGTTTTATTTTTTTTAAGGAGACTCAATGCTTGACTGGGACGCTTTCCGAAAATTTTAGTTAATTTGTCTACCTTTATTTCCGGCATAGAGATTTCACCCTTACATTTATATTTTTGCTACTTTATAACTACGAACTCAATAAAAAGATCCCTCATTAACCGCTTCACAGAAAATGAGGGATTAACTTTTCAACTATGTTAGAACGCAGCTGTGTTTATGTGTCTTAGAAATGCACACTTACTGAATGCCTTCTGTCCATTCTTCGACTAGGTCTGGATTGTCATCTAAGAATTGCTGAGCGACGTCTTCCACGTCTTGCCCTTCGTCATGAACAAGTGGCATGAGTTCTTCAAGCATCTCATATGATTCGTCGTACTGTTCTAAGATATGGTATGCAGCTGGCGCATCTTCTTCTAAACCTTCACGAGCGACCGTGTAAATCTGGTCGCCATCACCACCATAAATTTCTTTTGGATCTTCTAACATTTTGATGTCAACATCTGCAGCACCAAAGATCCAGTGTGGTTTCCATAATGGAACAATGATTGGCTCTTCATTTTCTATTGCTTCTTGTAACTCAGTTAACATAGCTGCTTCAGAGCTTTGAACCAACGTCCAATCATCTAAACCATATTCTTCAAGGGCTTCTTCAGTATTTTGCATAATACCAGCACCACCGTCAATACCGATGATTTCCCAATCGACACTGTCACCAAATTCTTCATTATCCTTTAGATCTTCCATAGAATTAATATCTTCTACATATTCAGGAACAGCTAACGCTAATGGCGCTTTGTCAATCATTTCTTTCACTTTAACTAGGTCATCACCATATTTATCCCAATAGCTCTTATGAGTTGCTGGTAACCATGCTGATGTATGGAAATCTGAATCACCTTCTGCAACACTTGTAAACATTGGACCTGCTTCAACTTGAAGCGTTTCTACTTCATAACCAACTTCTTCAAGAAGCGCTGCTAAAATATGTGTTGAAATCTCTTCTCTGGCCCATGCAACGTAAGGAACTGATAATTCAGTTTGTCCAAGTTCAAGACCTTCTGAATCATTATTATTCCCATCATTGTCGTTATTATTGTCATTGTTGTTATTGTTATCATTATTGTTATTGTTTGCATTTTCTTCATTGTTTGCATTGTCATTGTTGTTATCGTTGTTATTGTCGTTATCGTTCCCTCCACAAGCAACTAATACCGCCGCCAAAAGGAACATACCTAACAAACTAATAATACGAAATTTCTTTGATTTAATAATTACCCTTCACTCCTTCTCTTCTACCATTAAGTAGTATGTGTAGAAAAGTATTTTCTAAAATGGTAAAGCTCCGTTTTTTTTAAAAAAACACTAACGTTCCCCTTTTATAAACTATAAATATAAAAATGTGCTGCCAAAAAGCCCCCCTAAATCATTTATGTTTCATCACAATTTTGCCCGTGACATCACAATGTTACGCCTAATTAAGTAATATTACAAGCCTCAAAAACGAATATATCATTTTAAATACACGCAAATTAAATCAATTATCACCGATAAAGTCCTTTAAATGGACTATATCTAAGTTATTGACAGTTTTTATAAATATTTTCTTATCATATGGCTGATAAAATCGGAATATGACCTATCCTGGATGGCTAAAGAAGACGCCTAGCATTGAAGTGTGCCAAAATAACTCGTCCACACTTCTCCTATATGTCCAAATGCAAAAAAGCTTCCATATAAACATATGAAAGCTTTTTCCCCATAATATTTTTGTTTACGGCAGTTCATTACCTGCTGCCTGATAGATCTCATACCATTCTTTCCGTGTGATAAGTAGCTCAGATGCTTTGCTAATATCGCGTAAACGATCAGGTGTCATGGTACCAACAATTGTCTGCATATGGGCAGGATGTCTAATAATCCAGGCAATGGCAATGGCTGATTTCGTAACGCCATACCGATTGGCAATTTCCTCAAGTTTAGCATTTAACGTTGGAAAATCTGGATGGTCGACAAAAATGCCACCAAAAAAGCCATAATGAAATGGTGACCATGCTTGGATCGTCATATCGTTTAAGCGGCTATAATCAAGAATGCCACCGTCACGATCTGTTGCAGGGCTATGCTGCATATTAACATTTAAGCCAGCATCGATCATACCTGTAAACATAATGCTAAATTGCAATTGATTGGCAATTAAATCTTGTTCAACATGTTTCTTTAATAACTCAATTTGGAGTGGGCTATGATTACTGACACCGAAATGACGCACCTTACCACTCTCTTTTAAAATTGAAAATGCTTCGGCAACTTCTTCTGGTTCCACCAAGGCATCTGGTCGATGGAGTAAAAGAACATCAATATAATCCGTTTTCAAGCGTTTTAAACTTCCATCCACAGAGTCCAAAATATGTTCCTTTGAAAAATCAAAATACCCCTTACAGATACCTGTTTTCGTTTGAATGACCATTTTTTCGCGTCGTGCAGGCGTCATATTGATCGCTTCAGAAAAGATAGATTCTGATTCACCATCACCGTAAATGTCAGCATGGTCAAAAAAATCCACACCTAGATCCAAGGCATTTTGTATCACATATGCCGCCTCCTGCTTTGATAAGCTGTTTAAGCGCATACAACCTAAAGCTATGTTAGAAACATTTAATGAGCTGTTACCGAGTTGCATTTTTTTCATAAAAAATCATCCTTTCTTCATGACTGTTAAAACGTGTAGTCTGGCTTTGTTTCATACTTATTTGTTTGCGGATTGAAAACAGCATGTTGCACTGTTCCGTCTGTCTCATACGTTATCACACGAATGCGTCCAGCACCACCATTTTCTGTCTGTTGCCAGTTTTGAAAAGATTGGAGAACAGTATTGTTGGCACGCCCCAAATCATACCGATGACTCACATTGCCACCAACATGATGTCCCGAATAAACAGCCATTACATTTTCATGTAACGATATGCATTTTTCCCACAGCGCCTCTCCATCATTCCCATCCATTGTCCCCTTGTAACTGTGTGGATGGTGGTTGGCACCGGGTTGTGTTCGTTCGCCATTTATGTACAAAAATGAATGTGTAACGATAATCGCTTTATGGTCATGATGTTTTCTTAAAATATCATTTGCCCACTCTATTACCTCGTCACGTGGGGCAAATTCTAGTGACATGAAAATATATGGTTCACCACTTATCATCAATGTTGCATACATATTTTCTGTTTTATTGTTTTCAAACACATCACCAAACCATTGTTTGTTTTGATAGCGTTGCATGCCACAATGTGTATTAAAAGCGGATGAACTTCGATCTACGTCTAAAAGATTATCGTAATCATGGTTGCCAATTGCAATCAACATTGGAATGTTTGCTTCGTCAATTTTATCAAAGGCGGCATGATGATTGTCCCAGTGCCAGTCAGTCTCAGCACCATCATTCACAACATCGCCAACATGGAGGACCATTTTTATATTTAATGGCTCTGCTTGTTCCACGATCCATTCACATGTATTGACCAACATTTCCGGTTGGCTCGTTATAACATTTTGTGTGTCTGGCACGACAATGATTGAAAACCGCTCTTGCGTCATTATGTTCACTCCCTATTTATATATGAACTAATTTTAACTTTTAAAAATGTAATAACATTATATCATTACTCTACTTTCTCACCAACCAAGATAAGTTAAAAAATGAACCGAGTTATACCAAAACACTTCTGCTAACCACCTTAACAACCTTGGTGAATGAAACTTTGGCTTTTTATTAGACAGAAGACGTAAACTGCTACAAAACGCATGATGATGGATTGATTCCTTTATATAAGTTTTCCCAAAAACATTCTATGTTACCTCGAGTAGTCAATTTGATGCTGCGCGGGCACATTGAAGCGTTCTATGTTACCTTGAGCGATCAATTTGGTGCTGCGCGGGCATATTGAAGCGTTCTATGTTACCTTGAGCGATCAATTTGATGCTGCGCGGTCATATTGAAGTATTTTACTTTGGGCCATTTTTTTCATTACGTCATATTGTGATTTTTAGTGATTCCTATCTATCGTTTAATTTTAGGTAAAGTAAATCAGCACTACGTCACAGTTAACATGGCATGTAATGTTAAAAACCAATGCAATGAATTGACTCTAGATGTGTCCAAGTTGTACAGTGCCGTTCAATCGAAAGCCATCTTGAACAATTAATTTCTATCCAGACTTATCCAACAGACGGTTTTTTCGTAAATGTCACTCTGCAAAAGTTGTGTTATTAAATATCTTTTTAATAACAAAAAAATAGCCATTCATTGATATTGTGACAATGAATGGCTGTTTTCATATGTGTCTTATTTAAATTCTGTATATCGCAAACCGTCTGGATCGATTTTCTCAAGTAAAGCAATTTCTTCTTCTGTAACAGGCGAAAACGTGTCATACTCAGGGTGTTTTTCAACCTTGAAACCTGTAGTATCAACGATCTCATCTTCCGTATGTCCCGGAAAAATAGTGTATAGGCGTAATTTCCCATCTGTTGACGACTTTTTAAATATACATAACGGCGTAATGACTAAATCCGTATTACCCGATGCAGTGACAACCTCAAGTTTATCCACTAAACTCCGTTTGTCATGGGCTGTTTTCCACAAAATACCCCGTTTAACCGTTGGTAACAAGACAGCACTCCCCGCACCACCTGGCAAGCGGACTTTTGGTTTATCAAAGGGACCAATGGCACTTAAGTTAAGTCGTCCATAACCATCAATTTGGGCGCCACTCAAAAATGCCACATCAAGCGCCCCCCGTGCAGAAAGATCGAATATGTCTGCCAATGCAAATTCCGCAACTTCTTTTTCTTTTAAACCGGCATCTGCTGTTGAATATAATGAGTAATGCTCTGGTATCGCATCGACGCCACCCGGGATATTCAAATAAACCGCCTGTTTGGCATGCAACTGCTTGGCAAGTTGGACCGCGACTGCCGGCATGGGTGAAGCAACACCGTGAAAGACACGTTCACCATCCTGTATATTGCGTGCCATCGTAACAGTTATATAGTCTGCTGGTTGTAAATTAGCCATGTATATGTGCCTCCTGTCCGTTCACGTAATCAATTGGGCTTTTCAAGTAACGCGTGACCTCTTTTGAATCGATGTCATATAGCGGTGCACAACTTCCTGGTGCCGCGCCTTGTGGTGTATGAATGACATGCTCAACCAAAAATCCAGGTATATTTGGTTGTACCGTCCAATCTGTAGATGCAATTACTTTTTCAGCTGTGACAATGACACGTTTTGCGGCTTTTGCCATAATCTCATCTTCATATAAGGGCCCCTCGATATAGGCATTTCCTGCTTCATCAGCAACATGTGCATGAATGACTGTCACGTCTGGATTGAGTGCCTCTACAACAGGTGTTGTTTGATTTGTAAATGGACATGTAACCTGTTTGATCAGACCTGTTAATTGTGGTAAATCACTGCCATGAAAACCATTGATTGGCTGAAATGGCACACCATAAATGCTTGCTCTTAAAGCAGCAATAACACTTGCACAAGCATGTTCATGCGCTATAATGTCACCGTTTTGAACCCCTTTTCTATAAGAAGGTGCTAAACCAAACATTTCAAAACCGATATAGCCGCCATGAACAGACGCCAATGCACCAGCCGCTGCCAACAAATCCACATCCAGCGCACCAGCTGTTTTAATCACTGATAAGTCTCGTTTTTGTTGATGTACGAGTTCTAACACAAATGCGATCGGTGACCGGTGTAATGCGTTGCCACCCAGAGCGAGCAAATCACCATTTTGGATGGTCTGTGCCACTTCTGATAATTTTGCTTGTTTTGACATGTTATCTCTCCTTGTTTTGTAAATCAATCATATGTATGTCTGCAGTCCTTTGAGATGTTCAGATCAAGGTGCAAAAAGGGCCTCACATCACTGGAGGCCCTCTTCTGTCTATCCCACCGACATTAGCCAATAACAATACCGTCTGGATCCAGAGCTCTTAAACCCGTCAGTTCCTCTGCCGACGGATCTGGTACATATGTCCAATCATCAGCAACTGCAATTGGGAAGCTGCTATTTTCTTGAATATCATCCAATGTATAACCTTCAAACAACTGTAATAATTTAATCCGTTTTGTTTCATCATCAAAGCCATAAATACCAAATTGAGTAATGACCCGGTATGGACCTGAACCTGCCGGCAAACCAGCTGCTTCTCGAGCACCATCCCCTGTTAAATAACCAGGACTCGTCAGGAAGTCGACGTGTTCAACAAATTTATAGCGATCTTGTCTCATGAGAACGATATTTTTCTCACACAATGACGCAATATCTGCACCACCGCCAGAACCTGGTAAACGCACTTTTGGCTTTTCCCAATCTCCGATCACCGTCGTATTTAAGTTCCCGTATGGATCAATTTGTGCCCCACCGAGAAAGCCATACTGCACCCAGCCTGCTTGTGCCAAACTCATCACATAATCCATTGAACCAACAATCACACCATCTTCATATGTTAAAGATTCACTGACCTGGATCGGCAAACGTCCAGATGGTTGCCCACCGACACCGCCACCTTCATATACGAAAAGTAAATCAGGTGCATGTGTCCGTAACGCCAACATGGACGCAAGCAGTGGCATACCCGTACCGACATAAATTGCTGTATCCTTTGGCAACAAACGTGCACCTGCAATAATCATCTTTTCTGTTTCATTGGCCATTTTATATCAACCCCTTCTAGCGACTGATGGATACGGACTCAGCCCTTTTTCTATTTTCTGAAGTTCATTTAGTACCCGTACCCCGCCTACTTTTTCTAAATAGTCATAATGATCTGTGCTGGAAAAGACGTATGTCTCTAAATAGTCCGCAACCGTTTCATCTGTTAGCGATGCTTCTAGCCACGTTTTCCAA
>Ga0209487_1001823_pt1 | contig 17682 bp, 15 predicted proteins | sample Poulit2012_FD_187524 | JGI IMG/M metagenome (GOLD analysis project Ga0209487, IMG submission 187524) | Agricultural soil microbial communities from Georgia to study Nitrogen management - Poultry litter 2012 (SPAdes) (version 2) | ecosystem: Environmental > Terrestrial > Soil > Agricultural land...
CCATCGTGGCAGTGCACAAGGACGGCGTCTCGGCTATTGCCGGCGACGGCCAGGTGACGCTGGGAGACACGATCATGAAGCGGGGAGCGGTCAAGGTTCGCTCCCTCTACGACGACAAGATCGTGGCGGGTTTCGCGGGCGCCGTGAGCGACGCGTTCACGCTTCTCGAGAAGTTTGAAGGGTACCTGGACTCCAGCCGCGGCAGCCTCATGAAGGCCGCCGTAGAAACCGTAAAGGAGTGGCGCACCGACCGGGTCCTCCGCAACCTGGAGGCGATGCTGATCGTGGCCGACTCCGAGAATATCCTCACGCTCTCCGGCGTTGGGGACGTTATAGCTCCGGACGAGCCGGTTGTTGCCGTGGGTTCCGGCGGCGCCTACGCCCAGGCGGCAGCGCTGGCGATGCTGCGCCACACCGACCTGCCGGCACCCGAGATCGCCCGTAACGCGCTGCTCATCGCTGCCGACATCGACATCTATACGAGCGGCACGGCCACCGTTCTTACCGTCCCCAGCAGTGAGGATGACACTGCCGGGGATGGGCAGGGGGATGAGGCATGAGTCTTGCTCTGCCTGAAATCGCTGATCTCACGCCCCTGCAGATCGTCGAGGAGCTCGACCGGCACATCATCGGTCAGCACAAGGCGAAACGCTCGGTGGCCGTGGCGCTGCGAAACCATTACCGCCGCCGCCAGCTTCCGGAAACACTCCAGGCCGAGGTCGTCCCCAAGAACATCCTCATGATCGGTCCCACCGGCGTCGGCAAGACCGAGATCGCCCGCCGTCTCGCACGACTCGCCCGCGCACCCTTCGTGAAGGTGGAGGCGACGAAGTTCACCGAGGTGGGCTACGTGGGCCGCGACGTGGAGTCAATCGTGCGCGACCTCGTGCAGGCCGCCTACGTCATGGTGGAGAACGAGAAGAAGGCGCAGGTCCAGGACCGCGCCGCCACGGCTGCCGAGGAGCGCCTCCTCGACGTGCTCATCCCCGGCGGCACGACCGAGGGGCGCGACAAAATGCGCCAGCTCCTCGCCTCCGGCCAGATGGAGTCACGCACCGTCGAGATCGAGGTCAGGGACGAACGTCCGGCCACTCCAATGATCCCCGGCATGGAGGAGATGGGCATGAACCTGCAGGACATGCTCTCCAACGTCATGCCCAAGAAGCGCATGCGCCGCAAGACGACCGTCAAGGAGGCGCGCAAGGTCCTGCAGAATGAGGAGGCCGAGAAGCTCATCGACTACGACGAGGTGAGCCGCGAGGCCATCAACCGGGCAGAGAACTCCGGGATCGTCTTCCTCGACGAGATCGACAAGATCGCCGAGTCGGGCGGGTCAAGCGGGGCCGACATCTCTGGTGAGGGCGTGCAGCGCGACCTGCTGCCGGTCGTTGAAGGCACCCAGGTGAACACCCGCTACGGTCCGGTAAAGACGGACCATGTGCTGTTCATTGCTGCAGGCGCGTTCAGCGTTACCAAGCCGTCGGATCTTATCCCCGAGCTGCAGGGCCGCTTCCCGATCCGTGTCGAGCTTGAGGAGCTTACCGCCGTCGACTTCCAGCGCATCCTCACCCAGCCGCAGCACTCGCTCACCAAGCAGTACGTCGAGCTGCTGAAGGTCGACGGGAACATCGTGAAGTTCGACGAAACGGGCCTCAAGGCTATCGCCGAGTACGCCGAGCAGGTGAACCGCGAGGTGGAGGACATCGGGGCACGCCGCCTGCACACGATGCTCGAGACCGTCCTCGAGGACATTTCGTTCGCGACCGGCCTAGGCGAAATTACCGTTGACGAGGCGTACGTGCACCGCAAGCTGGGGGACATCGTGGAGAACGAGGACCTGAGTCGCTACGTGCTCTGATTTACCGGTAGCCGTCCCACCAGTCGAGGACCCGCAGCGCTGACAGGGTTAGCCAGGGCGACGGTTCGCCCGCTGGCACGTCAACCTCGAACCACTTATTGCGGCCAGTACCTGAGTTCCTCCGGATCGAAGTCCGGAATGCTCCGCCGGCCGAACTCGATCAGTCCGTCGCGATCAGGCAGTTCTAAGTAGTAGCGGAAGTTGCTCAGGTACCGCTGCATGATGGGAACACTCACGCCCCGGATCGGGGATTCGTGGCAAGCGACCTCGTGGAGGACCCCAAGCCCATGCTCGCGTGCTTCGCGTAACTTCCCGACAAGTGTGCGGGAAGGAGGATTGTCCTTCAGCGCCGCCCAAACGGCGAAGGTGAACGGCAAGCGCGTTTGCCGGTACCAGGCCTCCCCGAGATCACTAACCAGCGGCTGGCGCCCATCCACCTCGCGCCGGTTGACCGCCTCGACCAGCGCCTTGTCACCGATGAGCAGCGCGGCGTCGTGTTCGCGGAGCATTGACTCCAGTTCGGGTTTTACCGGAACCAGTTCGGCGTCGATACCCCGCCCCGCCAGCAGGACGCGCAGCAGCTGCACACTGGTCGCCGACTCGGTGGTGACCGCGATCCTTGCCCCGTCGAGTTCGTCGACCGGCCGCCAGTGGAAGAGCATCACACTGTAAACAGGCCCCAACGTGGCGATCGAGAAGTCCGGCAGGGCAGTGAGCCTGTCGCGCCAGCGCAGGAACTCGATGCTCGAGATGAGGGTGAGATCGATCTCCCCGGCGAGGAGCATGCGGTTCAGCTCGCTGGGTACCCCGTACACGAATTCGATCTCGTCGCCCCACGGCTCGAGCCGGTAGTGCAAGGGGGCGACGTTGGCGTAGGAGACGATCCCTAAGCGTTCAGGCATTCACGACCAGTTCGTTGTAGAGGGCGTCGCGGCGCACCGCCACCCGGCCGGCGTCACGAACGAGCTTGATCAGCTCCTCCTCGGTCATGCCCTTCTCGGTCACCGCCCCGGAGGCATGCGCGATGCGCTCCTCCTTGATGGTGCCGTCGATGTCGCTTACCCCGGCCGAGAGTGCCACCTGGGTGAGCTCCGGCGTGATCATGATCCAGTACCCCTTGATGTGCGGGAAGTTGTCGAGGATCAGGCGCGCCACCGCGAGGTTGCGCAGGTCATCGAAGCCGGTGGTGTGCTCCGACTTGTTCAGCTCTTTGGCGAGCGGGTTGTTGTCAGGCTGGAAGGCAAGCGGGATGAAGGAGAGGAAGCCGCCCGTTTCGTCCTGCAGTTCGCGCAGGCGCATCATGTGGTCGAGCCTGTCCTCGAGGCCCTCTACGTGGCCGTAGAGCATGGTGGCGTTCGTGGGGATCTCCAGCTCGTGGGCGGTGCGGTGGATCTCCAGCCACTGCTCGGCCTTCACCTTCGCGCGGGCGATGCGCTTGCGGACGTGATCGGCGAAGATCTCTGCCCCACCTCCCGGCATTGCCACCAGGCCCGCCTCCTTGAGCTCGCTCAGGACCTCGCGGTAGTTGAGGCGCGGGCGGGTGATCTTGGTGAAGTGGTGTATTTCGGCTGCCGTCCACGCCTTCACCTGGGCGCCAGGGTACCGTTCGGTCAGGCCGCTCACCAGGTCGAGGTAGTACTGCCACTCGCGCTTCGGGTGGTGGCCCGAGGAGATGTGAATCTCGGTCAGGTCGGGGTGCCGATACTTGTCGACGAACTCCCACACCTGCGGCAGGTCGTAATCCCAGGCGCCCTCCTCACCGAAGCGGCGCTGGAAGCCGCAGAAGGTGCAGCCGACGTAGCAGATGTTCGTCTGTGAGAGCCGCAGCGAGTGGACGTAGTAGGCCTTCTTCCCCACCTTGCGCTCCCTCACCAGGTCAGCGAGGCGGGCGAGCGCGGCGAGGTCGTTGGTGCGGTAGAGGGTCATCCCGTCCTCGAAATCCAGGCGTTTCCCCTCCAGCACCTTGTCGGCGATGCTCTCGAGGGCTGGATCGCGAAGTGGAATGTCGCGCGGCGATGCAACTGTCATATGGGCCGAGTATAACGCCGGCCTGCGGCCATCCCCGGTAGCCGCGGCCAACCGGCAAGGGGTTGCGGTTCATGGAAGAGGCCCGCGCAGCTGTGCGCGGGCCCCGGAACTCGACCTGACTCCCCCCGAAGGGGCGTTCGGCTTGCCGCAATTACTCCTGCTCGCCCCAGGCGACGCGGCGGTCCTCGGCGTTCATGATCTGATCTACCGAGGGCAGTGCTTCCTGCACCGCCGGGAACAGGTTGGAGTCGTCCTGCGCGGGGAATGCTTCCGGGTCACCGACGATGATGCGTCCAACCATACCCATCGCCTCGTGCGGGATGCAGTAATAGTCGTAGACGCCCTCTTCGGTCAGCGTCACCTCCCAGGTTGCACCCTCTTCGGTGAGGATGCCCGAGTCCCAACACTCTGCACCTTCGGGGATGCGGCGCTCCTTGCCGTTATCCTCGCAGTAGGCGGTGGCCGAGTGCAGGTCGCTCACGTTGACGAAGCGGATCGTGGTGCCCGGCTCGACCCAGATGCCGACGGGATCGAAGATGAACTCCGAGCCTTCGGTAATCATGTCGATCTCCACCACGTTGCCTTCGGTTTCCTGAGCTGCCTCCCCATCCTCCTGCGCCAGTCCCAGCCCGAGCGCCAGGAAGGCCGCAAGCAGAAAAACGAGACCCTTTACACCTGTTCGCGTCATGGTTCCTCCTTTCAGATTTCCCGCAGGCATGGTCTCACTACGGCCGTCCGCAGACAGGAAGGTATCGGACAAACCTGAACGATGAAGGGCCCGGCAGCTTGCCGGGCCCAACCAACCAGTTCACCTCTCTTGCCTGCGGCCTTACATGTGAATGGGGTCGCCAGCCACGGCCAGGGCGGCCTCCTTCACCGCTTCGGCCAACGTCGGGTGCGCATGAATGGTCCTGCCCATGTCCTCACTGGATGCGCCGAACGTCATCGCCGCAACCGCTTCGGCTATGAGGTCACCGGCCCTGGTGCCGATGATGTGCACGCCCAGGACGCGGTCGGTCTCCGCGTGGGCCAGCACCTTCACCTTGCCGTCGGTGCGGTCCATGGCGCGGGCGCGCCCCACCGCCTGGAAGGGGAAGTTACCCTTCTTGTAGGGGATGCCCTCCTCCTTGAGCTGCTCCTCGCTCTTGCCGACCGTGGCGATCTCCGGTTCGGTGTAGACGATGCCGGGCACCAGGCCGTAGTCGACGTGTCCGGCGTGGCCGGCGAGGATCTCTGCCAGAGCGACGCCGTCCTCCTGGGCCTTGTGCGCCAGCATGGGCCCCTCGATCACGTCCCCTATGGCGTAAACGCCCTCCACGTTCGTGGCGTAACGGTCATCGACCTTCACGCGGCCGCGTTCGTCGGTCTCGACACCCACGTTGTCGAGTCCCAGCCCCTCGGTGTTCGGCTTGCGCCCGACCGCCATCAGTACGTGGCTTGCCTCGATAGGCTCGCCCTCCTCCAGTTCAACCACGGCCCCGCCATCCCTGCTGCTGGCGCCGGTCACCCTGGCACCCAGCCGGAACTCGATGCCCTGCCGCTTGAAGACCTTCAGCGCCTCGCGGGCGAGCTCGGCGTCCATGCCGGGCAGGATGCGGTCCATGTACTCCAGGACCGTCACCCTGGCGCCCAGCCGGGCCCAGACCGAGCCGAGCTCGAGACCGATGTAGCCCGCGCCTATCACCACCAGGTGCTCGGGGACCTCCTGGAGGGAGAGCGCCTCCGTGGAAGAGATGATCCGCTCGCCGTCCAGTTCGACTCCCGGCAGGGTGGCAACGCTCGAGCCGGTAGCAATAATTATGTGCCTGGCCTGCAGCTCGGTGCGCTCGCCATCCTGGGAGTGCACGGCGACCTTCCCGGAACCCAGCAGTTCGCCGCGGCCCCGGTACCGTTCGATATTGTTCTTCCTGTAGAGGAAGTTGACGCCGTCGGTGTTCGCCTTGACGACGGCATCCTTCTGGGCGAGCATCGCCTGGAGGTCGAGTTCGACCTTCTTTACCTTCAGCCCGTGCTTGCCCAGGCTCTTGTCGTCCAGCAGCTCGGCATACTTTTCGCTCGATTCGAGCAGGGCCTTCGAGGGGATGCAGCCTACCCGGACGCAGGTGCCGCCCAGCTGCTCCTCCATCTCCACGCTCGCCACGTTGAAACCGAGTTGCGCTGCCCGGATCGCTGCCACATAACCGCCCGGACCAGCGCCAATGATGATGAGATCGTGTTGCGCCATCAGTTGTGCTCCTGTAATGGAAAAGGACCCGGCGGGAGCCGGGTCCGATCGTTACCTGCCGTCAGACCTCAAGCAGCATGCGCGCCGGCTGTTCGATCGCGTCCTTGATCCGCTTGAGGAAACTCACCGCGCCACGCCCGTCGACGATGCGGTGGTCGTAGGTGAGGGCGACGTACATCATGGGGCGTATCTCAACCTTGCCGTCGATGGCGACAGGTCGTTCCTGGATGGCGTGCATGCCGAGCACGCCCGACTGGGGCGGGTTGACGATTGGTGTCGACAGCAGTGAACCGAACACGCCACCGTTGGTGATGGTGAAGGTGCCGCCCTGAAGTTCGTCGGGCATGAGCTTGTTGTCACGCGCCCGGCGGCCGTAGTCGGCGATCACACCTTCGATCTCGGCGAACGAGAGGCGTTCCGCGTTGCGGATCACGGGCACGAGCAGACCACGCTCGGTAGAGACCGCGACGCCTATGTCGTAGTAGTTCTTGTAGACGATGTTGTTGTCGCGAATCTCGGCGTTTATTTCGGGGAACTGCTTGAGCGCGTCGATGGTGGCCTTTACGAAGAAGCTCATGAACCCGAGCCGCACCTCGTACCGCTTCTCGAAATCGTCGCGGTACTCCTTGCGCATCGCCATGACGTTACTCATGTCGATCTCGTTGAAGGTCGTGAGGAGAGCTGCCGTCTGCTGCGCGCCCACCAGCCGGGTGGCTATGGTGCGCCGCAGCGGGCTCATCCGGACCGTTTCCTCCTGGCGGTGCCCCTCATCGACCGCGCCCGAGGGCGAGCCGGTGGGTACAGCCTGGGTGGCGGCAGCCGCGTCGGCCGCCTCCCGCTCCTCGAGGTGACGCTCGACATCCTCCTTCAGGAGGCGACCACCGGGGCCGCTCGCCTGCACGTCGTGCGCGTTCAGGCCGTGCTCCTCCAGGAGGCGCCGCGCGGCGGGCATCACGAGGTCGTCGCGGCCGGCACCGGCGCCATCCTTCTGGGGGGCCGGGGCCGCAGGCTCCTGCGCGGGTTCGTCCTGCTGTTCTGCAGCGACAGGGGCCGGGCCCTCGGTCGGGGTCGCCGCGGCCTGTGCTTCCTCTCCTGGGGCCTCGGCACCGGCTGCGCCCTTTTCGATGTGGGCGATCACTTCGCCTACGGTGGCCGAGTCTCCTTCGGCTTTCAGCAGCTTCACCAGCTTGCCGGAGACGGGGGCGGGCGCCTCCATGGTCGCCTTGTCGGTCTCCAGCTCGACCACGGGTTCGTCGGCCGAGACGCTGTCACCCTCCTGCTTCAGCCAGCTGCCGATGAATACCTCGGTCACCGACTCGCCCACCTCAGGCACCTTAAGTTCAATAGCCATATCTGCTCCTAGACGAAATGCCCAACTCTTGGCTCATTTCTTACTTTGATGGTCCCTTCAGGGCTGTTTCGATAACCAGTGCCTGCTCGATCCTGTGGCTGCTGGCCGATCCGGTGGCGGGGCTGGCCGAAGCCGGCCTGCTCACGCCGTCGAACGGCCGTCCGAACAGCTCGCTGCCCCAGTGAACCCGCAGGAAGCGCCAGGCTCCCATGTTCTCCGGCTCCTCCTGGACCCAGGTGACGGGCACATTGCCGTACCTGTCCAGGACCTCCTCGAGCTGCCTCTCGGGAATCGGATAGAGCTGCTCCAGGCGTACGATCGCGAGGTCGTCCCTGCCCTGCTCCTGGCGGGCAGCCTCGAGTTCGTAGTAGATCTTGCCGGTGCACAGCAGCACCCGCTCCACGTTTTCGGGCTGGCGCGGGTCGTCGATGACGCGGGCGAATCCGTCGCCCTCGAGTTCGCTCAGGTCCGAGCCCGCGGCCGGCAGGCGCAGCAGGCTCTTGGGCGTCATGACGACGAGCGGCTTGCGCAGGGGTCGTACCACCTGCCTGCGCAGCAGGTGGAAGTATTGCGCCGGTGTGGTCGGGTAGACCACCTGCATGTTGTCCTCGGCGCAAAGCTGCAGGAAACGCTCCAGCCGTGCGCTGGAATGCTCGGGACCGGCGCCCTCGAAGCCGTGCGGCAGGAGCAGGACGAGGCCGCTTAGCCTGCCCCACTTCTCCTCGGCCGAGGCGATGAACTGGTCGATGATCACCTGGGCGGTGTTGTTGAAGTCGCCGTACTGGGCCTCCCACATGATCAGACCGTCGGGCCAGTCGAGGCTGTAACCGTACTCGAAGCCCAGCACGCCGATCTCGGACAGTGGGCTGTTGTAGATCTCCACCGGTCCCTGATCTTCGCTGAGGTGCTGGAGGGGCATCCAGGAGCCGTTGCCGCCCATGTCGTGGAGCACGGCGTGCCGGTGACTGAAGGTGCCGCGTTCGCTGTCCTGGCCTGTCAACCTGATCCGGTAGCCTTCGGTGGCCAGGCTGGCGAACGCGATCGCCTCGGCGCTGGCCCAGTCGAGCTGGCGCTTGCCGCCTGCCATCTCCTGGCGTTGCGACAGCAACCTCCTGATCTTGGAGTTCACCTCGATGCTGTCCGGCACCTGGCTAAGCCGACCCAGCAGCTCACCTGCCCGCTGCGCGGGGATGCCCGTACTGACCTCGGGCACCTCATGCTCATCGCCGCCCACGTAGCCGCGCCAGACGCCCTCGCCGCGCGAGTAGTGCGGCTGGTAATCCTCGCGGCGGGCCTCGCTCAGCTCCCGCTCCAGGTCCTCCCGCCGCTGCTCGGCAATCTGGTTGGCCTGCTCTTCGCTCACCCCGCCAAGTTCGAGGAGCCGCTCCATGTAGCCTTCGCGCACGCTGGGGCGGTTACGGATCTTCTCGTACATGACCGGCTGGGTGAACGCCGGCTCGTCGCCCTCGTTGTGGCCGTACTTCCGGTAGGCGTACATGTCGATGATCACGTCGCGGCCAAACTTGCGGCGAAAATCCATCGCCAGCTCGATGGCCTGCGCCACCGCCTCGGGGTCCTCGCCGTTCACGTGGAAAATGGGGCTCTGCAGCATCTTGCCGATGTCGCTGGCGTAGGTGGTGGAGCGCCCCTGATCCGGGCCGGTGGTGAAGCCGAGCTGGTTGTTGACGATCACGTGCAGGGCGCCGCCTACGCGGTAACCCTCCAGCTCGGAGAGGTTGAGGGTCTCCTGCACTACCCCTTCGCCGATGAAGGCCGCATCGCCGTGAATCAGGATGGTGAGACCCTGCTCCCGCTCGGCATCGCCAAGCCGGTCCTGCTTGGCGCGGGTCCTGCCCAGCGCCACGGGGTTCACGAACTCGAGGTGGGACGGGTTGAAGCTGAGCGACAGGTGCACGTTCTCGCCCGCTGCAGTGGTCCAGTCAGAGGAGTACCCGAGGTGGTACTTAACGTCTCCACGCCCGATGTTCATCTCCGGGTTGCGGTCCTCGAACTCGCTGAAGATGTCCCGCGGGCTCTTGCCCATGATGTTGGCCAGGACGTTGAGGCGGCCGCGGTGGGCCATGCCCATGACGACTTCGCGCACGCCCTGACTGCCGGCCTTCTCGATGGCCAGGTCGAGCAGCGGAATCAGGCTCTCGCTCCCCTCGAGCGAGAACCGCTTGGCGCCCACGAACTTCTTCTGGATGAACTCCTCGAAGATCTCGGCGTCGGTGAGCCTGGTCAGGATGCGCACCTGGGTTGCCCGGGGCAGGTCCAGGCGGTTGCGCGTCGTTTCCATGCGCTCCTGCAGCCACGAGCGGACCGCAAGGTTGTCGATGTGCATGAACTGCACGCCAATCGACCTGGTGTAGGTGCTGCGCAGCCCCTCGAGCAGCTGGCTCAGGGTCTTGACGCCCGGCATGTTCTCGGCGATCACCGGCCTGTCCATATCGGCTTCGGTGAGTCCGTAGAACTCCGGTGAAAGCTCGGGCACGTTGGGGATTCCCTCGCTGCCCAGCGGGTTGAACTGCGCTATCCGGTGGCCGCGCACGCGGTAGTTGCGCACCAGCTTGTCCACCCGGTACTGAAAAGCGGCGACCTGCTGATTCTCAGCCGTGTCGCCGCCCAGCCCACCGGGCGGGTTGAACAGGCTCCTGGGTCGGAACGAAGGGCTGGAGCGGAAGTTGTCCGCACCGTTTGCCGGACTGTCCCCATTTGCCAGGGCCATGAAGTACTCCCGCCACTCGGGGGGTACCGAGGAAGGGTCATCGAGGTAGGCAGAGTACATCTCCTCGACAAAGGCCAGACTCGAACTGTTCAATGTTGGGTTCGCCTGACTCATGATGTGGTTACGAAGACTGTCGTTTCCTCCTTAACCTGGGTCGATCCGACTCCCGCTGACGGGAGTTTTCCGGCCTGACTTTATGATGACTCGCATCATAACAACGCTTCTCCCGCCGGGGGCAGGATGATCAGGGATTTGTGCGCAAGCATCTGAATCCCTTGTAGCATCATCGGATCTGTTTCAGTGGGCCGCACCTTACCCTTGGGCCGGCCGGCTCCAGGCGCGATAGATTGGACTGTTGCGAAACGGGTCGGCCGCACATCTGCCAACTTAACGGCCGCGTCCCCTGGCACATGGAGGCACGAAAGGTATGAGCGTAACGATAGATACAGTTCGCGCGGCCGCCCGGAGCATCAGCGATACGGTCATCCGCACGCCTGTGCTCAGGTTGCCCCATGAGGGGGAGCTCTTCGCCAAGGCCGAGAATCTGCAGCTCACCAACTCCTTCAAGGTGCGCGGCGCCCTCAACATGCTGCTGAACCTGAGCGACGAGCAGCGCCGGCGCGGAGTGGTTGCCCACTCCAGCGGCAACCACGCGCAGGGCGTCGCCTTCGCCGCCCTGCTGCTCGGAGTGCCCGCGACTATAGTCATCCCCGAGGGCGCACCCGCGGTAAAGGTACGGCGCACGGTGGCGCTGGGCGCCCGCGTCGTCCGCTGTGAAAACAGCAGCACCGAACGGGAGCGGGTCGCTGCCCGGCTGGTGGAGGAGCACGGCTACACGCTGGTCCCGCCCTTCGACAACCCGCTTATCGTGAGCGGGCAGGGAACGGTAGGGCTGGAGATCGCCCAGGACCTCCCGGGAGTCAGCAACGTGCTCGTCCCGATAGGCGGCGGTGGCCTGAGTGCCGGAGTCGCGACCGCCCTGAAGAGCCTCCTGCCCCAGGTAAGGGTAATCGGGGTGGAACCGGCGCTGGCCGCAGATGCCGCCGCTTCGCTGCGCTCCGGGCAACCAGTCGAATGGGAGGCGAAGCAGGTGAGCCGGACGGTGGCCGACGGTGTCAGGACCCAGCGGCTTGGCGACCTGAACTTCGAACTGCTTGCGAAGCATCTGGACGGCGTGGTCACGGTGAGCGACGAAGACATCCTGCGCGCGACAGCCTGGTACTTCGAGAAGGCCCGCCTGGTGGTCGAACCCACCGGCGCGCTTACCCTTGCCGGTTACCGCGAACTCACTCAGGGCGCAGAAGACGTTCGTCTTGCGAGCGGTCCCACGGTGCTGGTGATTTCGGGCGGCAATATCGAACCGGCACTGCTCAACACCCTGCTGGCCACGAGCGAAGCCGCGGCCTCCTGACGCAGCGCGGTACCGCCCTGCGGTACGATGACGTACTGATGGACCTTTCGCCACTCGCAATCCTGGTCCTGCTGGGCTTCGCTCTTCTGATCACTTTTTGCCTGACACTTTGGACGGCCTTCGGGACCGTGCGGAAGGTCGAGGCTGCACCTGCGCGGGGGCGGCGGACACGCCGCATCCGCAAGTCCCCAAAGGAGCCCAGTCAGGCGGCGGCACCTGCGCGGCAGCCTGAACGCCCGGCCGTTCAGGCTGGGCTGTTCGACTCTTTCGAGAGCGTGAAGCAGCAGCGCCGCGAAGACCGGGTGGTGCAACCCCGGCGCGTGAACCTGCAGGAGTTCGAAGTGGCTCCGCTCTCCGAACCCGCTGGCAGGGCGAAGGCCCGCGCGAACGCGGCCGAGCGTGCATCGTCACCCCGCCGTGACGAATCCCGTGACGAAGAACAAAGGAAGGCCGGCAGCAAAGAGGAAGGTCAGGATGCGTTCTCACGCTTCCTGACCTCCAGGGATGACTTCTGAGCGAAGCAACTGCCCGGTAGGTCCCGGGCAACGTCCTCAGGCTGCCGGCTTGTTCAGAGCCAGCAGGTCGTCGTAGGCCTTCTGGGCGCGTTCGCGAATCCCGGAAGTGTCGGACCTGCCCGCCATCATCAGGTGCATGTTGATGTGCTTGTCGACATCGCCGAAGATCGAGTTGAGGATCTCCACCTCTTCACGGCTGCGCAGCGAGGCGTCATCACGGAAGGTCATTGTGTAGGTGTACTCGAAGTCCCGCTCTTCCATGGCGCCCGACAGGTACTGCTCGAGCAGGCTTATGTAGGGGGCAAGGTTGCTGGTGGCACCGTTGCGCACCCCACTGCCCTCGGGCGCGGCCGGCATCTTCTCGAAGCCGGTTTCGAGGGTTTCAGGCGTGATGTCCCAGTTGTCGACGTCGAAGACGTTCTTGCCGTCCCGGAACAGCAGGACCTGCGGGCTCTCGTGCTTGACGCCGGTCTCTTCGGTAACGAGGTTCGATGCCGGCCGGGACTCGACAACGCGAATCAGTCCCACGTAGAGGTCTTCACGGGGCTCGAGCTTCTCCTGGAGGTAACCGAAACCCTGCATCGTCTTGTGGCAGGTTCCCGCCTTGAAGATGACGCTGGTCGGATGCTCCTCGAGGAACTTGTTTACCTCTTCCGGCGTGGTCAGGTTGATGACTCGGTCTTTGAACATCTTCTCTCCTTAACGCTCGGCACATTCTACGTGCGCGTTCGCCACCTTGTAGTTTTTCGCACTTCTACTCGACCATAAAGGTCGACATTGTTTCCGTCTCGCCCTGCGTTGACCGTGAGGGTCGCTCGTTGGTAGACTTCCGCTTGCTCGCGTTGCAGCCTGGTACGGGTTAGACTCGGCAGGTTGCGGCCACTGGGAGAGGTGTCCGAGTGGTTGAAGGAGCACGCCTGGAAAGCGTGTATACGGGTTTCCCCGTATCGAGGGTTCGAATCCCTCCCTCTCCGCCAGATGAGGAGCGGTTGTGGTGAGTTCTCACCACAACCGCTCCTCCTTTTAACGCTTTTCGGGCCCTACTGGTTGCTCTCCTGCGCCTGGACAGTCACGAAGGTGGCGAAGTAGCCGCCGTCCTGCAGCCGCAGCAGGTCGAGCACGCCCAGCCAGGACGATTCATCGACTGACTTCGTCCACTGGCCGTCGGCAGCCTGACTCCAGCCGGCCGCTTCCAGGCGGGCAGAGAAGTGCGCCTCCACCTCGTCAACACCCTGCTGCGTCTCGATATAGGCGCTGCTCGACGCCTGGTCGTCGAACCAGTTCTGCGCGTGAATGCGGATGTCGCTGTTCGCCGGAGCCGGAAGCGGCGGGAGGATGGGCTCCTGCGCCCAGGGCGTCACCTCGCAGGCGTCGTAGCCACCGCTGCGGGCGATCTCGTAGCGCACGTCGCTCGCCTGGGCGCCCCTGCCGAAGGCATTAAGGTAGATGTGCAATTCGTTGTCGGGCGAGCAGAAGGTGGCATGGACATCGGGGTGGGCCGGCAGAAAGCCCACGTTCTGGGGCTGCGGCTGCTGGCTCCAGCCTGCCTCAGCGAAAGCTGCCGTCACGGCCTGCATGACCTCCTGGGTGCTGGCCGCAGCGTCGAACACGATCGTGCCGTTCTGCAGCTCGCCACTCTCCGTTTCCACATTGGAGTAGCTGCCCACGAGCTCCAGCTCGCCGGGCACCGGCAGTTCGTATTCCAGGGCAGAGGGCAACGAGCCCGGCTCGAACCGGCTCTCGGTGTCGCTCAGCTGGCTCCATGGCCCCAGGAGCCGGGTGGCCAGCTCCTGCGCCCGGTCCCCCTCCTGCGCGAGGGCCGGGGTGAGGCTCAGCAGGATCGCTGCTGAAAGGATGGCTGGAAGTAGGTTGCGGGTTCTCATCGGGTACACCTGTTCCTCTCTGCCCGCATCCGGGCGCCTTCGGTCTGCTCCTGGAAGTTGCCTGACAGTACAGCCTGGCCACCATGCTCAGCCGGAGTTTCGGCACGTGGTGCCGTTTCCGCAATCTAAGCAGACCGTCAGGCAGTCCGCTCCGGAAATTAAGAAGCAATGAAGCCTATTCTGCTTACCTTCTGTAAGTTTTGACCATTAACAGCATGGCGGGAAGGCGGCGGGGGTTTGCGGCGCGAGTACCCATTGGCACGAGCCTTCCAGCCCGTTTAGGGTACTCGTGTGCCGCGAACCTGGTACCTCCAGTAACCAGATAGGCTCGAATAGGCCCCCTATTAGTGCGGGATTGAGCGCACGGTCTGATCCGTTCTATAAGCCAAACGTGACAACCGGATGAGAAAATCCGTTGCTGGTGCGCAAATAGACGCTGGTTTGGTGTATTGTGTTTCGTCTTGAGTTACGCTACTGTTAGCTAATGAGGAGATGGTAGAAACCTCAGCAGCAAGATAGGGGAACAGAGAGGAAAACGTGAACCAGATAGAAGTGAGTGTGGTTATTCCCGAGGAGCGATTGACCGAGTTCTACGTCATCCTCGGTGATTGGTTGAGTGGCAAGATCACGCCTGCAGAGCAGGCTCAGCCGGCCGACGGCCGCCGGAGAGGCAGGCGCCGTTATGGTGCGCGTTCGCCGTCGGCAAGCCGCTACGCAGGGATCTCCCAACTCCTCAAGGAACTCGAGGGGCCCGTTGCCGAGGTCAGCTTCGAGGACCTGGAAAAGGCCATCGGCAACGACCTGCCGGCTTCGGCCGAAAAGCATCGGGCCTGGTGGGCCAACACCGAGCGGAACACCCAGGCCCGCGTCTGGATGGAAGAGGGCTGGCGTGTGGACAGCGTCGACTTCGATACGCGGATGGTCAACTTCTCCAGGATCTGATCTGTTGACTCCCGGGCGTTGCCCGGTAGCTGATAAACGCCCGGGCGGCGTGCCTGCTGGTCCAGTCCCGAGGGACAACGGTCCAACGTGCGCGCCGCCTTTCGCGTTATACCCTGAGGCATGTTGAACCCCACTTTTCCCCTGGCGCTCACGGCAGGCTTACTGTCGTTCCTGTCGCCATGCGTGCTGCCCCTGGTGCCGTCCTACCTCGCCTACCTGGGGGGCGACTCGCAGGAGAAGGGCAGGATCATCCGGAACAGCCTGCTGTTCGTCCTGGGCTTCTCGATGGTCTTCATTGCCCTGGGGGCATCGGCCAGCTTCCTTGGCCAGATCCTCCTCCAGAACCGCACGTGGCTCATGCAGGCCGCCGGGATCATCGTGATCATCTTCGGACTCATGCTCTTCGGAGTCTTCAAGCTGCCCTTCCTCTACCGCACGGCCCGGCCCGGTTACCCGGAGAACGGCAGCACCCCGTTCGGCGCACTGATCATGGGTACGGCCTTTGCCATCGGCTGGACCCCCTGCATCGGTCCGGTCCTGGGCGGCATTCTTACTCTTGCCGGCGCCAGCGGCACCCTGAGCCAGGGCGCTTCCCTTCTCGCCGTCTACGCCCTGGGCCTGGCCATTCCGTTCCTCGTTGCCGCGTTCGGACTCACCGCCTTCCTTCGCTTCTTCGACCGCTTCAAGCGCTACATCCCCTGGGTCGAGCGTGTTTCCGGCGGGATCCTCGTCGTTGCAGGCGTGCTCATGGTCTCGGGGCACTACACCAGAATCAACAACTACCTCATGCAGATCACGCCTGATTGGCTCGTAAGCCGCTTGTGAATCCCGGTTCGTCCCGGCCAATCGGCGTTTTCGATTCGGGGGTGGGAGGCCTGACGGTCCTGCGCGCCCTGAAGGAACAACTGCCGGGCGAGTCGTTCATCTACCTGGGCGACACCGCCCGTGTCCCCTACGGCAGCAAACCGCCTGAACTCATCGAGCGTTTCAGTCACGAGATAACCACTCACCTGCTGAAGCGCCAGGTGAAGGGGATCGTAGTCGCCTGCAACACGGCAGGGGCAGTGTGCCTCCCGCAGCTGGCCGCCCGGTCTCCGGTGCCCGTGTGGGGTGTGATCGAACCCGGCGTCGAGGCTGCCGCAGCGGCAGCCGGTGCAGGCGTCGTCGGCGTACTGGGGACGAGGAATACGATAGCGAGCGGCGCTTACCAGGAGGGGTTGCGGCAGCGTGGCTTCGACAGCTGGGCCCGGGCGTGCCCGCTCTTCGTTCCGATCGTCGAGGAGGGCATCGCCGACAGTGCGATCGCCCAGCAGGTCGCCGCTCACTACCTGCAGGACCGCCCCGAACTTGATGTGATCATCCTTGGCTGCACCCACTACCCCGTCCTGCGCACTACCCTGCAACGGGTACTGGGGCAAGGGGTGAAGCTCGTGGATTCGGCCCAGGCCACCGCCCGCGTCGTGGCCGCCGACCTCGAGAAGCTTGGCCTCACCGGCAGGCGTGAGGCAGCAGGCGAAGTGCTGCACCTGGTCACCGGAGATATTCCCGGCTACATCCATGCAGCAGGTATCATCGGCGCACCTGCCGGCGAGGTCCACCGCGTGGACCTGGGTGACGGAAGAACGCCGGGCAGTGAGGACCAGGTGGGCTATCTTGAGAAGCAACCGACGTGACAACGAACTACGCAGGATCGAAGTAACCCCGGGTTACAACCGCCACGCCGAGGGCAGCGCGCTGGTCAAGTGGGGCGACAACATCGTCGTGTCGACGGTGAGCATCGAGCAGAAGTTGCCGCCCCACCTGCGCGGCAAGAAGGGGGCAGGCGGCTGGCTTACCGCCGAGTACTCGCTGCTGCCCAGAAGCACCGAGGTGCGCGTACAGCGGGAGCGGCTCTTCAGCGGCGGGCGCAGCCAGGAGATCCAGCGCCTGCTGGGCCGTACCTTCCGCTCCGTTCTCGACCTGCAGCTCTTCCCCAACCAGACGATCACCGTGGACGTCGATGTCGTGCAGGCCGATGGCGGCACCCGCTGCGCCGGCATCGTCGCCGGCTACGCCGCGCTTCATGACGCCGCGAACGCCCTCGTCTTCGACGGGAAGCTGGCCGAGTGGCCCCTTCGCTACGAGCTGGGCGCCGTCAGCGTGGGCGCCGTGAACGGACGGCAGCTGGTCGACCTCGAGTTCAGCGAGGACGCCGAGGCGCATGCTGACCTCAACGTGGTGGCCACGGGCGACGGGCGCGTGGTCGAGGTGCAGGGCGGCAGCGAAGGCGCCCCCCTCGACGCGCAGGAGTACGTGACCCTCGTTGCCACCGGCATCACCGCCGTGCAGCGCCTGGTCGAGATCGTGCGTCCGCAGCTGGCCGGCACGGTAGAGAGCAGCTTCTGATGGCTGCGGTCAGGCTCCTCCTGGCCACCGGCAACGCCGGCAAGGCCCGTGAGCTGGCCGCCGCTCTCGGGGGCCTCGGGCTGGAACTGCTCGCCTTCAGGGACATTCCGGCTGGCGAGCTTCCGGCAGAGGACGGCACCACCTACGAGGAGAACGCCCTCATCAAGGCCCGTCACGCCGCCACGACCAGCGGCCTGCCCGCGCTGGCCGACGATTCCGGACTGGAGGTGGCGGCACTCGGCGGCGGGCCGGGCATCCATTCCGCCCGGTTCGGGAACCAGGACAGTGATGAGGGCCGCATAGCCCACATGCTCGAGAGGCTGCGGGGCGTGCCCGCCGGGCAACGGCAGGCCGCCT
>Ga0209487_1001824_pt1 | contig 17681 bp, 12 predicted proteins | sample Poulit2012_FD_187524 | JGI IMG/M metagenome (GOLD analysis project Ga0209487, IMG submission 187524) | Agricultural soil microbial communities from Georgia to study Nitrogen management - Poultry litter 2012 (SPAdes) (version 2) | ecosystem: Environmental > Terrestrial > Soil > Agricultural land...
CGACGTCGGTGCGCTCGGGGAGCACGGCCGGTCCCGGGCTGGCGGCCTTGGGCCGGTCACCGCGCATGAGCCCCGGCACCCCGGGGATGTGGACCTCCTGGAGGTAGTGGCGCCAGTCGATCTCGGTGACGTCGAAGCCGTGCTCGGCCTGCCGGTCGGCGGGCAGCGCGGCGTGCAGTGCCCGGGTGCGGGCGTCGTCGAAGATCACCTCGATCTGCGTGTAGGGCTGGTAGAGCGAGGTGAACTTGCGCAGCGTGTCGAGGTCGCGCCGTGCCTTGTAGATCGTGGAGATCCAGGAGCGGGTGCGGGGCCGGGCGGGCAGGCGGCCCACGGCTCTGTCGGCGAGCTCGACCGCCTTCTCTCGGCGCCGGATCGCCCGCTCGACCGCGCCCCGGTGCGGGAAGGACCAGGACGGCACCGATACGTGCGAGCCGCTGGAGTCACGCAGCGGGTTGGCCGAGAAGTACTCGCGCACGTACTCGTAGAGCTGGCCGAAGCGCAGCGGGTTGGTGATCCCGGAGGACACCTGGAAGTAGTGGGCCTCGCCGGCGGCCGGCGGTGCGGCCCCGGCGGCGAGGATCGCGTTGACGACGAAGTCCACCGGGATGACGTCGAGCACTGTGTCGGCCAGGGCCGGGAACTCCGGCAGGAGGCCGCGCCCGTAGGCCGCGATGAGGGGGTCGGCGACCTTGAAGCCGTCGATCCAGCCCGGGTAGGGGTTGCGAAGGGAGGACTCGATGATCGTGGGGCGCACCACGGAGAGCCGGTGCCCGGCGCCCTGCCAGAGCGTCTCGGCCACCCGCTCACCCATCGCCTTGGTGAAGGTGTACACGTCCGGCCAGCCGAGGGACTGGGCGCGGGTGCGCCCGTGGGAGACCAGTTGCTCGCGCACCCAGTCCATCCGGGCGGCTTCGGCCGCGGCGGCCACGGCCCGCGGTCCGGCCCGCCGGTGCTCGGAGTCGGCCGCCCGCAGGAGCGGGTCGAGCACCTCGGGGCGGCGGGAGGCGGCCTCGGCCTCCGTGCGTGCGCGCAGGGCGGAGTCCAGCTCGGCCGCGTAGTCGACCTCGTGATCGAGGCTGCGCTCCTCGGCGACCCCCTTGCGCAGCCCGGCGACGTAGCTGGTGGACACGTGGACCACGTGCGGGTCGCTGCCGCTGGCCAGCAGCCGCTCGTACAGGCGCACCGGACCGGCGACGTTCGCGGCGAACGCCTCGTCGACGGGCAGGTCGAAGGAGACCGACGAGGCCGAGTGGATGACGAGGTCGAGGTCGCCGGGCAGCTCGGGCACGTCTTCGAGGTCACCGGGCAGCACCTGGACCCGCCGGGTGAACTCCGCGGCGGCGTTCTCCTCGCCGACCGACTCGCGCCACCGGCGGAAGACCGGCTTGCGCAGCAGCTTCTCGGCCCGGCGCTGGGCGGTGAGGTCGCCGCGGGGTCGGATGAGCACGGTGACCCGTGTCGTGGGGTAGGAGAACAGCAGCTTCTCCACCACGGCCTGGCCGACAAAGCCCGTGGCGCCCGTGACCAGGACGTGCGCGTGCTCCAACGGTGTGTGCATTTGCCGCACTCTATCGCTGACGGGTCGTGAGGCCGAACACGGTCACGGTGCCGAGACGAAGCCCTCGTGCCGGACCACCCAGGTGTCCGGGAACCCGGGTGCGTCCGCGGCCGCGCCGTCCCAGCCGCCCGCCATCAGGGCGACCGCCGCCAGCAGGCCACCGTTCCCCGGCAGGTAGGCGGGCAGCTCGGCAGTCTGTCGGTTGTGCCCGTTCGCGAGGAACGTGTTCTTCTCCTCGGGGCGCAGGAGCAGGTCGACGGCGGTGCTCGGGTCGCCCAGGCGGGTGGCGGTCATCGCCAGGGCCGGGTAGTCCCAGCCCCAGGTGCTCGGCCAGTCCCAGTCGCCGATGATGTCGCTGAGGGTGGCCCGCACCACGTCGGGGTCCAGCAGGCCCACGTCGGGGACAACCCCCAGGCCGTAGACCATCGAGGGGTGATCGGTGCGGATCGTGTAGGGCTCGACGGCGATCGCCGCGTAGCTGCCTTCCCGCACCAGCGGCGGGCTCATGCCGGCGGCGACCGCGTCCCAGCGGGGCTCGGGGGCGTGCCCGTCGCGCACGCGCCACTGCTGGGCGACCCGCAGCGCCCATGCCCAGTAGGCGAGCTCGAAGGGCGGGTTGGTGGCCTCGGCGCGCAGGTGGGCGTAGGACTCCTGGGCGGGCACCAGCGGCGGGCCGAGGTCGTAGCCGCGGTCGGTGGGCACGACGACGTCGGCCATGAAGCGCGCGGTGGCGTCGACCAGCTCGCCGTACCAGGCGGGCAGCGAGTGGCCCGCGCGGCGCAGGAGCTCGGCGAGGAAGATGACGTGCGGCTGCTGCCACAGGAGGAAGGGGCCGATGTGGCTGGGGCTCTCCCGGCCGTCCGGGCCCACCTGCTTGGGCCACCGGGCCCCGGCGTACCCCTGGCGGGTGGCGGTCTCGCGGGCGAGCGGGAGGATGCGGCGGTAGAAGCCCATGCTGCGGGCCAGCAGCTCGGGGCGTCCCCACAGGGCGAAGTGCGCGGCGTGCCACCAGTGCATCTCGAGGTGGACCCGCCCGCGCCAGCTGTTGCCCAGTAGCCCGGTCTCCTGGGGCGGCAGCGACCCGGCGCACTGGATGGCGGTGAGGTACTGGGACAGCACGGTGCGCCGTTCCAGCTCTTCCGCGCGGGGATCGGACGTCCCGGAGAGGTCGAGGGCGGCCCCGGACCGCCAGAACCGGGGCCAGTGCTCGGCGGCGGCATGCTCCACCTCTGCGGTGGTGAGCGGGACGCCGGGGGGCGTGGCGCCGGGCGTCAGCTCCACGACCAGTGAGATCTCGGCGCCCGGTGCGGCGTCGCGCCCCACCACGAGCTCGTGCCGGCCGGTCTGCTCGACCAACTGCCGGGTCCAGATCCGCAGCCGGTAGGTGGGCGCCGACGCGTCGTCGAAGATCCGGTCGACGACAGCGCCGTCGGCGGCTGCGTGCATCACCGTGCGGTGATTGTCGGCGCGCGTCCAGTCCGCCGCCACGGACCACGACTCCGAGCCGTACGGGAACGCCAGGCGGACCCCCGCCCGGCCCTCCGAGGTGACCCGCACGGCCAGCGCGTCGCGCTCCGGATGGCAGGCGGTGCGTACGGAGAACGGTGTTCCGGACAGCTCCAGCTCGCTGCGCACCAGCCCGTGCCACAGGTCGAGCTCCTGGCGGGTGCGACCAAGGTCGGCCGGGGTGGGCAGCCGGACTGCGCCGTCCTCATCCACGGTGACCAAGCCGATCCGGGCGAGGTCCAGGCGGTGGGGGTTGGCGCGCAGCCACCGGCTGGACCGGTCGAGGTTCGAGTCGTCCGAGCCCTCCTGGGCCGGGGCGTCGACATACGGCACCAGCCGGGCGCCGGAGCGGTAGGACCGGTAGGGCAGCGACGGTTCCACTCCGCCGGGCGGCGGCACCGAGTGCCAGCCCCACTGCGTCTGGGTGCCCAGCAGCGTGCCTGTTGGGCCGCCGGCCGGGTCGGGGACCGGGTACTGGTCGGGGAAGGTCTGCAGGCCGGTGACGTCCACGGCCATGCTGAGCTCACCGTTGCCCACCTGCAGCGGGGAGCGCGGGTCGATCTCGCTGAGCACGACGTTGTGCCGCCGCACGAGGGCCTCGCGGTCGATTCCGGCCACCCCTCACACCACCTGGAGGACGATGGTGGTGCCGGGGACCGCCATCTCGCCTGCGGCGGGGGACATGCTGCGCACGGTGCCGAAGATACCGCCGAGGATGCGTTCGACCTCCACCTCGAAGCCGGCGGCGCGCAGGGTGTCGGTGGCCGGCCCGAGCTGCTGGCCCACCAGGTTGGGCAGCTCGATCGGCTCGGGACCCAGGGAGACGGTGAGCTCGACGGTGTCGCCCCGGTAGGCCTGCGTGTCGCCGGGGGAGGGGCGCTGGCTGATCACCCGTCCGGCGGCCACCGTGTCGTGGTAGGTCTCCTCGACCACCGCGGCCACCAGGCCCGCGGACTCGAGGTCGGCGGCGGCGGTCTCCTCATCGGCACCGACGACGGAGATCAGCTCGACCGGCTCACGCCCCGCCGAGACGACGAGATCGACCGGCACGTCGTGCGCGATGACCTCCTCGGCGGCCGGGGCGGAGGAGATGACCTCGCCCTCGGGGACCTCCGCGTCCCAGGGCCGCTCGATCTCCCCGACCCCCAGGCCGGCGTCCTCCAGTGCGGCGACCGCCTCGGCCTCGGGCAGCCCGGTCACGGCGGGCACCTCGATCATGAGCACGCCGCGAGACACGTGGAGGGTGACGCTGGCGTCCTTGTGGACCTGGTCTCCGGGGGCGGGCTCGGTCCCGAAGACCTCCTCCTCGGGAGCGGTGTCGTGGTGGGAGCGCGCCACGTCCACCCCGATGCCGGCCTCCGCCAGCGCCGTGACGGCGGCGTCCTCACTCATTCCGACGACCTCGGGCACCGTCAGGTAGGCGCCGGGCCCCTGCTCGAACCACCACCACGACCCGGCCCCGGCCCCCGCGATCAGCACCACGAGCAGCACCAGCGCCGTCACCCGCCGCCGACGGCGCCGCTTGGAGCGGCGCTCGGGCTGGTCGGCAACCTCGACCACGCCGGGGGGAATCGCGCCGATGGGCAGTGCGACGGTGCCACCGAGCGCCGGGGTGACGTCGGTCTGCGCGGAGTCCACCGGCGCGTCGTCGGTGGCCGGGTCGACGTCCGCACGGCGGGCCAGCAGGTCCTCGTCCAGGGCGCGCACGGTGCGGCGCAGCAGCTCCAGCGCGGCGTCGGCGTCCACGGGCCGGTCGTCGGGGTCGATCGCGGTGAGCGCCGCGACCAGCTCGTCGACCTCGGCCGGCAGCCAGTCGACCCTGCTCGAGGGACGGGGAACCCCGTCGTTCACGTGCTGGTAGGCCACCCGGATGGGCTGGTCGGCGACGAACGGCTGGGTGCCGGTGATGAGCTCGAAGAGCATGATGCCCGCCGCGTACACGTCGGCCCGGGTGTCCGCAGTGCCGGAGGTGACGATCTCGGGCGCCAGGTAGGCGACGGTGCCCAGGACGGTGCCGGTCGATGCTGCGGTGGCTTCCGTGACGGCGCGGGCCAGGCCGAAGTCGGTGACCGTGGGACGCCCGTCCGGTTCCAGCAGGACGTTCTCCGGTTTGACGTCCCGATGGACCACCCCGGCGCGGTGGGCGCAGGCGATCGCGTCGAGGACGCCGTCGACCAGCTCCAGGGCGCGCCCCAGCGGCAGGGCCCCGTGCCGGCGCAGCTCGGTGCGCAGGTTGTGGCCTTCGACCAGCTCCATCGTGAGGTAGCTGAGGTCCTCACCGTGGCCCTGGTCGTAGATCGCCACGATGCCCGGGTGGCTGAGCCGGGCGGCCGAGCGGGCCTCGCGCCGGAACCGGGCGACGAAGTCCGCGCTGTCGGCCAGGTGCGGGTGCATCACCTTGAGCGCCACGGTGCGGTCCAGCCGACGGTCCAGGGCCCGGTAGACGGTGGCCATGCCACCGCGGGCGATCCGGGCGTGCACCTCGTAGCGGCCGTCGACCAGACGACCGATCATGGGGTCCCGCACGGTGCTCTGCACGCGCCCGATTCTAAGGTTGCGGGGCGCTCCCACCGGGCAGGTGGCCCGGTGAGGCGCCCCGCGGGTGCCCGCTCAGTACTCGCTCAGTACTGCCGCATGAGGTTCTTGATGCCCGACACGTAGTTGCGGGTGTCGGCGTACATGCCGTTGCGCATGACCCCGGCCAGGCCCTGGTAGTACCCGGCGACCGCGGTGTCGAAGTTCGGCGCGGTGCGGACCAGCTGGCGCAGGATCGCCACCCCGGCGGTGACGTTGTCCTGCGGGTCGAGCAGGTTGAGCCGCCGGCCCACGAGGTCCGAGGCCCACTCACCGGAGCTCGGGATCACCTGCATGGTGCCGATCGCGTTGGCGGGGGAGACGGCGCGGGCGTCGAAGCCGGACTCCTGGTGGGCGATGGCCAGCGCGAGGGCCGGGTCCACGCCCATCTCGACAGCGGTCTCCCGGACCATCGCACGCATCTGGTCGCGGGAGGGGACGTCCATCGACAGCAGCGTGGCCTTGTTCTGGTTGGCCGACGCCACGACGTGGTCGGGGTAGGTGCGTCCCAGGAACGTGTTCCCCACCAGTTGCAGGTTCGAGGAGCTGGAGCTGGAGCTGGTGGCGCCGGGGATGGTGAGCTTCTGGCCCACGTAGATGAGGCTGGCGCTGGCCAGGTCGTTGGCGTCCACGATGGCCCGCACGGTGGTCTTGTACCGGCTGGCCAGGGCGGACAGCGTCTCTCCGGAGCGCACCGTGTGGGTGCTGCTCGAGGAGCTGGAGCTGCCCGAGCTCGAGGAGCTAGAGCTGCCCGAGCTCGAGTTGCTGGAGCTGCCCGAGCTCGAGTTGCTGGTGGGGATGGTCGCCGGCCGGGTGGCCTGCTCGGTGGAGCCGGAGGAGCTGCTCGAGCCGGAGCCGCCGGGCAGGGTGAGGCGCTGACCGACGTAGATGAGGCTCGCGTTGCGCAGGTTGTTGGCCGCGGCGATCGCCGAGACCGTGGTGCCGTGCCGCTGGGCGATTGCCGAGACGGTGTCCCCGGACCGCACCGTGTAGCTGCCGCCGGAGCTCGTGGAGCTCGAACGGGAGGAGGAGCTGGACGACGAGCTGGTGGCGGCGCTGGACGAGGACCCGGTGGCGGCGCTGGACCCGCTCGAGGAGGAGCCGGGGATGGTGAGCTGCTGGCCGATGATGATGAGCGCGCGGGAGTTGAGGTTGTTGGCCGACACGATCGCCTGGACCGAGGTGCCGTAGCGCTTCGCCAGCGCCGAGACGGTGTCCCCGGAGCGCACCGTGTGGGTGGTGGCCGAGCGGGACGACGAGGAGGACGTCGTCGAGGCGACCGCGACCGTCCCCGGGATCCGCAGCGTCTGGCCCACCTTGATGAGGGCACGGGAGTTGAGGTTGTTGGCCGACACGATCGCCTGGACCGTCGTCCCCGACCGGGCGGCGATGGCGCTGACCGTGTCTCCCGCCTGGACCCGGTAGGTCGACATCGGTGCCGCGGTCGGGCGCGCCGCCGGGGCGGGTGAGGGCGCGAGGGCGGTGGCGCCGACCGTCGCCACACCGCTCGCGGGCACGGCACCGGCGGCAGCGGCCGGGATGGTCATAGCGGCGACCGTGGTGGCGGCCAAGGCCAGTCCGACGCCGGTACGTCCGGCCGAGCGCGGCGCCCGAGTGTGCGTGCGAGCCTTCATCGATGTCCTCCGGGACTGCTGTCCGGCGTGTCGTCCGCGCCGTGACCACAGTGTCTGATGTGATGGATGTTATCTGTGGGGATGGTGTGACAGTAGCGTTATCTGAGGTTCGCGTAAAGCCATGTCGCCGAGCGCCCGCGATCGGCGCGCGCCTAGGCTGCGGGTATGACTGCTGACGAGGCCGCCGGAGGCGGCGAGTGGCTGCCGCTGCCCGATGTCGCCGAGCGCCTGGGACTGCGCCTGCGTGACGTGCGCAACCTGCTGCGAGACCGCGCCCTGGCGGCGGTCCGGCCCGACGAGGACGGCCCGCTGCTCATCCCGTCGGTGTTCCTGTTCACCGCCGCGGACGGCGCGGCCGAACCCGGCCCCGTCCCCTCGCTGCGTGGCACTCTCATCCAGCTGGCCGACGGTGGGATGAGCATCGAGGAGTCGGTGGAGTGGCTGACCACCGAGCAGGAGGAGCTGGGCACCACCCCGATCGCGGCGCTACGCGCGCGGCGCATCCACGAGGTGCGGCGGCTGGCCCAGACCGTCGCGATCTGAGAGTCAGGCGGAACGCGAGCTCAGCGTCTGCGCGAGCTCGGTGAGCTGCGCACGGCTGGCCGCGGACATCTCCAGCTCGTCCAGGGCGCGCAGGCCGGCGGCGAGCTGGTCCTCGATGAGTGCCTCGTGCTCGGCGACGGCCCCGGAGTCCTCGAGCACCGTGCGGATGGCCGCGATGTCGGCGGCAGACAGGTCCGGCCGACCGACCGTCCGGTGCAGCAGGTCACGGCCGGCCGAGTCGGTCGCCCGCAGTGCCAGGGCCAGCAGCACGGTGCGCTTGCCCTCCCGCAGGTCGTCGCCGGCGGGCTTGCCGGTGACCTCGGGGGAGCCGTAGACGCCGAGCACGTCGTCGCGGAGCTGGAAGGCCACTCCCAGCGGCAGGCCGGCACGTCGCAGCGCGGCCAGTGCGGCGTCGTCGGCCCCGGCCAGGGCGGCGCCCAGGGCGAGCGGGTGCTCGACGCTGTACCGGGCGGACTTGTGCCGCACCACCGTCAAGGCGCGCTCGACACCGTCCTCGGCCCACGGCAGGACCTGGGAACGGACGTCGAGGTACTGGCCGATGGCGACCTCGGTGGTCATGAGGTCCCAGGTGCGGCGCGCGCGGGCCGCAGAGGCGGGGTCCACCAGCTCCCGGGCCAGGTCGAGCTCGACCGAGGAAATTGCCAGCAGGAGGTCGCCGAGCAGGATGGCGCCGGCCGCGCCGTACTGGTCGGCGTCACCGAGCCACGCCTGCTTGTCGTGCTCGGCGGCCATCCGGCGGTGCACGGCGGGCATCCCACGCCTGGTAAGCGAGCCGTCCATGAGGTCGTCATGGGCCAGGGCGGCCCCCTGGAAGAGCTCCAGGGCGCTCCCGGCGAGCACCGGGGCGCTGCCGGCGGCCACCGGAGCGTCGGTGATGGCGGACCAGCCCGCGGCGCACAACGCCGCGCGCAGCCGCTTGCCGCCGCTGAGCAGGGCACGTCCGGCGTCCAGCAGGTCGGCGGCCCCGGTGAGGTGGGCCAGCGGCGCGGTGTGCTCCTCCAGTGCCACACCGACGCGCTCGGCCACGAGGGCGGGAAGGGAGCTGTGCGATGCCATACGAGTCAGCCTACGGTGCCGCGGCGAGTGCTCCCCAGCGGGCCGCACGCACCTGCTTGTCCACAGTCGGACCGGTCCCCCTGACGGACGCCGGTGGCGGAGGTGTGACATGGGGACATGAACCGCACAACGAACCCACCCGGGCTCACGGTCACCAGCTGGGAAGGGCTGCTGGCCTCGGTGCCCTACTCCCTGGGCTATCGGCCGCGGGAGTCGGCTGTCCTCATCGGTCTGCGCATCGGTGCGCGTGCCGGAGGGTCCCGCACTGCCCAGGTCGGCCCCAGCGCACGGGTCGACCTGCGCGACCTGGCCCACCCGATCGGCGGCCCGCAGCTGCTCGAGGACCTCACCGGGGTGATGGAGCGAGACGGGTGCGAGGACGTGTTCGTCGTCTTCTACACCGACCAGCTCCGAGCCGCCCTGGGCGCCGACCCGGTGGTCTCCGCAGCACTCGCCACCGTGCGCAGGCACACCGGCTGGGCGGACCCACCCGGTCCGTGGGTCGTCGGTGACGGCAGCTACGGGCCCTGGGGCGAGGAGACCGGTTGCGCACCCGCCACCGGAGACCTCGCCGACCTCGAGCACGGCACGGTCGCCGCGGAGCTCACCTTCCGGGGCGTCAACGTGGCCGCCGACCGCGCCTCGCTCGCCGTCGCGCCGAGCACGGACGCCGACCTGCGACGGGCGGCCATGTGGGGCGCCCACGAAGCGAGGGTCCGGCGACGCCGGATCAGCCACAGCGGCGCCGCGTTCGGGCTCAGTCCAAACACTGCAGGCGAGCTCACGGCATGGCGCGCGGAGGAGTGGCAGTGCTGGCGACGACTGCTGGAGCGAGCTGCCCGCGGCCGGCAGCTGCCGGCCGCGGGGCTCGGCCGCCTGGCAGTTGCCCTGGAGGACCCGTCCGTGCGCGACGGCGTCCTGTCCTGCTTCCTCGGGCCGGCCCCGGAACAGCTGCCCACCGCGGCCTGGGCGGTGAGCGACCTCGACCGAGCGATGCGGCCAGGAGGCCCGCGTCCCGACCCCGCCCACGTAGACCCGGTCACCACCGTGCTCCGGGCCACGGTGGCCGCAGTGCCAGCACCCACCGGAGCCCGGGCCGTCGCCCTCCTCGCCTGGGCCGCCTGGTGGTGCGGCAACGGTGCGCAGGCCGATGTCCTCGTCGCCCAGGCACTGGGCAGTGGGCGGCGGCCCAGGCTGGCGGAGCTGGTCGAGCAGGTACTGGTGCACCGGCTCCCGCCGGGCTGGGCGACCTCCCGCAGGCACGAGGACTCCACCATCCGGTAGCGTCGACCCTCATCAGGGCCGACACGTCCCGGTTCCGGCCGGAGGATGGGAGAGTGCGATGACGGTGGTCGTGGGCTACCTCGCCACACCGGAGGGTGAGGCAGCGCTCGACATGGGCGTGCGCGAGGCTCGACGACGCGAGGCGCGCGTCGTCGTCGTCATCTCCCGCCGGGACCGCCAGGAGCACCACGCAGACGTGGATGCCGAGCTCGACGCGCTGCGCGACCGGCTCGACGACGCCGAGGTCGCCTACGACGTGCGCCGCCTGGGTCGGGGCAACGACGTGGCCAGCGATCTCGTCGAGACCGCCCAGGAGACCGGTGCCGAGCTCATTGTCATCGGCCTGCGGCGCCGGTCCCCGGTGGGCAAGCTGATCCTGGGCTCCAACGCCCAGCGCATCCTGCTCGACGCGCCGTGCCCGGTGCTGGCGGTCAAGCCCGAGCCCACGCAGTAGGTCTGGAGCCCGCCGCGCGGGAATGTCCGCGCCGCCTCGCGCGTTGTGCCAGGTGATGATCCGCCCGTCGGGCGCTGGTCGGACCGTGGTTGAGCACCCCAGATGCCGCCACGGCTGGTTATAATTGTAGGCAGCGCCCCGGCCGGTGACCGGCCCACATTCCCCCTCCGAAAGGCTTTCTGTGTCGTCGCACGCCCAGAGCACCTCCCGCCGCACCCACGCGGCGGCCGCTACCTCCGGCCCGAGCGCCACGGCCTCGATCAAGGAGACGGCCGCCAAGAAGTCGGCCAGCACGTCCGCGCGCAAGACCACCAAGACTGCCACGAGCGCGACCAAGACAGCGCGCAAGCCCGCTGCCGCCAGCCCGGCGAAGCCGGCCAGCAAGCCCGCTACCAAGAAGCCCGCAGCCCGGAAGCCTGCGGCAGCGGCCGCCGCGAAGCCGGCCGCGAAGAAGCCCGCCGCCACGAAGTCGGCCGCGAAGAAGCCCGCCGCCACGAAGTCGGCCGCGAAGAAGACCACGGCGGCGAAGGCCGCCACGACGCCCGCCCAGCCTGCCGCCACCGAGGAGGAGACCACGCAGACGTCGACCGCCCCCAGCAAGCGCCGCACCACGGCCCGGCGCGGCAAGGCCGACCTCAAGGCGGTGCCCGCCGTCGAGGAGACGGAGGAGGAGACCACCGAGGAGGACACCGAGGCGACCAGCTCGAGCAAGGAGTCCGGCTTTGTCGTCTCCGACGCCGATGACGACGACGCCCCGGTCCAGCAGGTCGTCACCGCCGGTGCCACGGCCGACCCGGTCAAGGACTACCTCAAGCAGATCGGTAAGGTCGCCCTCCTCAACGCCGAGCAGGAGGTCGAGCTCGCCAAGCGGATCGAGGCCGGCCTGTTCGCCGAGGAGAAGCTCGCCGCCGAGGAGATCACCGGCAAGCTCAAGCGCGAGCTGGAGTGGATCGCCAACGACGGCCGGCTGGCCAAGAACCACCTGCTCGAGGCCAACCTGCGCCTCGTCGTCTCGCTGGCCAAGCGCTACACCGGCCGCGGGATGCTGTTCCTGGACCTCATCCAGGAGGGCAACCTCGGCCTCATCCGCGCGGTCGAGAAGTTCGACTACACCAAGGGCTACAAGTTCTCCACCTACGCCACCTGGTGGATCCGCCAGGCGATCACCCGCGCGATGGCCGACCAGGCCCGCACCATCCGCATCCCGGTGCACATGGTCGAGGTCATCAACAAGCTGGCCCGCGTGCAGCGCCAGATGCTCCAGGACCTGGGCCGCGAGCCCACCCCGGAGGAGCTGGCCAAGGAGCTGGACATGACGCCGGAGAAGGTCGTCGAGGTCCAGAAGTACGGCCGCGAGCCGATCTCCCTGCACACCCCGCTGGGTGAGGACGGCGACAGCGAGTTCGGTGACCTCATCGAGGACTCCGAGGCGGTCGTCCCGGCCGACGCCGTGAGTTTCACGCTCCTGCAGGAGCAGCTGCACCAGGTGCTCGACACGCTCTCCGAGCGCGAGGCCGGCGTGGTCTCGATGCGTTTCGGTCTCACCGATGGCCAGCCCAAGACTCTCGACGAGATCGGCAAGGTCTACGGGGTCACCCGCGAGCGGATCCGGCAGATAGAGAGCAAGACCATGTCCAAGCTCCGCCACCCCAGCCGCTCCCAGGTGCTGCGCGACTACCTCGACTGAGTAGCCCCGCCCCCTCCAGACGCCGAGAGCTCAATTCCTGCAGCAGGAATTGAGCTCTCGGCGTTTGTGGTGGGGTGGCGTTCTTGGGTTGTCGGCGGGCGCTCGGACTACCGCGCGTGGCCTACCGCGCGTGGCGGTCGGCGTTGGCGTGGATCGCGTCCCGCACGTACTGCGCCAGGCCCGGAGCGATGTCCTCGTAGGTCTTGGTGAAGCGCGGGTCGCTCACGTACATGTCGCCAAGGTTGCGGTGGAACTCGGGGGACAGGTCGTAGAAGCGGTCGTGGATCTGCTTCCGGGCCCGTTCGGCGGCGTCCATGGCGGCCTCGCTCGTCGCGGGCGCACCGGCCTCCAGCGCCGCCACGAAGGCCGCGTTGATCGCCTCAGACTCCGCCTTGATCTGCTCCCAGTCCGCCTTGGTGTAGCGCGCGGTGCGCTCCTGGGACTGGCGCCAGGCGTCGGTGTCGCCCCAGCGCTCCTGCGCCTCGGCGGCGTACTCCTCGCTGAACCCGTCCCCGAACAGCTCGCGCTGCTCCTCCTTGGTCAGGTCGACTCCGTTCATCTCTTTCTCCAGTGCTCGGTCGATGGCCGTGACGAGACTCGACATCTCCTCCAGCCGGGACATGACCGCGGCGCGCTGGCGTTGCAGGTGCTCCACGAGCGCGGGGCCGGCGTCGTCGAGCAGGTCGGCGATCTCCTCGAGCGGGAATCCGAGCCGCCGGTAGACGACGACGTTCTGCAGGCGCGTGAGATCCGCCTGCGTGTACAGCCGGTAGCCGGCACCGCTGCGCGCACTGGGGCTGAGCAGGCCGATCTGGTCGTAGTGGTGCAGCGTTCGCACCGTCACGCCCAGCTGCTCGGCCACCTGGCCCACCGTGAGCACCCTGTCCACCCCTGTCGCGTTGGTCATGCCTCCACCGTGGTGCCTCACGTCGCGTGAGGGTCAAGCCATTGTGCCGGGGAGGGCCGCGAGCCACCGCAGGGCGTGCAGGAGCGCCCCTCAGATGTCCTTGCCGTAGGCCAGGCCGCGCCGCATCTCGCGGTAGCCGAGGCCGGTGTACAGATCGAGAGCGCGGCTGGGGTTCTCCACGTCGACGCCCAGGTCGGCCCGCTCGATCCCGTCGGCGCGCAGTACTCGCATCGTGGCCGCCAGCAGCGCGGTGGCGATGCCACGGCGACGCCACGCCCGGCGCACCCCCAGGATGTCGGTCCAGCCCGAGGTGTACCCCTGCGGCTCCCAGTCCGCGCGGTAGGCCGAGGTGAGGGCATAGCCGGCGACCTCGTCCCCGGCGAGCACCACAAAGCTCCAGTCCGGGCGGAAGTGCCGGCCCGCCAGGGTGCGCTCCCAGTCCTCCCGGGACCGTGGCTCGCTGCCCCAGTGGTCGACGAAGGCCTCGTTGTGCGCCTCCCGCACCGGTTCGCTGAGCGCGGGGGTATAGCCCGTGATGCGTAGGCCGGTGTCGAGCGGTGCTGTGGGAAGTTCGGCGGAGAGCGGCCGGCTGAGCTCGAGGAAGACGCGCAGCTGCCGAAACCCCGCTCGCTCGACCAGCCGTCGGGCCGCGGCGACGTGGTCGTCGAGGTGGACGAGCAGTCGACCGGGCGCGGTGGTCGACGCCGCGGCGATCTTGGCCCGGCCGACCTGCTCCTGCCAGTCGAGCAGCGCCCGGCCGATGCCGCGCCCGCGCCAGGCCGGGTCGACCCCGCCCCAACAGAACGCGCGCCGCACGCGGACGTCCCCGGGGCGCACCTCGACGTGTCCGAAGGCGCGGGCCACTCCTGCGTGGTCCAGCCCGAGGATGCTGTCGCGCGCCGGGTCCTTCCAGGACCCGTCGAGCAGCGCGTCACGCAGGTCCTCGACGGTGTTGCGCTCGGCGGGGTCGTCGGCGTCCTCGATCGCGCGGACCAGGCGGTGCCACCCGGCGACGTCGTCGGCGGTGATCGAGCGCCAGGACAGGCCCGCCACGGGCGCGGGGCTGGGGATGGTCATGTGCGGGACAGTACGGGCACGTCAGTGCTGCTCGCACGCGAAAAAACGGCGCCGGCTCCGTGATGGAGCCGGCGCCGGGAGTCGGTAACAGGACCGAGTCAGCGAGCGGTGTCGTCCTCGTGCAGACGGTGGGTCTCGTCCTGGATCTCGGTGGCGACACCCTCGAGGGCCTCGGCGTGCTTACGGGCGTGGTGGGCGCAGAACAGCAGCTCTCCCACGGGGAGCCCCACACGCACGTACGCCTGGGCGCCGCAGCGGTCGCAGCGGTCCTGTGCGGTCAGCGGAGCGGTCATTGTTGCGTTCACACCTGCATACAACCACGAACCGGCCGGATTCTTCCGTCGGCCGCAGCCCCGTTCGCTGCCAGCGGACCGGCGTGCGCACCGCCGTGACCGGTGCCACTCTGCAGCGCTGCTGCACCGCCCGCGGTGAGAGGCGAACCACGCCACTCTCGGCGGGTAGTCCACGGATCAGCGCTGGTTGCTTCGTATGATCGCCAGGTGCCTCCCAAGTCCGCGACCTCCGCCGCCGAGTACACCGCCCGCCACCTCTCCGTCCTCGAGGGGCTGGAGGCGGTACGTAAGCGACCCGGGATGTACATCGGCTCCACCGACTCCCGGGGCCTCATGCACTGCCTGTGGGAGATCATCGACAACGCGGTCGACGAAGCCCTCGAGGGCCACGGCAACGCGATCGACATCGTCCTGCACCCGGACAACTCGGTCGAGGTGCGCGACAACGGGCGTGGGATCCCGGTGGATACGGTCGCCTCGGTCGGACTGTCCGGTGTCGAGGTCGTGTTCACCAAGCTGCACGCCGGAGGCAAGTTCGGCAACGGCTCCTATGCCGCCTCCGGTGGCCTGCACGGCGTCGGTGCCTCGGTGGTCAACGCCTTGTCCGCCCGGCTGGACGTGGAGGTCGACCGCGCGGGCAAGACCTACCGGATGACCTTCCACCGGGGCGAGCCGGGCACCTTCGAGGACTCCGCCCAGCCGAGCCCGGACGCGCCGTTCACGCCGTTCACCGAGTCCAGCGAGCTCGCCGTCGTCGGCAAGGCGCCCCGCGGCCGCAGCGGGACCCGGGTGCGCTACTGGGCCGACCCGCAGATCTTCCCGGCCAGCTCCCAGTTCTCCTACGACGAGCTGGTCACCCGGGCGCGCCAGACCACCTTCCTGGTCCCCGGGCTGACCATCACGGTGCGCGACGAGCGCCGTCTGCCCGGGACCCCCGGTGAGGACGGGCCGGTCGAGGAGGTGTTTCGGCACGACGGCGGCGTCGTCGACTTCGCCGAGTTCCTCGCTACCGACCCCGCCGTCAGCGACATCTGGCACCTCACCGGTACGGGCACCTTCACCGAGACCGTCCAGCAGCTCGACTCGGCCGGCCACCTGCAACCCAAGGACGTCGAGCGCACCTGCGAGGTGGACATCGCGCTGCGCTGGGGGCAGGGCTACGACACCACGGTGCGCAGCTTCGTCAACATCATCGCCACCCCCAAGGGCGGCAGCCACCTCGCCGGCTTCGAGCAGGGCCTGGTGCGCACGGTGCGCAAGCAGATCGAAGCCAACGCCAGGCGACTCAAGGTGACGGCCAAGGACCCCAAGATCGAGAAGGACGACGTGCTCGCCGGGCTCACCGCCGTCGTCACGGTCCGGCTACCAGAACCGCAGTTCGAGGGCCAGACCAAGGAGATCCTCGGCACCGCTCCGGTCCGCGCGATCGTGGCCGGGATCGTCGACAAGCAGCTGACGGCGCTGCTCACCTCGACCAAGCGGGAGACCAAGTCCCAGGCCGCCTCGGTGCTGGAGAAGGTCTTGGGGGAGATGCGCGCCCGGGTGCAGGCCCGCCTCAGCAAGGAGATCTCCCGCCGCAAGAACGCCCTGGAGAACTCCAAGCTGCCGGCCAAGCTCGCCGACTGCCGCACCGACGACGTGGAGAGCTCCGAGCTGTTCATCGTCGAGGGGGACAGCGCGCTGGGCACCGCCAAGCTCGCCCGGTCCAGCGAGTTCCAGGCGCTGCTGCCGATCCGCGGCAAGATTCTCAACGTCCAGAAGGCATCCCCGGCCGACATCCTGCGCAACGCCGAGGTCTCCTCGATCCTCCAGGTCATCGGTGCCGGCTCCGGGCGCACCTTCGACCTGGACGCCGCCCGGTACGGCAAGGTCATCCTCATGACCGACGCCGATGTCGACGGCGCCCACATCCGTACCCTGCTGCTCACCTTGTTCTTCCGGTACATGCGTCCGCTCGTCGAGGCCGGCCGCGTGTTCGCCGCAGTCCCGCCGCTGCACCGGGTCGAGATCGCCGGCTCGGGTGGCAAGAAGGGGGAGAAGGTCTACACCTACTCCGAGGCCGAGCTCCACCAGCTGCTGCGCAAGCTCGAGCGGCAGGGCAAGCGCTACAAGGAGCCCATCCAGCGCTACAAGGGCCTGGGCGAGATGGACGCCGACCAGCTGGCCGAGACCACGATGGACCCCGCCCACCGCACCCTGCGGCGGGTGAACATGGCCGACGAGGAGGCGCTCATCGAGGCGGAGCGGGTCTTTGAGCTGCTCATGGGCAACGACGTCGCCCCGCGCAAGGACTTCATCATCGCCGGTGCCGCGCAGATCGACCGCGAACGGATCGACGCCTGAGGTCCGTGGTGGTCGCCATAGGATGGACCAATGCCCGAGTCGCTCCATGATCGTGCCGCGCCGCCGACCCGGGCCGCCGTCCCCGGCCCGCACCTTGGCCTCAGCTGGCGCGCGCTGACCCCGGCGGACCTCGATGAGGCCGCGGCACTGTCCGAACGCTGCGAAGCGGTCGACCGGCCGATCCTGCGCACGACGCGCACCCAGCTCGCCGACATCCTCGGTCGACCCGGCACCGGCATGAAGTCCGACAGCCTGGGCGGATTCGACGGCGCGGGCCAGCTGCGCGCTGCTGCGTTCGTCCACGCGCCGCAGGGTGATGAGACCCACGCCCGGGTGTTCATCGCCGCATCGGTGGACCCGTCCTGGCGTGGCCGCGGCATCGGGCGCGCCCTGCTCACCTGGCAGGACGACCGGGCCCGGCAGATCCTCGCCACCCTCGACCCGAACCTGCCGGGCCGGATCGCGGCCTACGTCGACGAGGACCTGGCCGATCGCCGCCGCCTGTACGCCGCGGCGGGGTTCAGCCCCAAGCGCACCTTCCGGCAGATGCACCGCCGGCTCACCGAAGCGCCCGCCCCGGCCGAGGTCCCGGAGGGGTACACGATCCGCCCCTGGACCCCGGAGATCGACGGCCATGTCCGCCGGGTGCACAACACCGCCTTCCGGGACCACTGGGGTTCCCAGCCGGTCACCGAGGACGCGTGGACCGCAATGCTGCGGGACCTGGAGCCCGGGTGGAGCGCG
>Ga0209487_1001825_pt1 | contig 17667 bp, 13 predicted proteins | sample Poulit2012_FD_187524 | JGI IMG/M metagenome (GOLD analysis project Ga0209487, IMG submission 187524) | Agricultural soil microbial communities from Georgia to study Nitrogen management - Poultry litter 2012 (SPAdes) (version 2) | ecosystem: Environmental > Terrestrial > Soil > Agricultural land...
GGCTTCTTTTGTCGAATGGTTCGCTGAAGAAGCAAAACGAATTTACGGCGAGACGATTCCAGCCCATACACCGGATAAACGAATGCAAGTTTGGAAAAAGCCAGTCGGGGTCGTCGGGGCGATTACTCCGTGGAATTTCCCTCTTGCGATGATCACGCGAAAGATTGCACCAGCTCTTGCGGCGGGTTGTACTGTTGTGATCAAACCATCGCGAGAAAGCCCACTTACAGCAATTAAACTGATGGAATTAATCGAAAAAGTAGGCTTTCCGGCTGGAGTTGTCAACCTTGTCACCGGTTCCTCTTCCGAAATTGTCGGTCGCATGATGAGAGATTCCCGGGTTAGAAAAGTAACCTTTACCGGCTCAACAGAAGTAGGGAAAAGGCTAATCGAACAAAGTGCTGAAAATGTAACAAAACTTTCTTTAGAACTCGGCGGACATGCACCTTTTATCGTGCTCGATGATGCTAATATCGATAAGGCCGTCGAGGGCGTAATCGCATCGAAATTCCGTAATGCCGGTCAAACCTGTGTCTGTGCCAACCGCATTTATGTACAACGACCAGTCTATGACTTATTCGTCGAACGTTTTGCAGAAAAAGTTAGCCAAATGAAAGTAGGCGATGGCCTCGATGAAACGACGGAAATTGGACCTTTAATTAACGAAGATGGTGTGCAAAAGGTTGAAAAACAAGTGAAAGATGCCAAAGCAAAAGGTGCTAAAATCGTCACCGGCGGTAAACGAAAAGGAGATTCTAGTCTATTTTTTGAACCGACCGTCCTTCGAGATGTCAATCCCACGATGGAGATTATGCAAGAAGAAACTTTCGGTCCGATTGCACCTGTTCAACCTTTCGATAAAGATGAAGAAGCAGTTGAACTTGCTAACAGTACGCCGTTTGGCCTTGCAGCTTATGTCTTTACCGAAAATATCGCCCGCGGTATGCAAGTAATCGAGGGGCTCGACTTTGGCATTGTCGGATGGAATGACGGCTTACCTTCTGCTGCACAAGCACCTTTTGGCGGAATGAAAGAAAGTGGATACGGACGAGAAGGTGGAAAAGAAGGTATTGAAGCCTTTTTAGAAACTCAATACGTTTCCATCGGATTGACGTAATATTTCTTTTGGTCAAATTTTTACTAAATTTATGATACACTACTAGTACTATGCTTTGATTGAAAGGAAGATTTGTCGTTGATTACGAGAAAAAGTATGCGTGAAATCGAACAAATGCACGAAGCAGGTAAACTGCTCGTGAAAGCTCATAAAGAAATTGCAAAAATGATTAAACCAGGAATTACTACGATGGAAATCGATGAATTCGTCGAACAATTTTTACATGAACATGGAGCAACAGCTGAACAAAAGGGATTCCAAGGATATCCGTATGCAACCTGCGCTTCCATTAACGATGAAATTTGTCATGGATTTCCTCGAAATGAAAGGTTAGAAGATGGCGATATCGTTACGATTGATATGGTCGTCAACTTTAAAGGTGGCCTCGCCGATTCGGCTTGGACCTATGCCGTCGGTAATGTCGATGAAGCGGGTAAACGTTTAATGGAAGTAACGAAAAAAGCATTGTACATCGGAATTGAACAAGCCCAAGTCGGCAATCGGGTCGGCGATATCGGACACGCAATTCAAACCTATGCTGAGGGGGAAGGCTTTTCTGTCGTCCGTGAATTTACTGGGCATGGAATCGGGCCGACGATTCATGAACCACCGCACATTCCTCACTTTGGAGAACCAGGAAAAGGACCGCGTCTACGAGAGGGTATGGTTATTACAATTGAACCAATGTTAAATGAAGGTCATTGGCGCAGTAAAATGGACGATAACAACTGGACTGCTCGAACGATTGACCAAAGTCGTTCCGCCCAATATGAACATACAATTGCAATTTTAAAAGACGGTCCACTTATTTTAACAGACCAAGATCAAGATTTAGACTAACAAAAAGGGCGTCGGTAATATAAAAAATTACCGACGCCTACCTACTATTATAAACTAATTGTAAGTACAAAGCTTATTACAGTAACAAAGGTCGATCGTCTAGCATTAGCATATAATCGATAGTTATAATGATACGATTTATTACGGTAATAAAGGGGCTCGTGCAGATATGGGACAACTACAAAGCAAAAGTGCAATGATTAGACAAGGTTTTCAAGCAAGTTTACCAATTGCTCTCGGCTATATTCCTGTCGCGATAACATTTGGTGTCTTAGCGATGCAAGCAGGAATGTCCTTAGTGGAAGTGACATTAATGAGTGTACTTGTCTATGCCGGGGCGAGTCAATTTATGGGAGCGAATATGATCGCAGCTCAAGCAAGTGCGATTGAAATTATCGTCGCTACCTTCGTTCTTAACTTTCGTCATTTTATTATGAGCTTTTCCTTTGCTAATACAATTCGTGAAACCGTTCCCTTACGAGGACGTTTTTTACTTTCCCTAGGATTAACCGATGAAACTTTTGCGGTCGCTACGTTCGAAAAGGAAAAAGCTTCGGAAAAAAATAGCACTTATTTTTATGGGACAGTTTTTCTTATTGCTTATTCATCCTGGGTAATTGGCTCTTTTCTCGGTGGGTTAGTCGGAGAAATTATCCCAGAGCAATTAAGTCAAAGTATGGGAATTGCGCTATATGCGATGTTTATCGGTTTACTTATTCCCGCAGTAAAAGTAAATGTTCGGCTTGCCTTCATCGCCATTATTGCTATGCTCATCAATTTAATCTTTAGTCAATTTGTGTCTTCCGGATGGGCGATAGTATTCGGTACAGTAATTGGTGGAGCGACGGGAATTTACTTTTTAAAGGAGAAGGAAGTATGATTATTTTATACATTATTATCGGAATGGCAATCGTTACCGCAGTTCCTCGATTTATACCGGCAATCCTTGTCGATCGATTCGTCTTTCGCGATTGGATGAATCGCTGGCTTCAAGCAATTCCTTACGCTGCCCTCGGAGCGCTTATTTTTCCTGGCATTTTATCAGTAAAAGAAGACGCCCCCCATATCGGAATAATCGGTGGAATTGTCGCCACCCTTTTAGCGTATATCGGTTTAAACATTATATTTGTCGTAATCGGTGCAATTATGACAGTATATATTTTAATGATGTTTTAAAGTGGCTGGGATAGCACTCGCATAATAAGCGAATGGACTGAAGTTCTCTTTTATATAGAGACTCAGTCCACTTTATTTTGTTCGAAAACTTTTTCTATTTACTATACATTTTGTCGATAAATTATTTTAAGTCGAGCGCCATAATCGCAAATCTAGTTTCATTTATAAAAGTTTTAATAAAAACTACTTAACATCTCTTCGGGTTAGTTTTATTGAAAACCTATCTCATAGATCCACGAACCGGATTAGTTTTAAAAGTTTTGTTTATTGACTTACCTAACGGGGGACCTTGCTGGGTAAGTTGGAATCTTTTTGTACGTGTACTTACTCGGTGGAGCTCTCCACTATGTAAGCTGAAACGATTTTGTTCGGACACTTACTCAATAGAGCTCTCCACTGGGTAAGTTGAAAGCCATTTGTACGTATACTTACTCGGTGGAGCTCTCCACTAGGTAAGTTGAAAGCCATTTGTACGTATACTTACTCGATGGAGCTCTCCACTAGGTAAGTTGAAAGCCATTTGTACGTATACTTACTCGGTGGAGCCCTCCACTGGGTAAGTTGAAACGATTTTGTTCGGACACTTACTCAGTAGAGCCCTCCACTATGTAAGATGAAACGATTTTATACGTGAACTTACCTAAGAGAGCCTTCCACCGAGTAAGTTACGAAGTTTTGCTAATTGACTTACTCAGTAGAAGCGTCCATTGGGTAAGAAGCAGTGTTGGTTCTAATTAACTGACTCGGCAGAGACCTCTACTGTGTAAGTTAAAACGCTTTTGTACATATACTTACTCGACGGAAGCTTCCCCTAGGTAATCCTAACCGGTTATCACCGCTAACTTTATCTGCATAGAGTCGAACCGAGAAAATCTAACCGGAGATCACTGCCTACTTTCTCTACAAAGAATCGAACCGAGAAATTCTAACCGGATATCATTACTAACTCTCTCAAAAGAAGACCACGCCGGGAAAATCTATTCGAATATTACTGCGAACTTTCCCAGCAGGAAATTCAGTCAAATAAGTTTAAATAGACGGCACGCTTAAATAAACTCCGTTGAATAAGTAGTAAAATTTTCACATATAAACTTACTCGGTGTGAAGTAGTTAAAATTTAACCCGCTAAGCAATGCGATAAAAGGTTTAAAGCAGTTTTTTAAATGCGACAGCTGAATAAAGTGGCACTACCTCATAGATACACAAAAATAAGAAAAGTGCTCAGTTTAACAGCATCTCATAATTTTATTTGCTCGGTTTTATCCAAGCTTCGCTTTACTTTTACTTAGATTTTATCGGGTATAAAACAGTCTACCTTGCGTAAAATAGATATACATTTTATGCAAAAGGATGGACGACATTGACGAAAAAACAACAACGCTTAGCAATCTTAGCTTTAGCCTCAGTACCGCTTATTATGACCTTAGGGAACTCGATGCTAATTCCGATTTTACCGCTATTGGAAAAGAAATTATCGATATCTAAATTACAATCGAGTTATATTATTACGGTATATTCAATCGTAACAATTATTTTCATCCCTTTGTCCGGGTATTTATCCGACCGCTTCGGCCGAAAAACGGTAATCGTTCCGGCCTTAATTCTGACCGGAATTGGAGGCTTAATTTCAGGTTTTGCCGCATGGAAAATGGATAATGCTTTTATTGTCGTTTTAATTGGAAGGGTATTACAAGGAATCGGTGCTTCCGGAGCGATGCCAGTCGTCATACCGCTTGTCAGCGATATGTTTGAACAAGAAGAAAAAGCGAGTGCTACGTTAGGTATCATCGAAACATCAAATACAATCGGGAAAGTGCTCAGCCCAATTTTAGGTTCTGCATTAACCGCAATTATTTGGTTTTTGCCGTTTTTTTCGATTCCTGTTTTATCGACAATCTCTTTATTACTTATTTTATTTTTTATTAAACAGAAGGAAGACGATGACGAAGCTGAGTTTAAAATGAGCGAGTATTGGAAACAGATTAAAGATGTTTTCAGTGAACATAGGCGATGGCTTTTTTCAATCTTTGCTATCGGTGCAATCGTTATGTTTATATTGTTTGGGTTTTTATTTTATGCTTCAACCATTTTAGAAGATGATTATAACTTTAAAGGGGTAACGAAAGGATTCTTACTAGCTATTCCTCTCTTTGCCCTAGCTACCGCTTCCTTCGTTACCGGAAAATTAATTAAAGATAAAATGAAAACGATGAAATGGATTGTCGTAATCGGCCTTGCAATTGCTGGTGTTGCGACGATTGGAATTCCATTTAAGAAGAATTACATTTTTTTATTAACTATTTTTTTTATTTGTGGTGCCGGTATCGGGATGACCTTACCTTGTCTCGATTCAATCATTACAGAAAATATCGAAAAGGATGTCAGAGGCTCGATTACATCGTTCTATAGTGCAATGCGTTTCGCCGGTGTTGCGACCGGACCCCCTGCGATTGCCTTTTTGATGAAAAAAGAGCTCTACTGGATCGTCGCCTTATTCGTTTTTTTAGCGTTGATTGCTCTTTACTTAGCTTGGATGAAAATTTATCCAAAAAGAAAAGCATGATATCGCATTCATGAGCTTATTTTCTTTAGTTTTTCAACGTTTTTCGTTATTCAGACATTTATAGTAGCAATCAATACAATAAGTATAAAATTTTTGCTACAATGATAGAGGTATGAATTATGATCAGTCCATAGGAGGAAATAAAATGGATTACAGAATTGAACATGATACGCTTGGTGAAGTAAAAGTTCCAAAAGACAAATATTGGGGAGCCCAAACACAACGTAGTAAACAAAACTTTCCAATCGGACAAGAAAAAATGCCAATTGAGATTATTCACGGTTTCGCAATTACGAAAAAAGCAGCAGCAAAAGTAAATAGCGATCTCGGCCTATTAGAAAAGGAAAAAGCTGAAGCAATCGCTTATGCAGCTGACCAAATTCTTGATAATAAATTAAACGAACACTTCCCACTTGTCGTCTGGCAAACCGGTAGTGGTACACAGTCAAATATGAATGTTAACGAAGTGATCGCCTATGTAGGTAACGAATGGTTAAAAGAGAAAAACAGTGACCTCGTCTTACATCCGAACGATGATGTAAATAAATCCCAAAGTTCTAACGATACGTATCCAACTGCTCTCCATATCGCAACAGTGATTAAAATAGAAGATGAAGTTTTACCAGCTTTACGCATTTTAAAGGATTCTATTAAAGAAAAAGCTGACGAATTTATGGATATCGTAAAAATCGGTCGTACTCATTTACAAGACGCAACACCGATTACGTTAGGACAAGAATTTAGCGGATGGCATCGCATGCTTGAGAAAACGGAAAAAATGATTACCGAAAGTGCCGAACATTTAAAAGACTTAGCAATCGGTGGTACAGCTGTTGGAACAGGATTAAACGCCCATCCTGAATATGCCGAAAAAGTATGCGAAGAAATTAGTAAATATACGAACAAGGACTTCCGCTCTGAACCAGTAAAATTTCACTCGCTAACGAGCTACGATGAGGTCGTATATGCTCACGGTGCTCTTACTGCTTTAGCAACAGACTTAATGAAGATCGCAAACGACGTTCGTTGGTTAGCAAGTGGTCCTCGCTCAGGAATCGGTGAAATTACAATCCCTGCAAATGAGCCAGGAAGCTCCATTATGCCAGGTAAAGTTAACCCAACACAAAGTGAAGCAATGACGATGGTCGTTACACAAGTCGTCGGAAACGATGCAACGATTAATTTCGCAAATAGCCAAGGTAACTTTGAGCTTAACGTGTTCAAACCTGTAATTGCCTATAACTTCTTACAGTCAGGTCAATTACTCGCCGATAGTATGCGTTCCTTTGAGAAGCGAGTCGTTCGTGGTATTAAACCAAACTTAGAAAAAATCGAACAGTTCTTAAACGATTCACTCATGTTAGTTACTGCACTTAACCCACACATCGGATATGAAAATGCAGCTAAAATTGCAAACAAAGCGTATGAAGACAATACAAGCTTAAAAGAAGCAGCAGTAGAGTTAGGCTTATTAACAGAAGAAGAATTCGACCGCTACGTCGTTCCAAAAGATATGACACGACCACTATAATAAAAGAGAAAAACGATGAGGCTGAGACAAAACCAAGAAATAAAATGACGGTGTTCAGTAAAACTGAGCACCGTTTCCTTATTTTTAAGCCTATTTTAAGGAAGTGGTCTTTATGTAGCTGATATCAGTTGATGCATTTAAAAAATTGCTTTAACCCTCGCGTCATTTTGCTAAGCTGACTAATTTTTCAAACATATTTTAACTTTCCTAGGAAGAGCTTCTGCTAGGTAAGTGAATAAGTAAAAGATTCGTAACTTATTCGACAGAGACCTCTACCGAGTAAGTTAGTGAGAAACGACAGTCCATCTTACTCACTGGAACGCTCTGCCAGGTAAGTGAATGAGAAAAAACACTTCAGCTTACTCACTGGAGCGCTCTACCAGGTAAGTGAATGAGAAAAAACACTTCAGCTTACTCACTGGAACGCTCTACCAGGTAAGTTAATGAGAAAAAACACTTCAGCTTACTCACTGGAACGCTCTACCAGGTAAGTTAATGAGAAAAAACACTTCAGCTTACTCACTGGAGCGCGCCACTGGGTAAGTCATTAAACAAAACGCTTAAAACTTACTCAGCGCGGAGATAGAGGGAGAGAGATTAGGTAACTCTGCAATAAAACTTTTCCAAGAAGGAGAAACGTTAGAATATTTTAAAACAGCAATAAAATGAAGTTCGAATTGCGTTTTTAGCGACAAACCTAGGAGAAGACGTAAAAATAAATAATACACAAAAAAATTCCTAAATTAAATAAGAATGGACTGAATTCCTACATCATAGAGAATTTCCGTTCATCCATTCATCTTAGGGTTTTGCCCCAGTCTCATCGTTTTTATATAATAGAACCTGGTCAAGCCGTTTATATAATTAGGGTTAGTAAGAGACGAAAATTTTCCGTTTTATTTTTAAAGGAAGGATTTTGTTAATGATTCCTCTAATTAGGCTATCTTAGTAATCATGAGGGTAGACTCATATAATATTTTCTGAGTTGGACGGTATTGGCAAAGCTCTAAGAACACTCATTGAAAATGACTCGTGAGTTGGATTACATTCTCACCTACATGGGAAAGCTAAAACAGATTTTCTCCTTAGTTGGCCCGTATTTGTCGTTATATAGGGAACTTAAGCGAAATTTTCCAAGTCGGAGTATATTTGCCTTTTTTAGGTTGGGCTCGAACAAAACAATTCTCTAGTTGGGTTATAGGAGCGACGCTTTGGTGGACACTAATAAAATTTTCTATGGGTTGGCCTACGTAATTCATAATAGAGGACAGCTAAAGTAAAAAATTACCGAGTCGTACCATATATATCCGTGATAAGACTCGGTAGGAAAAGACCACCTAATTTATCGCATTTTCTATCTTAGTTGTTAACTTCTTGTTTGCTTACTTCCTCCCAATAGTAAACAATCGTTTGCATACCTTTATCGAAACTGTCTAATGGGAAGCTTTCATTCGGAGAATGGAGACGGTCTTCTGGAGTTCCAAATCCGAGCAAAATAATTGGCACTTGATACAGTTGATCTAACCATTCTACAACTGGAATCGAACCACCCATCCGGACGAAAACAGTCTCCTTACCGAAAGCTTTTTCATAACATTTTGCTGCTGTTTGAATTAATGGATGATCTGGCTCCACCATGTATGCTTTTGATGATAATTTTTCCAACGTTACATCGACATTTACTCCTGTGGGTGTCACTCGTTTTATATGTTCAACAAGAAGTTGTTGAATTTCTTCCGGCTCTTGATCTGGTACGAGACGGCATGTAATTTTCGCTGTAGCAGAACTAGGAATGATTGTTTTTGTTCCTTCACCTTGATAACCGCCATAAATTCCATTAATTTCGAAAGTTGGACGAGCCATCGTATGCTCCTTTGCATTGTAACCTTTTTCTGAGACTGTTTCGGTTACACCGGTCGTGGCTTCATAATCTTCGCCGTCTACTTTTGCAATTAATTCTCTTTCTTTTTCACTTAAAGGAATGACGTCGTTGTAAAAACCATCAACCGTAATCACTTCATCCTCGTTTTTCATCGAGGCTAAAATGTGCGTTAACGCCATAATAGGATTTCGTACCGCTCCTCCATATAAACCAGAATGGAGATCTTGATCTGGACCGTGAACAGTAATTTCTAAACCGGTAAAGCCCTTTAAACCGTATAAAATAGTCGGTTGATTTTTCGCGACCATTCCTGAATCCGAAATAACGACAAAATCACTTGCAAATTGTTCGCGTTTTTCCTCCAAAACATGGTAAAGATTAGCGCTGCCGATTTCTTCTTCTCCTTCGATACATAATTTAACGTTAATCGGAAGAGCACCCTTCGTTTTCATATATGCTTCAAAGACAGCTAAATGCATAAAAACTTGTCCCTTATCATCGCTTGCTCCACGGGCATATAGACGGTCTCCCCTAATTTCCGGTTCAAAAGGGTCACTATCCCATTCATCGAGAGGATCGACCGGTTGTACGTCGTAATGTCCATAAAACAAAACAGTCGGCGCCTCAGGACCTGCTTCCATATATTCCGCATAGACGAGAGGATGCCCTTCTGTCTCCATCATTTCAACATTAGAAAAGCCGATATTTTCAACATAATTTGCAACAAATTGAGCAGCTTCTTTTACATCTTCTTGATAAGTTGAATCAGTACTTATACTTGGGATTTTTAGAAAATCCTTTAATTTATGTAATAACATATCTCGATTTGTTTCTAAATATTGCAATACTTCCTTTGGCATACGTTCTCCTCCTATCTTTATTAATAAAAGTGAAAAAATTCTTAATAAAATTTACTTACTCGTTTATCGTATCATATTTTTAAAATAATCGGGCGCATTTTATAAAAAAAGAAATGAAATTCAGCTTACTTACGCTGAATTTCATCTCTTCGTTATCCCGGTTCATCTTTAAATAGTTTATCGTTGTTTCTGTGGAAATACTCGTTCAATCATATTACCGATTTTGTCAAAAAACCCTTCTACCGGTCGACCATTTTGGAAATCGTCAACGTAATCTGTCGTTAAATTAAAGAAATCAGGACTCGTCGTTACGTAGACGTTCTCGATGCTTTTATCGGTTTCCTTTACAATGTCAGAAACTTTTTTCTTTACATCTTCAGAAATTTCATCGCCACGGTAGTTACGGTTTTGAACGTTACGTTCTGGGTCACGAATATTCGATGCATCTCCTGCTGATGGATGTTCATCCTTAGAACGATCATCAGCTCTTACATTACTATCGCGGGTATCCTTCGTTTCAATCCGGCGTTCTCGATCATGTTGACCTGAACGATCGCCAGGTGAACGATCATTTTCACGTAAAGTTGCTGCAACATACGCATTTTTTCGAGAGGTTAATACATACGCTTGACCGATTTCCTCAACTTCTTGAACGATACGTTCCGCTGCTTCTTCTGCAACTTCAAAACGATCGTGTTCCCGGTCCGTTCCACGACGATTATCGGTGCGTAAACGATCTTTATTTTCAACGTTATCCGTTAAACGATCGTTTGTACCGCGATCATCTCGCGTATGACGAGTTTCTTCTAAAGGGGAACGATCATCACGAGTCGTGTCTTCTGTTCCCATTTGACAACCCGTTAAAAATAAGAACGTAACTGCAAGAATCGATATAAATTTTCGTAAGTTCAACTTTCATCCTCCTTTTTTATTTTACGTTTATTATGTTACGAGGAAGATGAATTATGCGATGAACCTTATATTGGCAACGTCACCAATGATGAACTTGTAACAAACGACTTGCATAAGGTAACAATAAAGGTACATAAGAAGGAAAGTAGGGAACAATATGACTGATTATGAACGAGCATTGTATTATGTACTTTGGGGGAAATGGGACGATCTCTTTACCCTCATGTTGCGTTCTGAAGATGATCTATTGAAGAAAAAAATAGAGCGATTTTTAAATGCGTATTATTATGCGTTAAGTCAAGAAGAAGTCGTTCGCAAACACGATCAATTAATTGCCTACTTAGATTTTGCAACCGGAGAACAAACAATTTATACATTTACAATCGAAGATTAATTAAGATCAATTCGAGCGATCGCTTCAGGAAAAAAGAGGTCTGCTTGTTTTCCCTTACTCCAGTGGATTAATGAAGGTATTTTGTCTTGTAAACAGGGATGTGCGTTTTGAGTGTGAACCGTCGCCTTTGCCTTATAAAGCTCCCAAGTTCGATGAATAATTGGAAATTTGACGAGACGATGACGACAAGGTTGCCAAACAGCATACCTTTCCGTTAAAAAGCTAGCTAATTTGGAACAATCTCGTCTTGGCAATCGCTCAAATGTTGCATGGAAAATCGAAGCTTTTTTTCGCAATAATTTCGTATGAAAAGTTAATTTTTTTGTATCCCCATCGAGTTTACTCTTTACGGCTTGAAAGGGGAGCGATGTAATTGCTCGAGCAAATTCTGTTACGAAACGATTATTAAGTAATAAATTAAAAAAATAAACGCCTCTCTCTTTTGAGTATGGAACTTTTACATACGTTCGTACGTTCGTTTGAATGGCTCGCTTTACAAGGGAAATTGGTACATTAGTAATTTGACTGTCCTTTGCAACAAAACAAACAATCGTCATCCACGCTTTACCTTCGAAGGTATCTAATTGTAACGGTGTAGGAATAAGAGGACTCAAATGTGCTTTCTCTACTTCATAATGGAGAAAAAAAATATCCTCCCAATATTGCCTTCCTATCTTGCCATATTTTCGTTTTTCAATCATCAATGTCCACCTCAATTCGTTCATGGGCATAATCAATCGGCACGAACAAACCGACCCGACCGAACTCGTCATGGTCCATCGTCGCAAAAATAACTCCAATCACTTCACCAGCTTGATCGAATACGGGACTTCCGCTATTTCCCCGATAAACCGGTGCATCGAGCATAACGACTGGATCTCCTTTACTCCTTACATACGTCCAATGAATTACTTCCCCCTCATTTGCTACTCCATTAAAGTTAAGTGGATTTCCGATAAAATAAATTTGTTTACTTGTTTCGTCTAAATTAAATGAAGAAGCTAAAGGTAAATGAGGCATATTTTCTTCATTTATTTCTACAACGGCCAAATCGACCTCCGGATATGTCTCTTTTACATGACCGTTAAAGAGACCTAGCTTTGGGAAAGCGACGGCCACTCTTTCTTCTCCTTCAATTACGTGATAATTCGTTAAAATATCGCCTCTTTCCGTAATCGAAAAGCCCGTACCTTTACTTGTCTCAGTTTCCAATACGACGACAGCTTCTTTATATTCACGAATTAAGGGCTTTGTCGATAATTTTGCTGATGTAATTAAGAAGTCGACAGCCGGTATTGAAAAAGTTTGCGGTAAAAATGCGACGATATTAAATAACATTACAAAAGCGATAAGCCAGACTAAACTTTTCGGAAAAGGCGAACGGGGTTTTGGGTCTTCCTCTTGACGGCGAGCCTTTTCCAAGGCTTCAAGACGAGCCTCTTCGACTAATTCAAGAAGCTCGTCTTCATCAAGTTCCTCATATAAATCTTGGTCAATAATATCGTGCGCATAGTCGTTCTTTTTCTCCATTATATCCTCTACTTTTAATTCGTAGTCGTACCTTTTTGCATTCGATACATGTCGTAATATATACCTTTTGCTTTAAGTAACATTTCATGGGTTCCTTGTTCTTTTATTTTACCATTTTCTAAAACAAAAATCTTATCCGCCTCTTGAATAGTCGACAGACGATGGGCAATAATTAAGGTCGTGCGGTCTTCTTGAATAATTCGTAATGCTTCTTGAATGGTCTGTTCTGTTTCGGTATCGATATTTGCAGTTGCTTCATCCAAGATTAAAATTGCTGGATCATATGCAAGCGCACGAGCAAAGGAAATTAACTGCCTTTCCCCTAAGGAATAGGTCCTACCTCCTTCGGTTACAGCTTCATCATATCCCTTCGGTAATTGAGAGATAAACCGGTCTGCGCCAACCGCTTGTAATGCACGAATCGCCTCCTCCCGGGATATATTAGGATTATTCATCGTAACGTTCGATATGATTGTACCTGTAAATAAAAAGGGATCTTGTAAAACGATTCCCATATGACTCCGGACTTGTTGCCGAGATAACTCCTTCGTTGGAACACCATCAATCGTAATTTCCCCATTTTGTGGGTCATAAAACCGAAATAATAAATTCATAATCGTGCTTTTACCTGAACCGGTAGGTCCGACAAAGGCTGCAGTTTCACCCGGTTGCACATGGAAGGAAATGTGATGTAAGATATACTTATCTTTTTCATAAGCGAAGGATACATCTTTAAATTGAATCTCACCATGGTAACGTTCGATTGGCCGGTAATCCATCGTTTCCGCCTCTTGGTCCATTAAAGCAAACATTCGATTTCCCGATGCCCGGGCTTGTTCAATTAGTGGGAATTGATTGACGATTGCTGTTACCGGTTCGAAAAAGCGATTAAAATAGTCGACCAAGGCATACAACATTCCGATTGAAATAGCCGTGTTCGGTTCAAAAGATAAATTACCAAAATAAACGATAAAACAAACGAAGGTTAAGTTTCGTATAAAAGTTACTAAGTTAAAAGAAGTTAAGGCATTTAATGTAATTAACTTTTTTTGTTCAGTATAAATTTCTTCATTTAATTCTTCAAATTGGCGCTTACGACGTTTTTCCGCTTGGAAGGCTTGAATAATCGACATTCCTTGAATCGATTCGTTAATCGTACCGTTAATTTCACTATTCGCTTTCCGTATCGCTAAGTTAAAGCGTGATCCAAAATATTTATAAATCCAAGCCCACACAACAATTAAAGGAACAATAAGGAGAGCAATTAAAGCAATTTTCGGTTGGAGCAAATAAATTGCAACTAAAATTCCAACCATATAAATAACTCGTGTAATCACAATCGATAAAACGCGTTCATACAGTTCTCGAATCGCTTCGGTATCATTAGTAATTCGAGCGACAATTTTTCCCGCTGGTTGGTCTACATAATAAGAGAGGGGAATCTTTTGCGTATGTTGGAAAACATCATTACGCATTTGTCTTATAATTTGATTCGACGCTTCTTGCAATTTATACGTTTGAAAATATTCAAAGACGGCTGCAATAAGTAATAAAATAACATATAATAAAAGCCAATAAAAAATAGGTTTTTGCTCTACTTTAAAAAAGTGATACAGCTCCGACACCTTTAATTTCTCTGCTGGTAATTGTACACGTTCTGTTGCTTCTATCGTCATCTTACCGTCAGAAAACGTACGACTTCCCTCTAAAGGAGCTTTACCTTCTACTGCGTAATAATCGCGATCGATTGCTAAAATCGTTATCGCTTGATCTGTAGGGGGCGTTGTCATCCGGTCTTCGCGGACGTAAGTTTTTCCATTAAAAGAAACGGTCGATGCCTCAGATTCCACTTCACTTTCATACCAAACCGATTCAATACCTAAAATATGATCGTCGATAATCGTTTTTGCAATAAAAGGTCCCGCTAATTCTAAAGCCGTAGCAACCATTAAAAAGATAATTCCTAGGATAATGCCCCGTTTAAATTGCCAAGCATAATTAAAAAGCCGTCGTTCTGTTGATTGTTTAGACATTTCTATCACCTGCTTCGTCTAACTGTTGTAGCTCATATTGCTCTTTATACCAACCGTCTAAGGCGATTAATTGTTTATGAGTGCCTGATTCGACGATTTTACCTTCGTCTAGGACGATAATATAATCGGCATGTTTCACTGCCGAAAGACGATGCGATGCAATGAAAGTCGTTTTATCTTTCCGTTCCTCAACTAAATGAGCAATTATTTTTGCTTCTGTCTTTCCATCGACGGCGGATAAAGCATCATCTAAAATTAAAATATCCGGATTTTTAATAAAAGCTCTAGCAATCGCTACACGTTGTTTTTGGCCTCCAGATAACGAAACACCACTTTCCCCAACTAAAGTATCAAGACCTTCCGGCAGGGCTTTAATATCGTCTAAAAAATGAGCAAGGCGTAAAACCTCGTAAATTTCTTTATCAGTTGCATCTTCTTTACCTAATTTAATGTTTTCTCGTATCGACATCGAAAATAACACTTGGTCCTGGGGTACATAACCAATCCATCTACGAATTTGTTTGATAGATAAGTCATGAAAATCAACCCCAGAAAAGGTTATCGAACCTTTTATGTTCGGATATTCTCGTAACAGTAATTTAAACAAGGTCGTTTTTCCCGAACCAGTACGACCGACAATACCGATCGTTTCACCTTGTTTAATGTGTAAATGTTCGATTTCTAATTGAGGTGTTGACGTATTCGGATATGTAAAAGACACATCTTTCAGTTCAATTGACGTTACATTCCTTACTGTAATCGGCTCGGTCGGATCTTTTACATCTTGTTCGTAAGTTAAAATTTCGTTTACACGATCGAGAGAGGCGTTACCCCGTTGTAAAATATTAATTAACTCCCCTACTGCATACATTGGCCAAATAAGCATCCCTAAGTAAACGTTAAAAGAAACTAAATCTCCTAAGGTAATGATATTTCGAAATACTAATAAAGCACCATAACCGATTCCAATAGTATAGGATAGACCGATTAACAACTTAATTGTCGGTTCAAAAAGTGCATCGATTCGTGCTACAGCCATGTTTTTCTCATATACATCTTCTGTCATATGGTCAAAACGTTCCGCATCTTCCTTTTCTTGCGTATAGGCTCGAATAACTCGAACTCCCCGGATTGATTCTAAGACCCCATCGTTCATTACTCCAAAGGCTGCCTGCGCTTTTGTAAAGCGTTCGTGAATAATTTTTCCATATTTGTTCATCGTAATTGCCATTATAGGTAAAGGAAGTAAAGCAGCGAACGTTAATTGCCAACTAATTGTAAAGCCCATCATTGCGATAATCATAAGCATAAAGGTCGTTGAATCGACCAAGGTTAAAATACCGAAGCCTGCCGTCATCGAAATCGCTTTTAAATCGTTCGTACTTCGAGCCATTAAATCCCCAGTCCGATATTTACTATAAAAAGTCGGCTGCATTAATAAGAAGTGATCCATCAAACGGGAACGCATCCATTTTTCTAAAGTGACCGAACCACCGTATAATGTGTAATGCCATAAATAACTCAAAATATAATGACTTATCATAAGACCGACATATATGAGTACAACATAAAATAAAAGATCCTTCGTTAATGTTTGAAAACGGATATGATCGATGACAAAACCAAGCAATTTCGGTGGCACTAAGCCGATTGCACTTGCCATCATTAAAGCGACGATAGCAAAACTATAACGCTTCCACATTATTTTGAAAAACCAACTTAATTTTTTAAAAACTTGAAACACCAAGACCACCTACATATCGATATTCTATTCATTACTTAAATTCTTTTATGTATTACTGTTATAATGTGATAAATTACTTATAAAAGTAAGAAAACCCGCCGTAATCGGCGAGCTTACACTGTTTCGTACTTATAGTGTACCGTTTTTTCTCTTGTAAAGCTATTTTTTTTGAACGTAGTCTTCCTTTTTATGAAAAAAATATAGTATACTAATCGTTATATAAATAAAAGGAGTTCGATTGACGTGGGAATTCGAATTGAGGAAATGTTAGCTTATAATAAAAAGTTTGTAGAAAACAAAGAATATATACCTTATGCCACTGATTCCATACCGAATAAAAAGATGGTTGTTTTCACTTGTATGGAATCGCGCCTCGTAGAACTACTACCTAAAGCCTTAAACATACAAAATGGTGATGTAAAAATGATTAAAAATGCTGGAGCAATTATCCGAAAATCTTTCGACAGTGTAATTAAAAGTATTTTAGTCGCTGTTTATAAATTAGAAGCAGAAGAGGTCGTCGTCATCGGTCATCACGACTGTGGTATGAGTTGTGTAAATACAAACGAACTACAAGAGCGAATGATTGAAGAAGGGATCTCTGAGGAAACCTTTAAAGCCCTTGAATATTCTGGAATTGACTTCCATCAAGAATTCCACGGCTTTGAAACTGTTGAACAATCAATTGCTCAAAGTGTAGAAATTATTCGTGAACATCCTCTTCTACCTTCCTATGTGCGTGTTCATGGGCTCGTCATCGACCCCCATACAGGTAAAGTGGATGTCGTTCATATCGATCAATAACTTACATTCGCACAAAATAAAAAAGCCTGAGCCCGTTTAACCTTCGGAAACTCAGGCTATTTTTTAATTATATTATGAGTCGTTATTGCCGTTTAAATCTTCAGAAACGAGACCTGACAATACATGGACTCTTAAAATAATCCCAAGTAATTGCTTACGATTGTTTACGACTGCTAGTGGATATTTCGTGTCGAGAAATTTCGGAATTAAATCATTTACATAATCGTCCTCTCGAACAAGCTCAATATTCGTTCGAATAAAGTCACTAACACTTTCTTCTC